>Ga0101944_10001640_pt1 | contig 43634 bp, 39 predicted proteins | sample DewCreD2012metaG_FD_75245 | JGI IMG/M metagenome (GOLD analysis project Ga0101944, IMG submission 75245) | Hot spring sediment bacterial and archeal communities from British Columbia, Canada, to study Microbial Dark Matter (Phase II) - Dewar... ... | reverse complement strand
ACAATTTTCATCGCTTCAACCAAGCAGTAAAATAAAAATCATAATTTAGTGATAGGATAATCAATATCAACTTCCCTGTTCTTAATTTTTTTCAATTCGTCAGCAAGTAAAGATTTGACATTTTCGCTCACACGATCGGGTATAAGTTTACCTATAAGATGGTCATATTCGTGTAAAATAACACGTGCGAGAAAATCATCGGCTTCAAGTTCCATCAATTCTTCATCTGTATTAAGGTAACGAATCTTTATCATTTTAGATCTTTCAACATCTGCACGAAGTGTTGGCAGACTTAAACAACCCTCTTCTATAACAACTTTTTCGTCTGACTGAAGAATGATTTCCGGGTTAATAAAAATCATCGGTTTAAATTTTTCGTAACCTTCTACGCCTTTAAGGTCAACGACAAAAATAGATTTATCAATGCCAACCTGATTTGCGGCTAATCCCACACCTTTTGCATTCCGCATTGTATCCAACATGTCTTTGATTGTAACAATAAGATCGTCTGAAACGGATTGAACAGGTTTAGTTTTCTGGCGTAATATTTTATCGCCATATACAGTTATTGGTAAAATTGCCATTTAATTCCCTTAATTAGATTCTGCTTGAATGACTACCGCACTAAGGTCTTTGTATAAATTTACTTCGGTAGCACAAAATAACATACGAACAAGCAATCGAAAAATAATCAACATTTGTTGAAGAAGAAAGGAGATCAGAAGCATATAATATGGTGTGCGGGGTATTGCCATACCTATTACATTATAAACTATTGCACCTATTCCACCGATTATTGCAACAATAAGGAAAGTAACAAAGACAATTGAAAAATTATTCTTTATAAATAGAATAGATGAATAAACTTCTTTAAAGACTTTCGTCCTGTCATTTACGGCTAATGCCACTTTAGCGTAGTCCGATATTATTGACACAATTCCTATAAAAAATATTAGTAAAACATACCTCAGAGCAAAGAAAACAAATTCAATTCTAATGCTTTCAGAATTTCTAAAAATCAAATGGATAAGCTGCCCCATGTAATCAATAATTATAAAAGCAGCAATGTAAAGCAGAATGGAAATAAGAGTAATTTTTACAAACCGGAAAAAGTATTTTACTCCTCCATAAAAGAAATCGACAATATGATTTTTTTCAGGAATATGAAAAACAGAAATTAATCCTCCCAAAAAGAAAGTCTGAAGCAAAGTATATATCCCAACAACCGTATAAATGCTTAAAGGAAGTTGATCAAAGTTAACTTTATAGAGATTTTGAAACTGAACAAACCACATATAATCAAAATGCAAAGCAAGCGTGTCACTTAATAACGAACGACCTAAGTTGTCCATCAATATATTTAAAATAGGTACAGTAAGAACCAAAGCTGAAAGTGCATTAAAGAACCAGATTAAAAAAACCAGACGTGAGTTATGAAAAACAGTCCTCATCCCAAAGAGAATTGTATTTTTTATATAATCAATCATCCTATGCTTCCTAATATCATTAATGCGTTCTGAACCCAAAAGAAAACCCTTATTGCAAGAGACCAAGATGCCCAAACCCTTGATTCAACCGTATAAGAATTATTTGCAAAATTTACGTCCAAAAGATTTTTCCTTAGCGGGTCAATTGCTGCGGCAATTACTTTGTTAGATGTCTTGAATCTAAAAATTTTCCAACGTTCTTTTCCATCCCATTTTTGTTTCAAAGTTTCTTTTTCAGTGTAGAGATAGATATCGTTTTTAAAGATACCATCACAAAGTCTTTCTACCATCACATCATACTCTGTTTCTGAAACCTGATTTACAGAAGTAACTTTGTAATCAAAAATTTTGGTGGAATAAAAAAATTCTTCTATAAACCAGTTAATATCTTCCTTTACATTTCTTCTAAGAATAGTGAAAAAATCCTGAGCCGTCGGATGTTTGAATTTGTAGTTGTTGTAATAATCTTTCATAACCTTCATCATATTTTCATAACCGATGTATCTTTCTAAAGTATGAAGAACCAATTCCGGTTTGCTGTAAGCATTAACAACATAAGCTAAACGAGTAGGTTGTTTGTGGGAAGAATCTGCTATTGCGCCAATTGTCATATTGCGATAATATGAAATTAAACTTGGTGTCCCCTCAGGTAAAGGTATTTCTGCAAGTGTATAAATGATTGGAATTTCTTTGTAAGAAAAGAATTCCAAACCATAAATAGGAATATATCCGGCAAATTTGAAATAAGTGAATATTTCCGGATAATACTTGTACATAATTTTTGTCGCAAAATATGAAGTAATTCCCTCATCAAGCCATGCTTCATACACCTCGTTATTAGCAATAATTCCCTGAAAAAACTGATGAGAGAATTCATGAGCAACAAGATACTCGGGCCAACCAGTCGATTGCGGGGAGAAAAGTTCAGCACTTACTGTAAATAAAGTTGGATATTCCATTCCCCCGGCACCTGAAGTTTTAGGCACATCAACTAACGTAATGTTTTGATATGGATAGTCTCCGATATTTTGTTCATAAAATTCCAAACAATTTTTTACTGCCGTTATATATCTGTAAAAATATTTTTCTCTTTCAGGTTGCACATAAGCATTTATTAATATTTCCGAACCGTCTTTTCGTTTATAGGTATCACTTTTTTTGAGTATTTCATCTGTAGCAAGCCAAACAAAATCGTGAACACCTTGTTGAATAATTGAATACGTCGTTTTCTCGTGGTCTGAATTTTTGCTTAACTCAACACCGGTTGATGCAACTTTAAATCCATTCGGGACTTTTATATTTGCTTTGTAATTCCCGAAGTCAGAATAAAAATTAAGGTAAGCGTAATAAGGGCTACAAATCCATTTACCATTTTCGAATACACCAACTTTGGGAAACCACTGAGAAATAAAAAAGAAATTCCTCCCTCTTGCATAACCAAATCTTTTAACCGATTCCGGAATTTTAAGCTTGTATTCAAAGTAAATCCTGACTGAATCGTTGGGTTGAAGATTGTACTCTAAATTAACTTTAGCAACAGTACTATCGTATGGATTATAAATCTCGGGATGAACAATTTCGAGTTGAGCTTCTTTACCATTTATTAAAAATCGGTCTATTCTTATTTCTGTCTGCGCTTCGGGGAAATTAATATTGTAACCTTTTGCAAAATGGGTTTTGTTATTCTTATACGCATTGGGATAAAGATGAAAATAGATTTCATTTGTAGAAGAGTTAGTTCTGTTTCGCCAAATAATATTCTCTTTCACAAAAATTTCTTTAGCTTTATCATCAAACTCAACATCGAAATCATAATCAACTGTATTTTTTACATTTTTTGTTTCACTTTTTAACAAACCATTTTCGTAAAACTTACTTTGGTTGTGCTGGGAATAAGGTAAGTATAAACTTTCACCTTGCGAGATGTAGATTAAAAATGACAATAAAATCAGCAGCGTTACAATTACTATTTTTTTCATATTGTCAAATTATTAAATAGGATTTCTTACTGCAATTTGGAATCAAGTTGATTTAATAAACTTTTATAATACTTAATCGTTTCTTTCAAACCATCAATTAAGCTGAACTCGGATTGAAAACCGAGTTTTACTTTTGTTTCATCAACAGCGGCAAAACTATGCTTAATATCGCCGGGTCGTTCATCCTGAAATTGAATTTTACTTTTACTGTTTGTTAGCGAGATAATCATTTCTGCCAACTCCAAAATAGTTGTAGCTATTCCGGAAGCTACATTAAAGACACCATTTACATCTTCTTTAATTGCTGCCATAATATTTGCTTTTACAACATCTTTTACAAAAATAAAATCTCTGGTTTGTTTACCATCGCCGTAGATTATGATTGGTTTATTCTGAAGCGCATTATTAATAAAGATAGGAATTGCAGCGGCATATTGGCTTTTAGAATTTTGGCGTGGACCATAAACATTAAAGTACCGAAGCGCTACTGTCCCTAAGTTATGGAGTTCATGAAAACTTTTAAGATGCTGTTCTCCTTCGAGCTTTGTAGAACCATAGGGAGATTTTGGATCTGTTTCCGAAGAAATTCGTTTTGGCATTTCAGGATTATCACCATACACAGCCGCAGAACTACTAAATACAATTTTTTGTATTCCGAATTCCTTACATGCATCCAAAACATTAAGCAGCCCATTTATATTGATATCATAACATTCTTCCGGTTTTTCTACAGATTCAGGAACTGATACAAATGCAGCCAAATGATGAACATAATCAGTATCTCTTAAAACATTGAAAACAAGCTCTCTATCTGTAATACTTCCTTTGTGAAAAACAGCATCGGGAAACAATTGTACATTAGAAAGAAATCCGGTCCTAAGATTATCGATTATATGAACTTCTGCTCCACGTTCAATCCACTCTCCCACAATATGACTACCAATAAATCCGGCGCCACCGGTTACTACAACTTTTGTCTTTTTCATCAAACCAATTTATTTAGGTGTTTTAAATTCCGTTAACTTTTTTAGCTCAATTGATTTTGTATAAAACTCATTCAAAGATAATTCTAATAAATAGACCATTCCATGTGCAGCGCGGACCCGTGGTATCTGATGGTTCATAAAAAAATCTTTTCCTAAACATAACCTTACTGTTTGATATTGTTCCGATTGAATCTTCTGAACTAATCGGCAAAACGGACCATCATACTCATAACTCGGAAAACTTGCATCTCTTTGCGAACCATAACTATTCAAAAAAATATTTTCCATAATGGCAAAGGAATTCAAACTAACCGGGACAAATATATTTGCTTCTGCCGGATGGAATCGATTCCAAACATTTCTATAACACCAGATTTTTAGATTAGAGATGTCTTCTTCTTTTTCATAAATCTTAAGAGCTTCCGTAATACATTGTAATACTTTGTAGTGTGTGTCCGGTCCGCTTCCTTCAGGATCCAAAGCTACGGTTAAAACTGTCGGTTTAATTTTTCTTAACAGATTTACGAATGGCATTACATCTCTTTCAATTTCCGGTGTTTCAGTAAATATTTCACCCTGATAAAATCCTAATCTTAAATGAGAAACGCTTTTAGTACTAAATCCAAAATAAGCCCAGACAATTTCTTCTTCATACTCACGCAACATACCCTTCAGTTTTTGAACTTCAGGAAGATCTTTTTTACCGGGATACTGAGAGTTGAAGTAATTTATCAGCTCATGAACCTTGAAATTAACCTCGGTTAAATTAAGGTTACCAAAAATTTCTAAAATATTTCTTAAAAGTCTTCTTGCTGAAGCTTCTTTCCGTGTTGTGCGACTATGGGCAGATAATCCATCAAGAAAAAGATTAACGTCTTTGTTTTTTCCATATTCGTTTGAAGGATTAAAATAATCTTCATTAAACAGATCAAGAAAAGCATTATTAGAGAGATATTCTTTAAGCGATTCAACAAGTCGTAGCATATATGAATTTGTAACAGCAGTAAAACCACTTGTAAGAATAGCGAAGTGATGTTTATTAGAGGCATTTCTGACTAAATGAATAATATAAGGGAGATAGCCAAGCATAATATCATCGTGATGAGGTCCGGTATGCAAAATAATTTGGTTTTCTACAGAAGAAATTCCTCTGTTAAATTTTTTCATCGATTCTTCTATTATAGAATTATTGATCGCAGAAAAATCTTTAGAGGTTTTTTCAAGTATATACTTACCAAACTTATCGGAGACATAATCATCATAGTTAAGGTCTTTAATCTCTTTGTCTTTTTCCAGAGCCAGATTAATGATAGCGCGTTCAATCGATTTTTGAGAAAGAGGCGATTCTTTTTTAACATCATCAAATCTTCTTTCTCTTAATCTAAGAGCTGCTCCATTAGTAATGTAAAACCTTGCATTCTTAAGTTTGTGAAGAACGGTTGCCGGATATTTATTAGAAAAAGAATTTTCAACTGAATCTCTTACAATTGTCGATTTCGCTTCACCCGCAGCAATTATAATGGCAGTTGCATTTTCATTATAAGTAATTGTATTTAATCCGATAGTTATTGTTAAAATCGAGCGGGCGATTTCCATTCCGCCTAAATCAACAGATGCAGCCGCCTGAGTTTCATAATTAGTTTGAGTAAAACGTGTTGTAGAAAAATGGTCACTCCCTTTAATATTAAATCCAATATGTCCGTCCGGACCAATTCCACCAAGGAAAAATCCGATTCCACCGAGTTCACGTATTTTTCTTTCATAATTTGTGCAGAACTCATCAACCATTTCTATAGTTGTTTTCTGAAGTCTTTCCAAACGTGTGCTTGGCCATCTGGTTCTTAACGAAAGATCAACAACTCTATCCGGGAAAATCTTATTGAGTGGTAAACCTTCCGCAGTTCCTATTTCGTTTACATTTATTAATAAAGCTTTTTGAGGATCGAGATTTAAGTTTCCGAAATAAAATTTTTTGACAAAGTAGTAAAAGCTGTTATGCTGACTGGAGTCAATAGGATAAAATTCATCAATCTGGACGAAGTGAAGACTAAACATGTCCGGTTTTATTGAGCAATCAATTCCAACTTCTTCTAATTCTTTCTGGACTGATTTATTATTCCAGTTATTAAGATAATAGCTGATCATCGAGATAAAATGTTCCGGTGTTTTACCGGTTGGAAGTGAAATTACTCCACCCGGATTTTGTTGAACCCATTCTATAAATCTTAATGCTGTAAAACGACCGAGTTCGTAAAAGTTTTTTATTTGGATGACCGGAATTTTTTCAGTTGGCTCATAAATAAATTCTTTCCCGGAAGCTTTGAGAAAATGTTTTTCAACTGGTGTAAGATCTTCATATGAAATGTTGTGGTACATTTTAACAAATAATATTAATCACTAAACCAAGTTAAGATTATTAATCGTAATTATCTTTTAAATATTTTTTCACTACCGGAATATCAACTTTACTCGATAGATCAGGGACATATTCATTTACTCTATAAGTATAGATGGAATCAGGAAATTTTTCTATCATCATTTTAACAGCGGTTGGTAATTCCTTCTCTTTCCTGATAGGATTTAATGGAGTCATTTCTAAAAATGGTAATATCATATCATAATCGAACCTGAATATATTCATGCTCACTCCCACATATCCAAACTTAATTTTTTGTTTTTCAATTTCTACTAAAGAAGGTTTTTCAATTATATCCAGTAAGAAATTTTGTTCATTCTTTTTTGTGATTGAAAACTTTCCTATTCTGTTAATATCAAAGCCCAAACCTTCGCTTTCATAATCAATCATTGCATTGGGATGAGTAGAATTAAGCAATAGACGAAGAACATTAACCGAATATAAGTTATCGCTATTACACATTGTAAACTTTTTATTTTTCCAATCAAGTCGTTTAATCAAAGCAGTGTAAAGTGCATCTGCTGTGCCAAGCGGTTTATCGCTCCCCACTGGTATGGATTGAATGGCAAAGTCAAATTTTAAGGTAGGGAATTGTCTGATGTTTTCCGGATCGCTGTAATAATTCATTATTGAATTATCTTTTTCATTTACAACAATCACTACCTCAGAATAACCAGCTTTTGCAATATTGCTGAGAAGGTAGTTCAGGAAGGGTTGATCATCATCTCCTATCCTAATCATCGATTTCGATTTAAGGTTTGAGTCCTCAAGTAATTTTTTATCGAGGATTACATCTGAATCATTTTTTTTCATTCTAGAAGAAATTCCACCGGCAAGTATGACAATTCGAGGCATTAGTATTCTTCTCCGTTTATTTCAAGCTGACTTCCCTTATCTATATTTACAATATAAGATTCCGGTGCAATTTTTTTCACGGCATTTAAAACTTTTTCAGCATCAAAGGGTGCATAGGCAAACATACAACCTCCGCCTCCTGAACCATTTATCTTGCCGCCAAGCGCACCGGCATCTAAAGCTGCATTCAACATTCTGTCAATTTTGTTTGTAGATATCTTCAGGTAATCCCGTAACATGTTCTGATGTTCAGTTAATAGTGAACCAAATTTTTCATGTTCGAAATTAGTATTCATTAAAGTGTATGCTTCTTGCGTAATTAATTTATTCCTGACAGTTCCAAATAACAATTTATATTCTTCTTCACTAATATCGTTTTCATATTTATTCAAAGATTCAGGTGAAATACTTTGAATATCGAAGTCGGGGTATTTGCTTTTCAGCTTTTCAATAATTTTTAGCACACCATTTTTTACTCTTGAGAGAATGTCTGTAGTATTTTTAGGTTCTTGTGAGTTACCAAGAATAAAATAGCCCAAGTTACAATTCAGTTTTTCGATATTAATTGTCGGGAATGTACTAAGATAGATTATACCACCAATTGCAGTAGAATAATGATCCATCATTCCGCCCGGTTCTGAAAATTCTAAAACTTCAGCTTCGTGAGCAAGTTTTGCAATCTCGTGTTCGGTCAAGGATTTTTGTTGATCACTAATTCTTGCTAAAAAATTTATCCAGCCAACAACTAAAGCAGATGAACTTGCAGTGCCGGTATTAATCGGAATATCACCGGTAATCAGACAATCAAAACCGGATGAAAAAGTAAATCCGTTTCTTATCATCACATTTATTGAACTTCGCAAATAATCTCTTTCTTTTGTAAAAGGGATTGCATTAGAGAGAAAAATCTCTTCGTGCATATTTATATCAGGAAGTTTTACAGAGATTTTTTGTCCCTCTGATTTTACACCACTTACTGTTACCCTTTTAGAAATAGCAGCCGCAATAACAGGTAAATTCAAGTAATCTTGATGTTCACCAAACAAACAAATTCTGCCCGGTGTAGAGATCTTTAACGTTTTTTGTGAATTCAATTAATTACCGATTATTAAGAGATATTTTTCACTTTACAATACCAATCGCTTGATTGCTCTAATAATTTATTGATATGCATTACCAGTTCATGCGGATCATCCAAATTCCCTTCTTGTAACAGTGATGATTCATAAAGTTGATTTGTTGCTTGTGTAATGAAATCGTCATCTGCATTTGTTTTGTAAACCTTCAATAGATTCCTGATTAACAAATGATTTTGGTTTACTTCCATTATTCTTTTCTGCGGACCAATATTTTGGTTAGTCATTTTTAGAATTTTTTGCATAGCGGCAGACATCTCATCTCCCTCCGAAACCAGACATGCTGCGCTATCAACCAATCGTTTTGATAAACGTACATCTACAACTTTATCCCCAAGTATTAACTTCATTTTAGAAAGTAAACTACTAAGATGCTTTTCATCATCTCTAGATAAGTCTTCAAATTTCTTTGTTTCTTCCTGAGAATCTTTAATCTTCTCAAGTTTCTTTAAATCAGCATTTAATACCGACTTAAACTCAAAGTCTTTATACTTTCGTATTGATGAGATAATAAATTCATCAATAGGATCATACATAAACAAAACTTCCAGACCTTTTTTCTTAAAGATTTCCAAATGCGGGTCTGCAAGTAAAGCATCGCGGTTAGGACCACTCAAGTAAAAAATTTCTTTCTGATCTTCCTTTATTCTCGAGACATAATCTGCAAGTGAAATTAATTCGTTAGAATCTTTGCACGCCGAAGAATTGTATCTAAGCAATTCAACATATTTATCGTGATTGACAAAATCGCTGTAACCCAGCTTAAATATTCTGCTATGTTCTTTCCAGAATTTTTCATATCCCTCTTTATCATTCTTGGCTTTATCTAAGAGATAAGTTAAAACTGTAGTAGTTACACTCGAAGAAATTTTGGAAAAGACTACATTCTCTTGTAATGTTTCTCTTGAAATATTTAAAGGTAAGTCCTCGGAATCAACCACGCCTTTTACAAAACCGAGATATTCCGGAAGTAAATCTTTGTTCTTATGTTGAATTAAAACTCTTCTGACGTATAGATCGAGTCCGTAATTTTCTCTATCCATCCAGAAAAACTCATAACTTTTAGGCGGTATAAACAGAAGCGCATTAAATTGAATTGGTGCATCAACAGATTTATGAATTATATCCATTGGTTCTTCATTATCGTATGTGAGGAACTTATAAAACTCTTTATACTGCTCTTTTGTAATAGAATTTTTTGGTTCCCGCCAGAGTGCAGAAATGGTATTCACTTTTTCTTTTCCAAGAAAAATGGGGAAAGAGATAAAGCTGGAATGCTTTTTAATTATTTGTTCTAGTCTCCATTTCTCTGCAAATTCAGAAGCATCATCTTTCAAATGTATTTCTATTTCTGTCCCTCTTTTAATATCATCTTTAATATCAGAAATCTCGTAATCACCTAATCCGTCCGATCTCCATTCAACAGCGGGTTCATCTTTTTTATATGATTTTGTTCTGATTACTACTTCTTTAGCAACCATAAATACAGAATAGAAACCGACACCAAATTTGCCAATGATATTATTCGCATAATCTTTTGCTTCAGAAACCAGTTTAACAAATTCTTCTGTACCGGACTTTGCAATTGTACCGATGTTAGTTATTACTTCGTCGCGTGTCATTCCAATACCGGTATCGGAAACAGTTATCATTTTTTTCTTTTCATCAAAATTAATTCTTATTTCCAGTGGTAAATCATTATCACATATTTCAGTTCCACGATTAGATTCAAAACGAATCTTATCTAATGCATCCGATGCATTGGAAATTAATTCCCTCAGAAAAATTTCTCTGCTTGTATATAATGAATGAACTAATATGTCTAATAGTTTTTTTACTTCGGCTTTAAACTCATATTTAGTTGAATGAATTTTTTCTGTCATAAATACCTCCACAAGATTATTAACAATAGATCATATAATAATTTTACACTGGGTTTACTTTAAATTTTCATACAAATTTTTTATTGATTTATTTACAGTTTCAGCTTTTATTTTATCTACTTTTCTATCATAAGTAAGAAGACCGTTTACTTCAACCTCAACATCAGTTGTCTGAGTATAAATAGCAGCAGAAAGACCTTTCAAAATCAGATTGGGAATTTTATCGAGTAAAGAGATAAAAGCAGTTCGTAATTCATCACTACTACTAAAACTTCTATATCCCCAGTTATCTTTGTCTTTCCAGGTATGATTTTCGATTGGAAGACCTAAACCACCAAACTCACCAAGAGCTAAAGCCCGGTTATCATTTTTATATTCAGGCATAGAGGGACCGGGGTAATCATGTTTGTCCTGAATATCACCGGCTCCATAGAAATCGCTCCAGCCGCTTGGTCCGTCAACTAATCTATAAGGGTCATAATGTTTTATCCAATTGCAAATTTGAATTGTATTAAATTGTCCCCACCCTTCGTTAAAAGGAACCCATGTAATTATCGAGGGGAAATTATAAAGCTGGTCAATAATATTTTTTAATTCTTTTTCGAATTGATATTCAGATTGTGCCGTTCGTTTAATTTCGTTGTTATCGCCGGATGATGCATATCCATCACCGCTTGGCATATCTTGCCAGACTAACATACCAAGACGATCGCAGTGATAATAATATCTTGCCGGTTCCACTTTAACATGTTTTCTTATAAGGTTAAAGCCGTACTGTTTTAGTTTCTCGATATCAAAATAAAGTGCTTCATCGGAAGGAGCAGTATATAATCCATCAGGCCACCAACCTTGGTCTAAAGTACCAAACTGAAAGAGAAATTTATTATTAAGCATTATTCTCGGAATGCCTTTGGAATCTTTTGCAACAGATATTTTACGCATCGCGAAATAAGAAGTAACTTCATCAATCAGTTCATTTTTCCTGTACAATTTTATTTTCATATCATATAGAAAGGGATTTTCCGGCGACCAAAGGATAGGATTTTTGATTTTGATTGTTATTAAATCGCTGTAAAAAAATTTTTCTCTACTGATTTCCTTCGTTCCTTGGTATGCAATAACTTCAACTTCTTCATCACCTGAAATTCCTTCATAATTCAAGTTAACCCAAAGCTGTTTTTCATCCATATCCGGAATAAGTTTTATTGATTTTATATGCGTTTTGTTGACAGCTTCAAGCCATACAGTCTGCCAAACTCCTGTTACAGATGTGTACCAGATTCCACCGGGTTTGTTAACCTGTTTACCTCTGGGTTGATATCCATCATTCGTAGGATCCCAGACTGAAATAATTAATTCTTGCTCGGTATCATTTGTAAGATAATTGGTGATGTCATAGCTAAAAGAATCATATCCTCCCTGATGAATTCCAACAAATTTTTTGTTTAAGAATACTTTTGTTTCCCAATCAACCGCACCAAAATGAAGAATAATATTTTTACCGTTCCAATTTTCGGGTAATCTAAATTTTGTTTTATACCAAAGGATATTTTCCTTACCGACAGATCTTCCTACACCGGATAATGCTGATTCGATTGGAAAAGGGACTAAAATTTTGCCGCTAAAATTTTCAGGGATGTCCAAATGTTTTGAACGGATCTCATAATTCCAAATACCATTCAAATTAATCCATTCTTTTCTAACTAATTGGGGACGGGGATATTCCTGTAGAACATTGTTAGGATTTAACGACTCTCCCCATTGGGTCATTATAGGAGCTTTTGCAGGTTTCCATTCCTGACCATATAAAGAAATAAATATGCAAAAAAAAATTGATGAGACTAAAAAAACTTTTATACGAAGTTGCATTTTAATCTCCGGAATATTAAACAGACATTTATACAACTTAGAGAGAAAATAATTTTTTATTCTTCCCCTTTATTTTTATCCTCGTCCTCTTCTCCTTTTAATCCTTTTTTAAACTGTTTAACACCCTGCCCAAGTCCTTTCATCAGTTCTGGAATTTTTTTACCGCCGAATAGAAGAATTAAAACAAAGATGATAAGTAGTATTTCCGTTGCGCCTATATTTCCCATTATATTATTCCTTTTTTTAAGTAAGGTAAATATACAAATTTCTGTCTTATTGAAACCTCACATTCATTCACTTATGTAGTTTGCAGGAAATAGATCAGGAGAATATTTTTTTATGAATCGATATTGATTTAACAATTCGCGTTCATTCCCTTTTTCTGCTTTCACAAGGTAAAACCAGGAGATCATATTGAGAGAATCATCTGAAACAGAAGATTCAAAAAACAATTTTGCATTGTCTATGTCTCCGTAATGATAAAAAGAAAATCCTCTTAAAGCATCGATATCAGATTTTCTGAATTTACAAAGCTTTTCTGCTTCATCGCATTTATCTAATATTTGTGAAAGTAATTCAAATCTTTTTTTACTATTCATTTCTATAAATAAGTTATTCGCTTCAATGTATGGCTTTATAAACTTCGTGTCACATTCAATCGGGTTTATTTGTAATGGCTCAGTTCGTTTTGTAAATATTGGTAGCATTTGTTTCAGCTCTTCGGAATAGAATAGTTGGCAATAATAGTTTTTATAAAATTCGGGTTGAACAAAAATTGCGCATTCTGCAAAAGCGGTTGGTTTAGCTCCAGCCGGAAAAATTATATAATCAGGATTTTGTTGTAAAACATACTCTGCATTATATCTTCTCTCTTTCCATAAGACCGGTAATTCTTCGTCAATACCGGGAACTTCTTTTGGATTATGTGCAATGTATTCATCAGTTAATCCAACGATATCAATTACTTTTACACCGGAATAAAAAGAAAAAGCTCCAATTGTAGAAAGAGCAACTGTTATTTTTTTGTCACTTTCAATCTGTTTCTTCTTTACCCATTCTGCATAAACTTTCATCTTATGGACAAGACCAATTTCATAACTCCTTTTTGTTTCCATTAAGTCATAACTCTGAACATAGCTATAAACAACTGCAAATGAAAAAACAAACATAAGTGTAAATAATAAAACAGTTTTAACGATTAGCGATAACGGGTTTTTAATCACCTGGTAAATTGTTACTGTCGAAAAAATTAAGACTAACGGTAAAATCGGAAGTAAAAACCTATCAATAGGTAATACATCGCCGCCTATTAAAACAATTAGCGCAAGATAGGTCAACACAAAAAAGTAGAAGAAAAATGTTGCCTTTTGAAGATCCCCCTTTCTTAAATTGAAAAGCGGAACAAACAATAAGATGCCATATAGAAACTGATTTATAATTCCATCTATAACATAGTCCAATCCTCTGTGAAAATGTTCAAGATTATAACCGGTTTTAGCATAGAAAGTATTTGGCAATGGATAACCATAATAGATTAATCTGAAGATCAGGAGCACTAAAACAGGTAAAACATATAAAATGATTTCTTTTTGATTAACAAATAGCTTCCTATTCGATTCCCCATCAACTGTAATACTTTTCATTTTATTGACAATTATGCTATGACTCGTAATCAGAAAAAATATCAGTAACCCTTCCGGTCGTAACATTGTATTCAGAACAGAAACAGACACAAAAACTAAATCCGGTTTTTTCTTATAATTAAATAAATAACGATAAACTGAAATCAGTGCTAACAAAGTGAAAAGTGTACTTTCCATTCCGCTTACTCCCCAATATAAAAACGGAGAAGAGAATGAAATAAGTAATGGTGGGATTAACGACGCAAATAGTATGGCAATTTTTTCAAAAGTATTTTTTTGTTCGAATTTTTCCTTTAAGAACCTTTTAGTAAAATAAAATGAGAAAACAAGTAAAGTTACACCGGACAAAAGAGAAAATAATTGTGGGACAAATGAGAGTTCAATTTGCAGTGAAATTATTTTTGCAAGTATTGAAGTTATTGATAGAAGTATTAACCATAAAAAATTTGTGAAGCCCTCTACTCTTTCCCCCTGATTAAAAACAAGTCCATTCCCATTTATAAAATTTTCAACATATCGTAAAGTTATATAAGCATCATCCTGAATAAAGTATATCTGACTCATCCTATAAATAGAATTGATACAGATGGTTGTAAGGATTACAAATACAATTATATATGATAATTTATTTCTCATCTACTATGAATTTCTTTTGAAGAACAGTAAATTTTGCCGTTCAATAATCCAATATATTAATTTTTGTGAAATCCTATTCGCAGCATATTAAAGAAACAATCAAACTTGCATTCCCGATTTCACTCGGTCAGTTAGGTCACATCATGATGGGTGTTGTTGATAGTCTGATGGTTGGAAAAGTCGGCTCTGCACAGTTAGCTGCAGCGTCATTAGTAAACGGATTATTTTTTTTAATTCTGGTGCTTGGATTTGGGATGACCTTTGCAATATCTCCATTAATAGCAATTTCGAAAGGTGAAAAAAATTATAGTCAATGTGGTGTAATTCTCAAACATGGTGTTTTAGTTAATTCTATATTTTCAATTTTACTTACTCTACTAGTTTATCTTACTAGTTTTTTAATTCCTTTATTAAACCAACCTTCTGATGTTACAAAACTTGCTATTTCATATATGCAGATTTTATCAACATCGATAATTCCATTTGTACTGTTTGCATGTTACCGACAATTTTTAGAAGGTCTATCATTTCCTAATCCACCAATGATAATTGCAATTGCGGCAAATCTATTAAATGCTTTTCTTAACTGGGTATTTATTTATGGTAATCTTGGTTTTTCTGCCATGGGACTTGATGGAGCCGGGTTTGCAACAGCATTAACAAGATGGACTATGATGCTTGCTCTCTTTTATTACGTTCTTAAAAGCAATGTTCTTAAGATTTACAATCCTTCACTTAACTTTGAAAAGATAGATAAAAAATTGATAAAGAAAATAATTAGTATCGGTTTACCAAGTGGACTGCAATATTTTCTTGAAGTAGCAGCATTTTCATTTGCAACAATAATGGTCGGCTGGCTTGGTAAAGTCCCGTTAGCTGCAAATCAGATTGCTCTTAATCTTGCATCAATATCATATATGATTATTTTAGGAATTTCATTTGCCGGAGCGGTAAGAGTCGGAGAAGAATTTGGCGCTGGTAATATTAGTGGAATAAGACGAGCCGGATTTGCTGCTATCGGTTTGGCTGTAATTATTATGTTTACGTCAGGTTTAATTTTTATCCTTTTTAGAAATTTTATTCCTCTTCTTTATATAAACGAAAAAGAAGTTGTAGAAACTGCAGCAAAACTTTTGATTATTGCAGCAATGTTTCAAATTTCGGATGGTTTACAAGCAACAGGTATTGGTGTGTTAAGAGGTCTTACAGATGTTAAAGTACCTTTGCTGGTTAGCTTTGGTTCATATTGGTTATTAGGAATTCCAATCGGTTATTTGCTTGGTATTTTTCTTAAATTCGGTGCGGTCGGTGTTTGGATTGGTTCTTTTGTCGGTTTAACAGGATTAGGATTATTTTTATTATTCCGTTTTAACTACAAAACAAAAAATCCAAATTCATTTACTAATTAATTCCGAAAAGAATATTTTTGCACCAACATTAAAATCAGAAAAGATAACTCATGGGAAGATTTGCTCCATTATTCATTATCATTGCCGCAAGTTTGTGGGGAATTGATGGAATTGTATTACGACCTTCACTTTACAATTTGCCGGTTCCACTTGTAGTCTTTATTGAAAGTACAATTGTTGCGCTTTTATTATCACCAATATTTTTCAAACAATTACCGAAACTAAAAAAATTAGACAAAAGGGATTTGCTTGCATTCTTTTTAGTTGCTCTACTTGGGGGTGCAATCGGTACAATGTCTATTACCAAAGCATTGTTTTATGTTAACTTTGTTAATCTATCTGTTGTAATATTAATTCAGAAACTTCAACCTGTGTTTGCATTAATACTTGCCTCTGTTTTATTAAAAGAAAAATTACCTAAAGAATTTTTTATTTGGGCAGGTCTTGCAATCATAGGTGCTTACCTTATGACATTTGGTCTATCATTTCCAAATCTTAGTACCGGTGAAAAAACAGTTTTCGCTGCCGGATTATCATTAGTTGCAGCATTCAGCTTTGGCTCTTCAACAGTTTTCAGTAAGCGAGCATTACGAAATGTGGGATTTGAATTAGGAACATATTTAAGATTTTTATTCTCTTCAATTATAATGCTGATTGCAACATTAATATTTGCTAACATAACAGAAATAACAAATGTATCCTCAACACAATGGTTGATATTCTTACTTATTGCTTTCACAACCGGTGGAGCTGCAATTTTTCTTTATTATTATGGTTTAAAAAAAGTTACTGCTTCTGTTGCAACTATATGTGAACTTGCTTTCCCTCTTACAGCAGTAATTCTTGAATATATGTTGCATGGTAATATGCTCGATCCTATCCAATGGTTCGGAGTAATAGTTCTAATTGCCAGTATAATAAAAGTCTCATCTTTAAAATAAATTATTATTGGGGGTGCTAATTGAAAAAAACAGTTCTTATAATATTTTTAGTATCAAGTACTATCTCATTTGCACAATTTATTTCTTCTTACGGACATAAAGTTGGACTTACATCCTCTCAATTCAAATGGGATTATACGGCTAAAAGCGGTTTAGACGATTTAGATTTTCATTCAGATAGAAAACCGGGACTAAATGCCGGTTTGTTTGTTGAATTTTTCGATTTACCATATTTTACTTTATCCACCGAGATTAATTATATAGAAAAAGGATTCCAGAAAGAAATTTATTCTACAACTCCAGAAAGTCCAGAGTTAGGGCCAAAGGTTCTATGGAAGGTTAATTTTAATTATATCAATATTTCTGCTTTAGCAAAACCAAAAATCGATTTAGGTCTATTTACACCATACATTTTGATTGGTCCTCGTCTTGATATTGAAATAAGTAAGTCTTCACAACTTGATAATCCGGAAAACTATAAAGATTATTTAAGCAAAAGATTGGGAATCAAATGCGGTATCGGTTCGGAAATAAAATTGTTTGAGTTAATCTTTTTATCGGAACTTGTTTGGGATATCGATTTTAAAGATATTTATCAAAATCCTAATGTTAATGTAAAAACAAATTCGTTTGATATTAGAATTGGGATAAAACTTTGAATGCACAATAGCTAATGATGATCAGATCTATTCGGAAAAAGGAGAAAATAATTCGATAACAATTTTCCATTTACCGTAATCATTCCTCCAAATTCGAATGTAGTTGAATTTAGCTGGTTGTTTGGAACCAGTAACGACTAACGAGCCGTATACATAACCGAAATCTCCGGCACCGGAAATTTTTCCATCTATAATTTCGAATTCGAATTCGAATTTACCATCATATCCAATAATATATTTCATTATTTCGGTTGTGCCAATTATTGGATACTCACCTTCTCTTAGCAATCTTGTCTCGTCATTAATTACATCTGAATAAGCTTCTAAAATATTCCCATTTTCTAACAGAGAATTAAATTTTTTATCAACATCAAAAATCAGTTGTTTATCTGCAATGCTGGTCGAAATATTTTTATAATCAAGCAACTCTATTTTCTTGTCATCAAATTCTAACCCTTTAATTTTGTTTACTGGTTTTTTATTGGAAATTCCTCCGTCTATTAAAAATTTCCATTTACCATCCTTTTGAAGTTGCCATACCGTACAAAAATTACCATACCAAATTGAAGCACTATCCATATTTCTTTTGAATTCTGCCGGTCCTGTTGTACAACCCAAATCACCTGACTTTGAAATAAACGCATAGGAAGGAAACCATATAAGGAAACCGGGACGAGAATTTTGTTTTTGTAAAAATTCTTTTCCATTTACAGGTGTTGGCCTGAAAAGAATTCCATCGTCAGAAATAAATTCCAGAAAAGCATCCCGAGAACCAACCTGCAAAGCTTTCTTTGCAAATTGATATTCTGTCGCAATCATAGAATTTAATGCAATGCTTCGATCATTTTGCCCGTAACAGACGGAAGAAATAAAAAGCAAAGTAAGAGCAAACCAAATTGTTTTCATTGAATAACGATCTATTTTTTGTCGTCAGTTTTTTCAAATCTTATCGATACAGAATTTATACAGTAACGTTGTCCGGTCGGTTTAGGTCCGTCATCAAAAAGATGACCGAGGTGACCACCACAATTTTTACACATTACCTCAATTCTGTGCATACCAAAACTAAAATCATCTTTCAGTAATACATTATTATTATCAATAACATCGTAAAAACTTGGCCATCCACAACCCGCATCAAATTTAGTATCGGAATCAAATAAAACATGCCCGCATCCGGCACATTTATAAATACCCTTTTCATAAAAATTCCAGTATTTGCCTGTAAATGGTCTTTCCGTTCCCTTTTCTCTTAATACATGATATTCTTCAGGGGATAAAATCTTTTTCCAATCTTTTTCATTTTTATCTTTATTAATTGACATTTCTGTTCCTTTCTGTTCTTGCTTTTTAATGTTTTTACTCGTTTGACACATCAATATGCCTAGAGGGAATATACATAGTAATAACAATGAGATTGTAAAATTGAGTTTCATATAAAATCTTTCAGAGAATAAATTGGAAAATTTATTTTACTTCATATTCCGACGATATTTTTCCGCATCCTCTGCAGTATCGAAATAACCAATTCTTACTCTATACCAGGTACCACCTTTGTTAGGTAAATAAGCTTCTACTAAAAACGCATTGTGACCGGCACTAATCAATCGTTTAACTTCGGCTTCGGCTTGCGATTTATTTTTCCATGAAGACAATTGAAATGAATATTTTTTCCCATCTGAAAAAATTGTACCGCGCACGTTCCTATCTGTAGAATTATCATACGCTTTTACATTCTTTACTTCACTGATATTTTTAATTGTCGATTGGCTTTGTTCCGGCTTATTCGGAGTAATGCTTTTCGATTCTTCTGATAATTTCTTATCAATAAATTTTTCTGTAAGAGCTTCTCTGTTATCTTTTACTGATTCAGTATCTCTTAATTGTTTTACCGGCTGAACATCTTTGTTAGGCAAAGTCTTTGTTACAGAATTAGTTTGATTTGGTTTTTCAACAGATGATTTTTTTGAAAGGTAACTGCTACACTTAGTATAAATAGCTGTCATTACTTTATTTGTATCTATTAAAGATCCAAAAAGTGCCGAATTTATTGACCGACCCGGTGAAGAAGTTTCTCCTATTATTTTCCATTGTTTATCATAGTATAAGTTACCAACCACAGTATATTTCTTAACCTCAGTATCAAAAATAACATTGGTTTTTACAGCATATGTTTCCACTTTGGTTTTTAATTTTGGGTTTGACAACTTATAGATTGATAATCCAATCGCTGATATCTGACTTTCAATCTGCTTGATATTGGTAGTATCAACAAAAATTATTTGGTCCTCAAGTTCTAAAACCTTTTCCCAATTCTTATTGGGTGCCTGAGCATATAGAAAAGTCGCAAAAGTCAGAGATATTGTTATGTATAAAAAAATTTTCATCCGATTATAATTTTTGTTGGAAGTAATTTACTAAATACCGATCAATTCTTAAATGTAATTTCATTCACCGCCATTTTATTAAATAACAATACACAAATTATTTTTGACAAAAAAATTTTTTTACAAAATAAGAATTCTTGACAATCGTACAAGGATGTATTATTTTGACCGCAACTTTTTTGAAAGGTCATGCTTACAGAATTCGGAAAAATTCTCATCTTTATTATTCTTGCAATAGTATTTGTAATTATAACTCTTCTTATCAATAAGTGGATAAGACCGAATCGCCCTACATTTGAAAAACAAAAAGTTTATGAATGCGGAGAAAACCCTGAGGGTTCTCCCTGGATCAAGTTTAATATTCGATTTTACGTTGTAGCTTTAATCTTCTTAATATTTGATGTGGAAGTGGTTCTACTTTTCCCTTGGGCTTTGACTTATAAGGAATATGGTGTTTATGGATTTATCGTTGGTATCATTTTCCTGGTTGTTCTTGGTCTTGGAATGGCTTACGAATGGAGAAAGGGAGACCTTGAATGGGCACGTCCAGAACCTAAACCACCCAAATTAGATGAAATATTAAAAAAATCAGAACCAGAAAACTTAACGTAGAAAAACACAATTATGGGTTTACTAGATAAAGAATTTTCAGACGGTAACATAGTAATTGCAAAAGTAGATGATTTATTTAATTGGGCACGGCTTTCATCAGTATGGCAACTTGGCTTTGGATTAGCTTGTTGCGCTATTGAAATGATGGCTACTTCAATGTCCCATTACGATTTTGACCGGTTTGGAGTAATACCACGAAATACCCCACGTCAAGCTGATGCAATTATTATTTCCGGAACAGTAACTCTTAAAATGGCTCTTCGTATAAAACGGCTTTATGAACAGATGCCGGAACCAAAATATATTATTTCGATGGGAAGTTGCGCAAATTGTGGTGGACCCTATTGGGAGCATGGATATCACGTTCTAAAAGGGATTGATCGCGTGATCCCGGTTGATGTTTATGTGCCCGGATGCCCCCCGCGCCCGGAAGCTCTTTTGGAAGGATTACTAAAATTACAAGATAAAATCAGAAACGAATCATTAAGAAAAAAATCGGCATGAAAACTACCGAAGAAATTTTTGATTTATTAAAGAACGAGTTTGGTGATTCTATTTTAGGAATCGATAAAGAAACTCCCACTGAACCAATCATTTCCGTTGACCCACTTCAGATTCATAAAGTATCACAATTTCTAAGAGAACATCAGGATTTACAATTTGACAGCTTAATGTGCCTTAGCGGCGTTGACGATGCCAACGGAAATAAAACCAAAAATGAAGATGGCGATGAAATTATTGAAGGGGGAACTCTAAGTGTTTACTATCATTTACACTCGGTTTCTCTGAAACATAAAATCACATTAAAAGTTTCTGTATCGCGCAACGAACCTAAAGTTGAATCGGTTGAAAATGTATGGAAAAGCGCTAATTGGCATGAACGAGAAGCATTTGATCTACTTGGAATTATTTTCTTAAATCATCCCGACTTAAGAAGAATTCTTATGCCTTATGATTGGGATGAATTTACAACAGAAGTAAGCAGACATCCATTAAGAAAAGATTATAAAAATCCGGAATTTTATCAGGGAATGAAGGTACCGTATTAGTATGGCTCTTAAGACTGAACACATGGTATTGAATATGGGTCCGCAGCACCCCTCTACACATGGAGTACTCAGACTCGAATTGGAAATTGAAGGTGAATTAGTAAGAAAAGTTACTCCTCACCTTGGTTATCTTCATAGATGTTTTGAAAAACATGCCGAAGCTATGCAATATAATCAGGTAGTTCCTTATACAGACAGACTTGATTATTTAGCATCCATAGGTAACAACTTTGGCTATGCTTTAGCAGTAGAAAAATTGATGGGAATTGAAGTACCGGAACGTGTCGAATATATCCGGGTTATTATGGCGGAGCTACAGAGAATAGCATCTCACTTAGTTGCTATTGGTTCAAATGGTGCTGATATCGGTGCTCTTACCCCGTTTCTATATCTATTTCGCGATCGTGAATACATTCTTAACATTATAGAAGAGACTTGCGGCGCAAGAATGTTATATAACTATATCTGGATCGGTGGACTATCTCACGATATTCATCCGGATTTTGTTCGTAAGACAAAAGAATTTTGTAATTATTTCAAATCAACTATCGTTGAATTAGATAATCTTCTTAGCTATAATAAAATTTTTATTGAAAGAACAGCAAACATAGGCGTTCTTCCCGTAGATACCGCTATTAATTTTGGCGCATCAGGTCCGACACTAAGAGGTAGTGGAATCAAATTTGACTTACGAAGGGACGATCCATATTCAATTTACGACCGCTTCGATTTTGAGATACCGGTCGGTAAAGGTTTAATGGGAACGGTTGGTGATTGCTGGGACCGATATTACGTCCGCGTAAGAGAAATGGAACAAAGCTTAAGAATTATCGAACAAGCGATTGATCATATACCCGAAGGAGATGTTCAATCAGCTATTCCAAAAAGAATTAAACCACCTAAAGGAACCGTTTATAAAAGAGTTGAAAATCCACGCGGTGAATTAGGTTATTTTATTATTAGTGATGGTTCAACAAGTCCGTTCAGAGTAAAAGTCAGAGCTCCATCTTTTGTTAACTTAGAAGTACTTGGCGAGTTATGCAAAGGGTATCTTGTTGCAGATATTATTGCAATTCTCGGCAGTATTGATATTGTATTAGGAGAAGTAGATAGATAATGTACCAATACTTTTACGATTTAACAGGTAATACGATTATAGCTACTTTAATTGTAGCAGTTTTTCCACTTGTAAATGTATTGATTGTAGCGTTGATCGGTGTGTATCTCGAAAGAAAAGTATCGGCATGGATACAAGACCGTGTTGGTCCAAACCGAACCGGTCCTTTCGGACTATTCCAAACGATTGCAGATTTCATTAAAATGCTTCAGAAAGAAGACGCAACTGCAAAAGATATAGATAGTAAACTTTATAACATAGCACCTGTACTGGTTTTCACAGGAAGTTTTGCCGCTTATGCCGCAATTCCATTTTCAAGTAAACTTATTGGAAGTGAAGCTGAAGTCGGTTTGTTTTATGTTATAGCTATTTCATCTTTGGTTGTTGGCGGAATATTGATGGCAGGTTGGTCTTCCAATAACAAGTATTCATTACTTGGCGCTATGCGTTCCGCTGCACAAATTGTTAGTTACGAAATTCCAACTGCAATTGTTGTCCTCTCAATTGTAATGCTGACTGGAACACTTAGTCTTGATAAGATTAGTAATATGCAAACAGCTTATTTCTGGAACTGGAATATTTTCGGCGGTGCTGAATTTGGTATAACAAAGTTTCTTTTAATTCCTTTCATGGTAGTTGGATTCATAATTATTTTTATAAGTACACTTGCAGAAGTAAACAGAACTCCTTTCGATATCCCAGAAGCTGAGTCGGAGTTAGTTGCCGGTTATTTCACTGAATATTGTGGAATGAAATGGGCGATGTTCATGCTTTCTGAATATGGTAATATGTTTGCTGTTTCTGCAATTGTTTCAATCCTATTTTTTGGTGGTTATCATTCCCCTTTCGGTTATTTAGGAAATACACTTGGAATCGAATGGCTGATTCCTTTTGAACAAGCATTTTGGTTCCTTGCTAAAGGTTGGTTTTTTATTTTAATACAAATGTGGCTGAGATGGACATTACCGAGATTAAGAGTAGATCAACTTATGAGCTTATGCTGGAAATATTTAATTCCTTATGCATTTGTTAACTTAATTGTTATTGGTATAATATCATTATTATAATTTATGAAAGAATATTTTAGAAATACATGGCTTGGAATCTATACTGTTTTAGTGGGAATGAAAGTTACATTTAAGCATCTTTTCACTCCGGCAGTAACAATTCAATACCCAGAAGTAAAGCTGACATTACCGGAACGTGAAAGGAATAGATTATATGTCAACATAGACGATTGCATTGGATGCGATCAATGCTCACGTGCATGCCCCGTAAGTTGCATAGAAATTGAAACAGTAAAAAGTGTTCCGGGAGAAGATTTAGGTGTAACATCCAACGGGAAGAAAAAAGCTCTTTGGGTTACAAAATTTAATATCGACTTTGCTAAATGTTGCTATTGTCAGCTTTGTGTTTTCCCCTGTCCTACTGAATGTATTTATATGACCGACATATTCGAATTTTCTGAATATGACAGGAATAAATTGATTTACAAATTTTCAACTCTTACAGAAGAAGAAGCTCTTGAGAAAAAATTAAATTACGAAAAATATATGGCAGAAAAAGAAGCTCAAAAATCGGCTGCCGCTGCAAAACCAAAAGACGATCAAAAAACGAGTGGTTAAAAAAAAGTATGAATTTTTACGACATTATATTTTATCTCTTTGCCATAATTACTATCGTATCAGCATTTATTGTAGTAACAACACGCAATGTAATTTATTCAGGTTTTTCTTTACTATTTACTTTTTTTGGCGTGGCGGGAATTTATGTTTTATTAGGTGCAGATTTTCTTGCAATAGTACAAATAATGGTCTATGTAGGTGGAATTTTAATCTTGATTCTCTTTGGTGTTATGCTTACTAACAAAATAACAAATGTTGATATAAGAACAGGAACTGTTCATTTGCTGCCGGCTGCAATAGGTATTGGAATTTTATTTGGTGCATTAGTTTCAGTAATGGTGTTTACGGATTGGAAAACTTCCATTGTTGAGATACCAACTACAACAACATATTCTATCGGAAGAGAATTACTGACAAATTATGTTTTGATTTTTGAATTACTTGGTTTATTACTTTTAGTAGTACTTATAGGTGCTGCATCAATTGCCAGAAGAGATAAGGAATAAAGGGAGGCAAAATTGTTTCAAGTAGGTCTAACACATTTTTTGGTTATTAGTTCGATCCTTTTTTCACTTGGTATTTACGGAATAATTACACGTAAAAACGCTGTTATGGTTTTAATGGGAATAGAGTTAGTTCTTAATTCAGCAAATATAAATTTTGTAGCTTTTTCTAAATTCGGAAATTTGGGAGTCAGCGGACAAATTATAGCGCTTTTTGTAATTATCCTTGCGGCTGCAGAAGCTGCCATTGCATTAGCAATTGTACTCAATATTTATAAAACATTTACTAATGTAAATGTAGACGAAATAGATCACTTAAAAGACTAGGTTATGACTGAATCTGTATTATCAACATTATCATTAATAATTCTTTTCTTACCACTACTCGGGTTTACTGTTGTTCTGTTACTCGGTAAGAAATTTCCTAAGCTTTACTTATTTGAAGTAGCAATATTAACAATAGCTTTTATTCTCTCAGTCTTAGTAATGTATTCCAAGTTGGCATTTTATTTAAACAAAGATATAATTGCCGCTTTCAATTGGATAACAATCGGCGCAGCTCCACTTTCAGGAGTATTAAATATTGAACTTGGAATTAAGATCGATAACGTAACAGTTATTATGTTATTTGTAGTGAACCTTATCAGTATGTTGGTTCACATTTTCTCAATCGAATACATGCACGGAGATCAAAGATATACACGTTACTTTGCAAATTTAGGATTGTTCACATTTTCAATGTTAGGTATTGTTTTAACACACAATTTGTTAATGATGTATATCTTTTGGGAGTTGGTTGGTTTATCATCATACTTATTGATCGGTCACTGGTTCGAAAAAAAATCAGCAGCTGATGCTGCCAAGAAAGCATTTATTGTAAATCGCATTGGCGACATTGGGATGTTCCTTGGCATTTTAATCTTATTTACTCATTACAAAACATTTACATTCGATTCAATATTTTATCAGATTTCACAAGGTAATATTCCTTTCAATAGTGAAGCATGGTTAACCGCTGCCGGCATTTTAGTATTTATGGGCGCTGTTGGAAAATCAGCTCAATTCCCTCTTCATATTTGGTTACCAGATGCAATGGAAGGTCCTACTCCGGTAAGTGCATTAATTCATGCTGCTACAATGGTTGCTGCCGGTGTTTATCTTGTTACAAGAATATTTGTCATGTTAACTGCTGATGCAATGCTTGTTATTGCTGTTGTTGGTGCTTTTACTTCGCTTGTTGCTGCAACAATTGCTCTTACTCAAAATGATATTAAGAAAGTTCTTGCTTATTCTACAGTTTCCCAGTTAGGATATATGATAATGTCCCTTGGCGTTGGTGCATACGTTTTTGCATTCTTCCATTTAGTAACGCATGCATTCTTCAAAGCATGTCTATTTCTTGGATCGGGCTCTGTTATTCACGCAATGCATCATGAGCAGGACATCCGTAACATGGGTGGACTGAGAAAAAAACTTCCGTTGACGTATATAACTTTTCTTATTTCAACAATAGCAATATCCGGTATTCCACTTACTTCCGGTTTCCTTAGTAAAGACGGCATTCTTGCCGGCACACTTGCATTTGGTAAACTAACAGGACATTGGTTAATACCAATAATGGGATTTACCGTTGCAGCTTTGACCGCATTTTATATGTTCCGTTTAGTTATTTTAACATTTCATGGAGAACCACGTGATCATCATAAATATGATCATGCGCATGAATCTCCATGGGTAATGGTTGGTCCGCTGGTTGTACTTGCAGCGCTTTCAATTTTTATCTGGTACACACCAAATCCTCTTTCGCCAGATGCCGGTTGGTTCATGAAGGATTGGGTTAAAACTCCTCATACTGTAGTCCCTGAATCAACACGATTTGAATTTATGCAATCTGCGGTTCATGGAACTGAAGTTCATGGCGAAGTAGTTCATTCCCCGCTTTATACAGAAGCAATGCATTGGGCGCATTACCCGGCAATGGGATTATCTATATTACTTGCCGGACTAGGGATTTTAGTTGCATTTATCATTTATCAATGGAAGAAATTAGATGCCGATAAAATGGCTGATAAAATTAAACCTCTTTATAATTTTTCATTGAATAAATGGTATCTTGACGAAGCTTATGATGCTACTGCTGTAACCGGAACTCTTAATTTTTCTAAATTACTCTCATGGTTCGATAATACAATTGTTGATGGTGCCGTTAATGGATCTGCATGGTTAGGTAGATTTTTATCTACACTTAGCGGATGGTTTGATACTTTCGTTGTTGATGGCTTTGTTAATTTTACTGCTTTCTTCAGCGGATTTATTGGCTTTACATTCAGAAAATTACAAACAGGAAAAGTTCAGACTTATTTGGTGTTTGTTGTTTTTGCTGTAATTATTCTTTTGTTGTTCTTTAAACCATTTTAATACTGTATCAAAATTATTTTAGATAATGATGGAATTTTAGATTCCATTCTGTAATAAAATTAAAAATATAGGTTAGTCATTATGATTGGATTTCCGATTTTAACATTAATAACATTTTTACCAGTCCTTGGGATGATAATTATCTTGTTCCTTAAAAAAGAGCAAGTTAATTCAATAAAGTACACTACCCTAATAATTACTGCAATTCAGGTTGTACTTGCCATAATCCTTTTAACAAATTATAATTATTCTGCGGCTGGTGTATATGAAGAAAGGTCATTTCAGTTTATCGAAAAATTCAGGTGGATTGAAATAAGCGGAATTTCATGGCTTGGAACTGTAAAAGTTGATTACTTCTTAGGTGTTGATGGACTAAGTATGCCAATGGTCCTATTGACTGCCTTAATTTCTTTCATAGCGACATTATCATCTTGGAATATCAATCATTCACTCAAAGGATATTTTGCGCTTTTCCTGCTCCTTGATACCGGAATGATGGGTGTATTTGTTGCTCTCGATTTTTTCCTGTTCTACATCTTTTGGGAATTAATGCTGCTCCCGATGTATTTCTTGATCGGTATTTGGGGCGGTCCCCGCAAAGAATATGCAGCAATTAAATTCTTTATTTACACTCTATTCGGAAGTATCTTCATACTTTTGGTAATGATCGGTCTATATTTCAGTGCAACAGAAACATTAGCAGATGGCACTAAAGTATTTACATTCAACATTTTACAATTAATGAACCCAGGTAATTATACGGCTGATGGAATACTCTCACCATTGAATCCACATAACCTGAGATTTATAGCTTATCTTGCCCTGTTCGTTGGTTTTGCAATAAAAATACCTATGTTCCCATTCCATACCTGGTTACCTGATGCTCACGTTGAAGCACCAACACCAATTTCTGTTATTCTTGCCGGTGTGCTCCTTAAAATGGGAACATACGGAATTCTGAGAATAAGCTACCCTATCTTTCCGGATATTACCAGAGAATTAATGTGGTGGATTGCATTATTCGGAATGATAAATATAATCTATGGTGCACTTGTAGCTTTAGCTCAAAAGGATTTCAAAAAACTGATCGCTTATTCTTCCGTTTCTCATATGGGTTATGTTCTTCTTGGAATGGCATCATTAACTACCACAGGTGTTAACGGAGCCATCTTCCAAATGTTCAATCATGGTACAATTACAGCTATGCTCTTCCTTATTGTTGGTGTGGTTTACGATCGTGCACATACAAGAGGATTAAGTGATTTTGGCGGACTTGCTCTCCAAATGCCGGTTTATACCGGATTTGTTACGGTAGCTTTCTTTGCTGCGATTGGTTTACCAAGTATGAGCGGATTTATTTCTGAAGCGCTTGTATTTGTTGGTGCATTCGGAGTTGATAGTATTAGAATAATAACAATGATTTCAACCTTGGGAATATTACTAGGCGCCGGTTATATGTTGTGGACATTACAAAGAATTTTCTTCGGTCCGTTAAATGAAAAGTGGTCTAATCTTAAGGATATTGAATTCAGGGAATATGCTATGTTTATCCCGCTTTCAATAATAATAATCTTTTTAGGAGTATATCCTTCTGCAATGCTCGATATAATGAATACTTCTGTTAATACATTAGTAAATTTTTTACATAATAATTTCACGGTTTCTTCAATAAGCGGATTATAATTATTAATGGAACTTAACAATCTATATCAATCAATAAACCTGATTCTGCCTGAAATTGTTTTATCAGCAGCTCTTATAATCCTTGTACTTGCAGATTTGATTTTTCATAAAGATAAAAGACTTATCCCTTATATAGCCGGAATTGGAATAGCTATAACCGCTGCTTTTGTCATTAATCAGTTTAACATTAGTGGATTTGGGTTTCAATCTACAACCCAATCGATGAGAAATTATGGGTTGATTATTGTAGATTCTTTTGGTGTCTTTTTTAAATTAATTGTTATTGCTTCATCCATTTTAATTATTTTCTTCTCCCTTTCATCAGATGAAATCAGAAAAATACAAGATAGAGTTGGCGAGTATTATGCATTAATATTTGGAATGATTTTAGGTATGTTCTTTATGATTTCCGCAACGGATCTGATTCTAATTTATTTATCCTTAGAACTTCTTTCAATGTCTTCTTATGTGTTATCCGGTTTTACAAAATTACGTGAAAGAAACAGTGAAGCCGCATTAAAATATTTATTATATGGCGCTGTGTCATCAGGTCTTATGCTTTTTGGTATTTCTTTAGTTTATGGATTAACCGGCAGTACTAATCTGTATGTTATAAATTCGCTTATACAAGGACCTCACATTAATCTCTTTACTCTTTCATTTGCAGTAATATTAATATTTGTTGGAATCGGATATAAAATTTCATCTGCACCATTTCATTTCTGGACTCCGGATGTATATGAAGGCGCACCAATTACTATTACCGCATTTTTATCTGTCGCAAGTAAAGCCGCTGGTTTTGCTCTATTGATTCGATTTATCAGAATAACTTTTGTTTCCTACACAAATGAAAACGGTGAGTGGACTTTAATTAATGCCTTTGATTGGCAGTCTATTCTAATAGCCATTTCTATTCTTACAATGACTTTAGGAAATTTTTCTGCGCTTTGGCAGAGCAACCTAAAACGAATGCTTGCTTACTCAAGTATTGCCCATGCCGGTTATATGTTGTTAGGTTTGGTTGTACTATCTAATCAAGGTCTGTTAGCAATACTTATCTATTTTATTGTTTATCTGTTAATGAATTTGGGTGCTTTCTTAGTAGTAATGCTTATAGCTAATAAAATTAATTCAGAAGAAATAGATGATTATAACGGACTTGGTTATACTTCACCATTGCTTGGAGTATCATTAGCAATTTTCCTAATTTCTTTAACAGGTTTACCTCCCACAGCCGGTTTTATCGGTAAGCTTTATTTATTCGTTGCTTTAGTAGATGCTAAAATGATTGCGGTTGCAGTTGTTGCATTACTAAACTCCGTTGTATCACTATATTATTATGTTCGAGTCCTAAAGCACATGTATCTTGTTAAAGCAACAGATTCAACTCCTAGTATTATTCCTTCCTTTGCGGACAAGCTACTTGTATTAATTCTTGTTATTCCTGTTCTTGTATTCGGTATCTACTTTAGTCCCTTACTCAATCTTGCAAAAAGCTGTTTATTGATAATTGGATTATAGTTTCTTGAATTTTTAATACAGCTTTTATACTTTTTTCATACTTAATTTGAGTCCTGTAAATCATTTTTTTATCTAATCTTTTTAAAAATTTTAATAAAGGGAAATATTATGGATCATCTGAACGAATTAATTACAAACAAAGAGATCTTCTTTAATTTTATGAAGGAAAAATATCCTGTCATTCAAAATTCCAACATATTTCTTAGAGATCTTCTTTATGCTATTAAATACTATTTCGAAAGAAAAAATAATTACCTGAAGTATGGTCAATGTGAAAAACTGGCTCTGGAATTTGCAGATTACTTAGTAAATATTAATGAGTTAAAAAAAGTTGGAGAAAATACCTGGAAAGTGAATTTTTCTCCTCAACCTGTTGTTACTAATAGTGAACTCGTTGGAAAGGAATAAAGATGACAAATGAATCAATTATTAAAAACGAAATAGAAATAACTGAAAAAGCAATTAATCAGGTAAAAAGGATTAAAGAAGAGAACTCCATCCCTTCTGACTACGCATTAAGAATTAGTGTAAAAGGAGGCGGTTGTTCGGGGCTAACTTATCAACTGGGATTTGATGGTGAATTAAAGGATGGCGATACAGTAATAGAAAAGGATGGGCTTAAACTATACGTGGATGGAAAGAGCTTGTTTTATTTATCCGGTACAATCCTAGATTTCAGCGATGGACTCAACGGACGTGGATTTGTTTTTAATAACCCTAACGCAGTAAAAACATGTGGCTGCGGAGAATCATTCGGAGTATAAAATGAAAAGAAGAAATTTTTTAACATCACTTGGTTTACTAACTGTTGCTGGTTCAGTAAATAAGATTGAAGGAATTACAAATAAATTAAATAATAAAATAGATTGGAGTAATAAAATGAGTAAATTTGAATTAGCACCTTTACCCTATGCTTTCAATGCATTAGAACCTTACATAGATGCAAGAACTATGGAGATTCACCATGGTAAACATCACGCTGCATACGTTGCCAACCTTAATAAAGCACTCGAAGGCAATGCGGAATTAGCCGGTAAATCATTGGAAGAAATGTTTAAGATGGTTTCCAAACTTCCTGCTGCCGTCCGTAACAATGGTGGTGGACATTATAATCATGAGATGTTCTGGAATATAATGGGTCCAAATAAAGGTGGTCAGCCGACTGGTGCATTAGCGGATGCTATTAATGGTACTTTCGGTTCATTCGACAAATTTAAGGAGTTAATGAACAATGCCGGTGCAACACGATTTGGTTCGGGTTGGGCATGGTTGGTTTTATCAGAAGGCAAATTAGTAGTTACTTCAACACCAAATCAAGATAATCCTTTAATGGATGTAGCTGAGGTAAAGGGTTATCCGATTATGGGTGTGGATGTTTGGGAACATGCATATTATCTTCTTTATCAAAACAGAAGACCGGATTACTTAAATGCCTGGTGGAATGTCGTTAACTGGGATGAAGTAGCTAAACGCTTCGCTTCTGTAAAATAATTTGTTGAGCAGATATTTCTTTTCTGTATAAAATCATTCATAAAAAAACCCCTATCACAGGGGTTTTTAAAAAAAATATTCTAAAGAAAATTTCAATTACCTTGAACGAACTTAATTCTATTCATTGCTCTTCTTAAAGATGCTTCTGCTCTTGCTCCATCAATTTTTTCTTTATTTCTGTTAGCAATTCTTTCTTTTGCTCTTTGAAGTGACCTTTCCGCTCTTTGTATATCAATTTCTTCCTTCGATTCAAAGCTATCTGCCAATACAAGAATTTTATTGCTAAGTACTTCCACAGTTCCGCCACTTGTAGCATATTCGGTTTCTTTATCATCAAGATCCACTATTTTTATTTTACCAATTTCAAAAGTACTTAAGAGTGGAGCGTGATTAAACAAAACCTGAAAATTGCCTAAGGTACCGGGTAATGAAATTGATTTCACTTTACCGCTAAAAGCAGATTTTGATGGAGTAATTATTTCAACATTTAGTTCTTTCATGCTAAAGTCTTTGCTTTTTCAACTGCTTCTTCAATTGTACCAACATACATAAATGCTTGCTCTGGCAAATTATCGTGTTTACCTTCTAATATTTCCTTAAAACTTCTCACGGTATCTTCCAGCTTAACATATTTACCGGGGAAACCAGTAAATTGTTCTGCAACATGGAACGGTTGACTTAAAAATCTTTGAATTCTTCGTGCACGTCGAACAATAATTTTATCATCATCAGAAAGTTCATCCATACCAAGTATATTAATAATATCTTGTAAATCTTTATAAGCTTGGAGAATTTCTTTTACCTGTTTAGCAACAGTATAATGTTCATTTCCAACTATATCCGGTTGAAGAATTCTTGATGTAGAATCAAGCGGATCAACTGCAGGATAAATTCCAAGCTCTGAGATTTGTCGGCTTAATACGGTTGTCGCATCGAGGTGCGAGAATGCAGTAGCCGGAGCGGGATCAGTTAAGTCATCTGCCGGAACATAAATTGCTTGAACAGATGTAATTGATCCTTTTGCGGTTGATGTAATTCTCTCTTGCAATTCACCCATTTCAGTAGCAAGATTCGGTTGATAACCAACAGCAGAAGGCATTCTACCTAAAAGAGCAGAAACTTCTGAACCAGCTTGAGTAAAACGGAAAATGTTATCAATGAACAACAATACATCTCTTCCCTCTTCATCACGGAAATATTCTGCAATTGTTAAACCGGTTAATCCAACTCTAAGACGCGCTCCGGGAGGTTCGTTCATCTGTCCGAATACTAACGCTGTCTTGGATAAAACTCCGCTCTCTTTCATTTCTAACCATAGATCATTACCTTCTCTTGTTCTTTCACCAACGCCGGCAAAAACAGAATAACCACCATGTTGTTTTGCAATGTTATGAATTAATTCCTGAATAATAACTGTTTTACCAACACCTGCACCACCAAATAGACCGGTCTTTCCTCCTTTTGTATATGGTTCAAGAAGGTCAATAACCTTAATACCGGTTTCAAACATTTCTTGTTTGGTGGTAAGATTTTCAAATTTAGGGGAATGGCGATGAATTGCATATCGTTTATTAGTTTTGATCTCGGTTCCAAGTCCGTCAATTCCTTCACCAATAACATTTATTAAGCGACCAAGAGTTTCAGGTCCAACCGGAACAGAGATTGGTTCGCCGGTATCAAATGCTTTCATGCCACGGACTAAACCATCAGTGGAATCCATAGCGACTGTTCTAACTCTGTTCTCTCCAAGATGTTGTTGAACTTCTACAATTAAGTCTTGATCTTTTCCTTCAATATCTTTTCTTGGAATCTTAATAGAATTATAGATATTTGGTAATTTCCCGCCTTCAAAATCGATATCCACAACGGGTCCAATAACTTGAACTATAGTTCCTTCGTTCAGTGCCATTTTTCTCCCTTAATTTCGAAATTTTGGCTCTAAAATTAGAAAGAAATGGGCTTATTTCCAAAGTTCTTCTCTAAAGATTTATATGAAAAATCAGATTAATAATGAACGGTTGTAAAAGTTTATTTCATCAAGAGAATAGACAAAACCAGAATTTGTTTCTCTTATTAAAAGGGTTTTAATTAAAAATGGGATAATGAAATTGGTGGATTCTTAAATTAATGAACAAACAAATCAACAAATAAATAATTCTAAATTTGCATAGATAAAATGAAAAGACTATTTTTGCATCACTTTTTTTAAGGGCCCATAGCTCAGTTGGTTAGAGCAGCTGACTCATAATCAGCGGGTCGGAGGTTCAAGTCCTTCTGGGCCCACTAAAAAACCCGATTTCCCAAGATTTTGGGGTTTTGTTTTTTTACTCATTCATATTTTTAGTCAATTTTTAGCTAGTTTACATAATAGATTACTTCAGTTTTACTTCAGTGATTTAACAATTTCCTCTTATCAACCTTGGCAATCATTTGTTCGATTCTATCCTTTACATTGTCAAACGGTAAGTCATCTACCCTTAAGTATTTGGTTAGTTCTTTTTTCATTTGGTCGTGGTCAATTAAATTATAGAAACGATCCGTTGTTGAAGAATGGGAATTGTTTTTTTCATCCAATACAACGACAACAAAGAAAAAAACTAATTTCTTAAAAAATCTTAATTAGATCACTTAACAAATCGTGTTGTAAACATTAATTAATTTGCAAGGTTAGTGAATTCTTTGGTTCAATAATCATTAAATTATTATCAAGTTGCTTATTATTCAGAAATACTCCATTAATCATATTTATAGTTGCTTCAGTACGTTCGCCAATCATAAACTGTAAATAAAATTTATTTGCTGAATGAATTAGAAAAACATTTACCGGATTGACAAATTTCAAATGGTAGCTTTTTATTTTTAATTCAGAAATATTTGTTAAAAGAAATTTATTTCCCGAGGTAAAATAACCAGTCGATTTAGAAATAAATGAAAAGGAACTATCTATCATTTTTCTATTATCCCGTATTTTGATAAGCTTCCAATTTGATAGTGGAATAATTGGATCCTCAACATTCATAATGCAAGTTTCAAAATTTTTGAATGGATAAAGTAATGTTTCAAATACATAATCCTTCTTTTGATCGACAACCAATTGGACTGAACCCTTTCCTCTAGTACTATTTTTATAAACCCTGTCTGCTCGTTGATTTAATAAGACTATATCTAATCCGGAACCATTTTGAAAAGTTGATCGTAAATGTGTGTTTTGTTTTTCAAAATCATAGTGACCTTGCCATATTTGATAATAATTATGTGTATTTGAACTAAAGAATTTATCCTGAACAATCCAGAAGCCATTTTTTATAAAAAAGACTTCCCTTAAATATTTTACCCCTATTTGATCATAGCCATTATGTGTCCCACAATAATAGTCAATGTTTTCATCACTATACCATGCAAGGGTATTGGGAGTCGGTATAAAATTCCATTTTCCAAAGCCAGACTCACCTTCGTTTTTTTTCCAATCTCTTCCTTGAGGAATTGAGTCTACAATTGCAACATTCTTAACAAATGAGTTTTTAAATAATTCATAGTCCGGTAGATTATATCGTACCTGATAGTTTGGTAATATCTGATTTCCATTAGCAAAAGCAACTATACCTAGCATATCTCCATGCTGATGATCTGGTTTTTGTTTTGATAACCCAGCTGATATAATTAAATGACGATTATCTTCTTCCCAACCATCTCGCATAACATAATAACCAGTCTGCTCTAATGATAATGACTCATAAATTGGTTTTCGACCTTTTTTCTTTAAAAATTCTTCTTGAGATTGCGAAACAAACCAAGAAAGTTCGGCTCCTGTACTTTCGGAAGCAAAATATCTGTAGACTGGATCTTTGAAAAGAAGAGCTCCTATTGTCATTGAATTTCTTATTTCATTAAACTCTCCCCAAGGAGCATCAGTATCATCTTGTAGCACTGGTAGCTTTTTATTAGGTTGAGCCATTTTAACTAATGCATCGAACATTGAACGGAATCGTTTTTTGAATTCTTCAGGCAATGCTATATTGTTAATTTCGGCTAATTGATAGACATAAAAATAATTATCAATATCACCCATATGATAATGTACCGATCTTTCGAATTGAAAACCATCTTCATTAACTTCTCTTTGCAAATGGAGCAACAACATTTCAATTGACAGCTTACGCCATTCATCTGAAACTTGAAATTCTGGAAAGATTGTTGACAGTAAAAAAAGCGCAGTCATTCCTTTAGTGTGATGGTTACCATAATTGAATTTCTTACCTCGCTTTGCAATTTGGGCTCCATTGTGAAGAAGTGTACGAATTAAATCAATTTGTTCTGACGGTAGATATTTTGTGCTTGCAAGATACAGAGCATGAACAAAAAGCCAGTTTTGCACTCTGTAACCAGCATGGAAAACTTCATAAACTGCATTTCCCTTATCATCATATTTGTTTTTAGTGAAAGCATCATTCAAAGAACGAACTTGTTCAATAAAATATTTAATTCTTTCAGAATTCTCATTTTCGTAATAAAAAGCAAATGCAGCATTAATTGATTTATGTTGACGTGCCAAATGTCTTAATTCATAAGCTGAAACGTTACCACCCGAAAAATTTTTTGATGGCAGCTCCCATTGTGCACTCGCGGGAAAAAGTGAACTATGCTCATCAGCTCTTCTTATATGAGGAGCTTTTTCGTTAGGATACTTTTTTGAGTATTCACTAAATAAATTCTTGAAATTTTTCCAACTAAAAAAATATCTTTCAGAAAATTTTTCTTTGAAGTAATCAATTAATAACGATTTAGCTTTTTCAATATTTCTTTTATCCCGTTCCTCGTAAACCTTTTGTAATTCTGGTATCTCTGCTTTAAGAGAAAAAAGTAAATCTTCATCAGTTGGAATTTTTTCAGCAGTTATTCTGTGTTGTGCTAATACAGAAAAGCTGAGAGCAAAAAAAATAATAACGATAAGTTTTTTCATATAAAAGTTTCCTTGAAAAAAATTAAGGAATATTCTGTAGGTTTTCAGTTAGAAATGGTGAGGCGGGAAGACCACTTTGATTGGATAAATTTCCTTTTGGATTATCTCCCCAAGCGTATCTTACTGCACTTGGTTTATCAATTTTTTCAGACCATACTAACACATGATCGTTTTCTATAACCGCATTAGCATCAAAAAATATTTTATTATCGGATGAAATTTGGAAACCCTTCAATTTATCACTCTCTTTTGTAGTTAACCCAACACTAAAATCGAAATAGAGAACTACTTTATTTTCATACAACTCAAACCATTTGAACAAAGGACCTGAACAAATAATATTATTTTTATCATAAACATTAGCTAATGCAATAATTGCAAGTCTATAACCCACATCTGATTTGTTTTTGGGATGAAGGTCCATCGAATCACCAATATCAATGGTGACAGCCATTCCTGTGTTAACAATAGAAAGAGTTTTTCTCTGCACTTCTCTTAATTCCGGCCATCCGCTCCCAGATGGTTCTGGTTTCCTTGAAAAATTAGGAAGCTGCACATAATAAAATGGGAAATCTCCTATATTCCAGGTTTTTCGCCAATCCTTTATTAAAGCTGGAAAAAGTTTAGCATATTCATCGTATCGTTCGACATTGGATTCGCCTTGGTACCAAATCACTCCTCGAATTCCATAAGGAGCTAATGGAAAGATCATTCCGTTGTATAATCCACTTGGAGTATTTCTTCCCAAGGGCTCAATAGGGGCAGAGGGTTTTCTTGGTGGTGCAAATCCTAACGAAACTGATTTTGCTGAATCTTCTTTCCATTTCGACAAAAGCAAATCTCGGTTTTGATTAAATTCATTAAGAATTATTGGAAATTCCTTTACATATTTTTCCCATCTTTCAAAAACAGGATTAAATGCATTGTCAGACTCAAGTGTTTTTTTGGAAATCCATGCTTCAATAGGAGAACCTCCCCATGTTGCCTGAATTATACCAATCGGGATATTAATTTCTTTAACTATATTCTTTGCAAAATAATAAGCAACGGCTGAAAAGTTTTTTACATTTTCTGGTGTACAAATTTTCCAAACCCCTTCACAATCTTCTAATTGTTCATTGGATGATTTATGGGTAACGGTAAATAATTTTATCAGTGGATTTGAAGCATTTTTAACCTCATTTTCTCCATTTAGTGATTTTCCTAATTGGAATTCCATATTACTCTGACCTGAACAAATCCACACTTCTCCAATTGAGATATTCTTGAGAACTATCGTATCTTTTTCGGAAGAAATGACCATTTCCAAATTTTCGCCAGCACTCATTTTATCAAGAATTATCTTCCATTTCCCATTCGAATCTGAAATGGTTTCTTTTTTTTGTGAATTGAATATCAACACAACCTTTTTGCCAGGATTTGCCCAGCCCCAAATCGGAACTTCTATATCTCGTTGTAAAATCATATTGTGTGAAAACAATGAGGGCAAACGCAATTCAGCTTTTGCACTAATGCCAATGCATGTTATAAAGATTGATAAAATAATTAAGTATAATAAACGTTTCACAATTGTTTTTCTTTTAACTTTTTTCTACAGGTGCAATATTTTTAGCTAAACTATAAACCGCCAAAACTCCTAAGGGAACAAAAACAGCGATCATAATAAAAATTGGGATATAAGAAAATTTTGAAATAACAGGCACAAGAAAATTCATTATTATAACTGAAAAAACTCCCACCATTCCACCAAGTCCCGCTAATGATCCAACGGATTTACCACTAAAGAGATCGCTTGGAATTGTTTGTATGTTACCAATAGAAAATTGAAAACCAAACAGAACGAATGCAACTATAACAACAAATTTAAGAGGTGAATCTGCAAACATAATGGTTGTTATTAAACCAACGAACATCATTAATGCACCAATTACTATGGCAGTCTTTCTTGCTTTATTAACCGAAAAACCTTTTGAAATCAATTTCCCTGAATAATATCCTCCTGATAGACTTCCGATAGCAGCTCCTACATAAGGAACCCATGCGAAGAAACCAATCTCCTTAACATTAAATCCATAAACATCTGCAAGGTAAAGAGGCATCCAACCAACAAAAAGCCACCAAATTGGTTCCAAGAAAAACCTTGATACCAACACAGCCCAGGATTCCTTAAAAGATAAAATTTGTTTTAGCGTAAGACCTTTTCTATCTGGATTTTTTTTATCAAGAGTATGCTGTCCTTCTAAAATATACTCTTTTTCTTTTTCAGAAATCCATGGATGATTAGCGGGAAGTTTTTTATTAATTATAAGCCAAGGTATAATCCATAATATTCCGAATGACCCAATAATCATAAACGTTGTTTGCCAGCCAAATGCAGCCCACAAAGTAGCAATTAGCGGAGGGGCAATAACAGATCCAATTGAAGCACCAGAATTAAAAATGCCTTGTGCAACTGCACGTTCTTTAATCGGGAACCACTCTGCATTACTCTTTACAGCTCCTGGCCAGTTACCAGCTTCACCTAATCCAAGTGTTACTCTTAAAAAAGCAAAAGAATATATGCTTCGTGCAAATGAATGAAGAAAGGAAGAAATACCCCATAGTGCAATAGTCATTACATAACCAATGCGTGTTCCGACTTTATCGAATATTTTTCCAGAAAGAAGTTGCCCAATTGCATAAGCCACCATAAAGAAGTTCAGTATTATTGCATAGTCTCCTTTGTCCATTCCTAAATCTTCAGAAATACTTGGCCACATTAAGCTTAAGGAGCTTCTATCTATATAATTAATAATAGTCGCAAGCGCAATTAATCCAATAATCCACCAGCGAAGACCTTTTATTTTCATTTCCAATTTCCCGTTTAGTTATTAATTATTTTGAGTAACTTGAATTCCCAACCATAAAATCTTCCCTGATAGGACTAAATACATCTATCAAAATACCTTCTTCAAGACAGAGTGCACCGTGTTCAACATCAGGAGGAATATAAAAACCATCTCCGCCTGAAAGAATTTTTGTGTCATTGCCAATTGTGACTTCAAACTTTCCATTAACAACAAAAGTTGTTTGACTTTGTCTGTGTTTATGGCGAGCACCTATTCCGCCCTTATCAAACTTAACTTGTACCATCATGATCTCATCATTATAACCCATTATTTTTCTTTTCATTCCTACTGCAACTTGTTCCCATTGCATACTGGAAGTTTCTATAAAAAGATTACTTTCATATTTCATTTTTACCTCTATTTATTTTTGTAAAAAAATTGGTCCTTTCCATTGATAGACTATACCATTGGATTCAACCGTGTGTTCTTTGTTCATATCAGAATTTTTATTGCATAACATCAATGTCCAATTGATTCCTTTTCTACCAGTAATTTTTATAATAGAATAATCTTCGGTATCATATATAATAGATATTTTTTGAATAGTACTGTAAGAATCTCGGGTATACTCAAGAATTGGGTCAAAAACACCATGTGGTTCAATAACAGTTGCAAATGTATAGTTCTTTGCATTTTTTCTGATAATAATTCCTGGCTCATTTCTTAAATTAAAATTTGGATCACTTCCTCCTATCCTTGTAAAAATAATTTTAGCTGTTGAATCAGCAGAACTTATAATTGAATAAAAACGTTGTTTATTCCACCAAGTGAAAATAAAGCCTTCTGTGGGGTTGCCTTCAGCTTCTTTCCATAAATGTTGATATCCATTCTTTTTCCCTAGTAACTTTTTTTCAGTTGTAAACGAATTGTATTTAAAGTTAGCACTAATGAAATGTCCCATATAATAAAATGGTAGATCGTATTGATGTTCTGTTTCTGATATAACTTTGAAAATATCAATAATAACTGGTCTATATAAATTTTCATCGTTAACTAAAATCATAGTTCGTTGCATTTTAACACCAGGATAAGCATCAGTATCGAACGCACTCATATATTGGAAATCGGGATTAGATGCGTCAAAAAGATATATTTCCGGATGAAATTTTTCTGACACTTCTTGTTTACCGTTGAAATGAGATTTTTCATCTACTACAAGAGTATTATGAGCAATAGTTTGCAGAGCAAAAGATTTATTTTCTGGAAGATATCTTCCCCCAAATTTTTGTACGATATTGATAAAACGAGCAGCCCCATAATCTTGTATTATTTCCTCTCCTTGATCATAGAAAAGAAAATGGAGTTTATCGTAATGCCCATGCGATAATCCATGTGAGGTGCACTTGAATAGAAGGGTCTGCATATCATCAATATTTCCGTATCGAAAGATTCCGATCCCACCTTGTTTTCCATCACCACCATCAGAAAATTTCACACTTTTCCATTCAAAATTGGGAATTTCATGTGTCTCTTGAAAATCCTTTGCAACTAAAAGTCCTGCTCCTGTTAGGGTTACCTTATTATGTTGCTTAGCAATACTTAATAACTGTTTATCTTGCCCATATCTTTCGTAAACAAAATTTACACCCATAATTATTTCAGGTGAAAGCCATGTTTTTTCCTTTAAGGCATCATTAATTGGCATAAAAGCACCATTTGAATAGGTCATTTGTAGTGCAGAGTAAAATGCCTTTTTCATTATTTGGTTTCGATAATCATAAATTTTCAACTCGGGTAAATTATTTGCTAAAGCTTCAGCAAAAATGAAAAATGGCCATAAAGCATATCGAACATAATATCCCCCTTCTGTATAATAACCATCTGGAGAAAACAATTGATCTAATTGAGCAATAAATCCTCCTTGACTATCTAAATTAGTTCCATAAAGAGCTTTTTTAACATATTCATCTTTTCCAAGAACTAGTCCGGTCAGTCCAACTGCTGTTACTGTCCATGTGCCATGATTATGAATCCTATTAAATTCTTCTTTGCATTCTTCCATAAAGAATCTTGCCATTGGAACAAAAATATTTTTCTCATACTTTTCCCTATCGCTTGGAATCAACCAATCATAAATGCAATCATATGCCTGAATTGTGTGTGTAAGCCAAACAGTTTCATTCAGAGTTTGCCAAAATAAACGTCCGCCGGACTCTATTTTCGCTTCGGGATGTGTTTTAAGAGTTGGATAGAGGTCAGCATATTTATCCAACATTTTTTTAATGAAAACGGCATACTTTTCATCACCTGTAACCTGATACATTATACCGGCTATATACATTTCATTATAGTTTTGTTTATGCTTTTCGTGAGTATATCCACCGCCAGCATCTTTTGGAACGGGCACATCAATAGGATTCAAAGTAGCTTCATCAATTGCCTTCTTTTCCTCAATAAATGACTTACTAAAAAGCTTATACTTGTTGAGGTTTTCTTTTATTGTATTTACGTCATGTTTTGTTAACAAGAGGTTTGGATGAACTTTTTGAGCGAAGGAAATCGATGAAATAATTAATAGTGTAATAAATATTTTTTTTACAAATCTCATATCAGCTCCATTATTAAACAAAATATGTTCCTCCATTAATGTCTATTGATGCCCCCGTAATAAATGAAGATGCATCCGATGCAAGAAATGCAACTAATTGAGCCACTTCTTTTGCTTCCCCTTCCCTTCTTAAAGGAGTTGCAGCTGCGACACTTTTTCTAACTTCGGGTTTAGTAAAAGTATTATGAAATGTAGTATTAATCATTCCAGGGGAAACAGCGTTAACTCTAATTTTTTGTGGTCCAAGTTCTTTTGCTAAACTTCTTGTGTAAGTAAGAACTCCACCTTTCGAAGTAGCGTAAGCAGAAGCACCGGGTCCACCTCCATCTCGTGCAGCTTGAGATGCAAAATTTATTATTGATCCACCTTCTCCCATATAAGGAAGCACTGCTTTAGTAACCAAGAATACTGATGTAAGATTAAGTGTTAATACAAAATTCCAAAAATCTAAATCCATTTCAGGAGTAGTTTTACGCCCTACTAATCCACCAGCAACATTGACAAGTATATCAATCTTTTCACCAAATTCACTGACACACTTTTCTACAAGATTTTTAGCATCGGTTTCTTTTGTCATATCGCCTTGCACTATTATAGCTTTCCCCCCTTTTTCATTAATAATCTTAAGTGTTTCTTCTGCATCATTTTTATTATCGAAATAGTTTATACATACAGAAGCACCTCTTTCAGAAAGTAGAAGTGAAACCTCTCTTCCAATATCTCTAGCACCTCCGGTTACAATTGCTACTTTACCATTCAAATCGTTCATTCTGAATTCTCCTTTTTATATGATATTTTTATTTTATATTATATTATTTATTTAACGTTCAACTCTTCCAGAGCCACCGCTTTTTATAAGTTTCTCAACTTCATCAACAGATACATGATTAAAATCACCAGGAATCGTTTGCTTAAGACACGATGCAGCGACTG
>Ga0101944_10001639_pt1 | contig 43688 bp, 31 predicted proteins | sample DewCreD2012metaG_FD_75245 | JGI IMG/M metagenome (GOLD analysis project Ga0101944, IMG submission 75245) | Hot spring sediment bacterial and archeal communities from British Columbia, Canada, to study Microbial Dark Matter (Phase II) - Dewar... ... | reverse complement strand
GGACCTTGTGGACGAAATGGACAAGAAAATCAATCCCCTTGCGGGTGAAGTCCACTGGGTCCACAATGTCCATCTCGTCCATGGTTTGGTCGAAAGAGCCGCGTTCAACTGCCGATTTTAGGATTACCCCATGGGACAAGCCGGAGGTCTTCCAATCTTCCCGTGAAAGAGAGCGGCGCGCGTTCTAAAGATTCTCCCGATTCCTGCCGAAAAGGAAGGTGGAAAAGGAGAGCCCGACGCTCGAATCACGAAAGGAGGCCGAATATGGCTGGAACGATTTCGGTGGGCGGCGTCGGGGCCGGTCTAAGCCAGGCACAATTCCAAACGCATTACGCGAAGCGTCCGCTGAAGGAGCAGCCGGACGCTTCGATGGCGCTCGGAGCAGTGGCCTTGGAGCTGGTGCGTTCCGCCATGGCCAATGTCAACATGGCCGCGCAGCAGCACGACCTCGACGTGAAAGCCTAGACCCCATGACGCTCCTTTAGGGAGGGACATCGAACACGGATGCGACATGTCCCTCCCTTCCGCTATTTTCTCTTCCGACAACATCCTGATCTGACCGTGTTCTGACGTGGGATTTGCCTGTAACCCAGTTTCTCTTCGTGCTCGTGTTCGTCATCGTCATCGCTCTAAAAAAAACCGCGATTTTCGCACTCGCTAAATCATTGAACTTCATTTTGGTTGCGCAAATTGTCCAACAACTTGCGGAACCAATGGAAATACAGTAATTATTACACTTGGGTACTGTGGGATTTTTACCGCCATCCCGATTATGCGATTACGACGACGAGAACGAAAAGAAACTGGATTATGGGTAGAAATCCAACGCCATTTCCGGCGAATGGACCCTGATGAGCGCCACCTTGTATGATAGCAATCGAGAGGAAACCAATCCGGGAGATATTGAAATGAAACGGTCTTTTTCGCGACGTTCATTCATGAAAAGCGCGGCGGTGGGCGCGGGCCTTGCTTCCTTGATGCAGGGCGCCAGCGCGGACGACAAACCGATTCAGGGTTTTGAGGACACCGGAAGCAACACACGCACGGACAAGGCATGGGAACCCGTTTCCGACCGAAAAATCCGCATGGGCATCGTGGGTTACGGTGTGTGCCGGTTCGGGGCGGCCTTCGAATTGCAGAACCATCCCAATGTCGAGGTCGTAGCGGTCAGCGATCTCATTCCCGATCGCTGTGCGGAACTGGCGAAGGCGTGCCGTTGCGCCAAGACCTATCCTTCGCTCGAAGAACTGGTCAAGGACGATTCCATCGAGGCCGTGTTTGTGGCGACGGATGCGCCGAGCCATGCGCGTCATTGTATCGAGGTCCTCAAACACGGCAAGCATGTGGCCAGTGCGGTTCCGGCCGTGTTCGGTTCGCTCGAAGACGCGGACGAATTGTATCGGGCCGTCAAGAGGTCCGGACTCAATTACATGATGTTTGAAACCAGCGCGTTCCATGACGACTGTTACGCGATGCGCGAGATTTTCAAGGCGGGCGGATTCGGCACGATGGTCTATTCCGAGGGTGAGTATTATCACTACATGGACACGCCGATTGATTCTTACAAAGGCTGGCGCGTGGGGTTGCCGCCCCAATGGTATCCGACCCATTCAAACGCCTATTACACGTGCGTCACCGGAGGAAGTTTCACGGAAGTCTCCTGCATGGGCTTGCCGAGCGTTCTGCCGCATCTTCAGCCGAAGAACAATCCCTACCAGAATCCCTTCGGCACCGAAATTGCCTTGTTCCGCACCAGCGAGGGTGGCATGGCGCGCATGGCCGTTAGTTGGGATACGCCGGGCCATGGCGGGGAAATGGGCCGCGTCCGCGGGCGGAAAGGATCTATGGTAAACGGGAAATACGACGGGATCGAAGACATATCCAAACTGGTTCTGGCCAAGCCGCCGTTGCCGCCGTCCGTTGCGGCGGGCGGTCACGGCGGTTCGCATGGCTATCTGGGCGATGAGTTTGTGATGTCCATCCTGCAGGCGCGCACGCCGCTGATTGACATTGCATGGGCGTTGAACATGACTGTTTCGGGAATCGTCGCCCATCGGTCCGCGATCAAAGATGGCGAATGCTTGAAGATCCCGCAATACAAATGGTAGCAAGGCTTTTTAACACCTTAATTTCTGGTTTTCAATAACAACAAGAAATTTTTTGACAACTTGCTCAATCAATTGAAGTTCAATGATTTAGCGAATGAAAAAATCGCGGGGCTTACGGCGATTATGATGACGATGACGATAACGAGCACGATGACGAGCACGAACACGAAAAGAGACTGGATTGTGAGGAGATCAGACGTCAGAAAGTATCGGAGATTGGGTGTAACTCGTTTAGGACGAGTGAAAACCTAACGCGGCCAAGATCGCAATCGAGGGTATATTTTTTGTCCCCCACTTCTACGCGCCGCGCACAGAAGTGGCGAAAAAACCAAAGGGAGGGAACATTAGATGACAACATCGGACGAAGCGACAAGCCAGGAATCCGGTTCGGCGGGCTTCACGCTTCATAAAATTCTGGCGTACGCGGTCAAATACGGGGCATCCGATATCCATCTCAAGGTGCCTCGCCCCCCGGCGGTGCGCATTGACGGGGTCATCCGTTTTATCGGCGACACCCCGCTCACGCAGGAAGACATGTTGCGTTTTTTGGACGATATCCTGACGCCGGAACAAAAGGAACGGTTTCTCGAAGGGGGCGATGCGGATTGCGCGCTGGGCGTGCCCGGACTGGGGCGGTTCCGCGTCAACTGCCTCAAACAGCGGGGCACGGTGGGCATCGTGTTGCGCCACGTAAAAGGCAAGGCGCCCAACTTCGACATGCTCAACCTGCCCGAAGCCAGCATGATGAAAATCGTGGAGATGCGCCGCGGGCTGGTCCTGGTGACCGGCACCACGGGCAGCGGCAAATCAACGACGCTAGCCGCCATCATAGACAAAATCAACCAGACACGGCCGGACCACATCGTTACGCTTGAAGACCCCATTGAATTCTTGCATACGGACAAACGCAGCAGCATCACGCAGCGGGAGGTTTCGATTGACACGCGCGATTTCAAAACCGCCCTGCGCGCGGTTATGCGCGAGGATCCCGACGTGATCCTCATCGGCGAAATGCGCGACAACGAAACATTCCAGGCGTGCATTTCCGCGGCGGAAACCGGCCACCTCGTGTTCAGCACCCTCCATACAACAAATGCCATGATGACGATTGATCGCATTCTCGACCTATTCCCCGCCGAGCAACACCAGCAGGTCCGGTCGCAACTGGCCCTTCAGTTGCGCGGGATCGTGTCGCAGCGGCTCATTCCTTCGGCGGATGGAAAAGGCCGCGTCCCCGCTGTCGAGGTCATGTTCAACACGCCGGCCATCGCGGCGCTTATCCGGGAAAACCAGCTCAAGTTGATCGGCAACGCGATTGCCGGCGGCAAGGAAGATGGCATGCAGACATTCAACATGAGCCTGGTGGAACTGGTCAACAAGAAATTGGTCCGGCAGGAAGACGCCGAACTGGCCTCCGACAACCCTGACGAACTCAAGATGAACTTGCAGGGGATTTATTTGAGCCAGGGCCGCGGCGGAATTCTCAAGCGATGATGGCAGGATAACAGGATAAGCAGCATCATCCGTCTGAAAATCGTTGGCATGGGCTTGTTCGCCTCGGATTGAAGGATATGGCCGTGAAACACACCATTTCGTGTCTGGTGAAAAACCGGCGCGGGGTGCTCGCGCAGGTCAGTGAGGCGTTTGCCGCGAAGGGCATCAACATCGAAAGCCTGGCCGTCGCGGAAACCGAAAATCCCGACGTTAGCCGCGCCACAATTGTCGTGTCGGGCGACGACACAACCGTGGCCGAGGCGGAGCGGCAATGCCAGTCGCTCGATGTAGTCATTCGGCTGGAAGACCTGGCCAGCGAGGAGTATCACGCCCGTGAACTGATGCTCGTGAAACTGCGTGTTACACCCGGCGCGATTCCCAGCATCATGCAGGCGGCGGAACTCTTTCAGGCGAGGGTCATCGGCATGAGCGACCGAACGATCACGCTTGAACTCGCGGGCGAACATCGCGCACTGGATGGATTTCTGAAGATGGTGCGCCCATGGGGCATCGTTTCGCTCGCCCGAAGCGGCCTGATTGCCGTTTCGGCCCACGACGAGGAGGAACGGCCGTCTGAATCGGGGGAAAACACGGCATGACGCCCGCGCCGGTTCGCTCATTCGACGAATTGGTGCGCCGGGCCCGGTGTGCGCGGCCTCCACGCATGGCCGTAGCCGCGGCGGGCGAGGCGGCGGCTATCATTGCGGCCGCCAACGCCATGAAAGAAGGCCTGGTGATGCCGGTTTTGATCGGTGAGGGCAAACGCATCCGCGCCCTCGCGGAAGAACACGCCGTGGATTTGCACGGCGTGGACATCGTTGAGGCGCCGGATACGGCGGCGGCCTGCGCCTTGGCCGTGCGGCTCATGCACGAGGGAGAGGCCGGTCTCGTCATGAAAGGGCTCGTAACGACGAAGGAGTTCGTGCGGGCCATCCTCAACCATGAAATCGGCCTTCGGCGCGATCGCCCCTTGAGCCATGTAGCCGTGATTGAATCGCCCGATCGATCGCGCCTGATGCTGCTCACGGATTCGGGCATCAACATCCGCCCGCGTTTCAATCGCAAGGTGGCCATAGTGCGCAACGCCATCGAAGTGGCCAACGCCCTGGGGATCGCCGAGCCGAAGGTGGCGATTATCGCTGCCGTGGAAACGGTTCAGTTGCCCGCCATGCCCGCGACGATTGACGCCGAATTGCTCCGGCGGATGGGCGAGGCCGGGCATTTTGGACGTTGCATTGTGGACGGGCCGCTTTCGATGGACAACGCGCTCGACCGCCACACCGCCGAGGTGAAAGGCCGCGCCAGCCCCGTGGCCGGCTGCGCGGATGTGCTGGTGGCGCCCGACATCGAAACGGCCAATGCCATCTACAAGACGGTTCGCTATCTGGCCCGGCGCGAACTCGCGAGCATCGTAGCCGGCGCGGCGGGGCCGGCCGTTGTGGCCAGCCGGTCGGACTCCGCCGACACCAAACTGTACAGCATTGCCCTGGGGGCTTTGTTCGCAACGCAAACAAACCCGGAACCAAGGGAAACGGACGGCCATTCGTCCTGATGGGGGAAGGGCCAAGAATGGCGGCGATTTGCGTAAGAAAACGAAGAGGAGCATTGAGGAAATGTCCACGGTAAAGATTGCATTGATTGGAGCCGGCAGCCGTTCTTTTGGGCCATCGTCCATCCGGGATGTGCTATTGAGCGATCCGCTGGCAGACCGGGGCGTGGAACTGGTCCTGATGGATATTGCACCCGGACATCTGAAGGATTCGGAGGCGTATGCGCGCACAGTGGCGGAAAAACTCGGGCGAAAAACGGCGATTTCAGCCACAACCGATCTCAAAACCGCGCTGCGCGGAGCGCATTTCGTCATTACGGCCATCGAAGTGGACCGTTTTCTCTACTGGTCGCAGGATTTTCACATCCCGCGCAAACACGGATTCCGGCAGGTGTTCGGGGAAAACGGCGGGCCGGGCGGATTGTTCCATGCCCTGCGCAACATGGGGCCGATGGTTCATATTGCGAAAACCATGGAGCGCCGGTGTCCCGATGCGTGGCTGCTGAATTTCACCAATCCCGAACACAAACTCTGCGAAGCCATATCGCGGCTGACCTCGATTCGCAATGCCGGCCTGTGCCACGGGGTGTTCATGGGCATGGGACAGATCGCGCGCATACTCGGCATGCCGGTCGAAGATCTCGATGGCGCGGCTTGCGGCATGAACCATTTCACCTTTTTCCAGACGATTCGCGACCGGCGCACTGGGGACGATCTCTATCCCCGCCTTCGCGAAATCGAGCGGGAAGGCGATTGGCTCCACGACTGGCACGAAATCGGCCTTGCGCGTATTTTGTTCCGCCGTTTCGGACTCTGGCCATCGCCTGCCGCGAACCATTACGGCGAATACATCCGGTGGGCCGATGAATTCGTCGCAAGCGAGTTGCAGTATTTCTACGATCCCGCCGACGGCCATCCGTGGCAGACCGGCCGGATTCCTGAATTCGTCTATTCGCTCAGCGGGGATGTGACGGGCCGTCCCTGGAAGAAACCCAGGGCCGAACCCGAACCGTTCGAGTTGAACTCGCTTCTTCACTCCGGCGAACTGGCCGTGCCGATTATGGAAGGCATCGCCTGCGGCGTCCGGCGGCGACTGGAAGCCGTCAACGTGCCCAACCGGGGCGCCATTCCGAATTTACCGCACGACATGGTCGTCGAAATCCCGGCGACAGTGGATGCGTCCGGCATGGAATCCGAAGCCATGGCGCCGCTGCCCGAACCGATCGCCGCCCTGATGCGCACCCAAGCCTCGATTCACCAGTTACTCGTCGAAGCCTTCGCCGAACAGTCGCGGGACAAATTGATCCAGGCGATGCTGCTCGATCCCACGGTGGACTCGTACCGCTGCGCCATCGAATGCGTGGACGAAATGCTGGCGCTGCAGAAGGACATTCTGCCGCCGTTGAAATGATGTGATATTCCTCTTGGTTAGCATCATCTACGCCAGATTTCGTCCATGGCCCCTGTTGCCTCATGCGTCTTGAAGTTCGCAGAATCTCAAGTTGAAATGCTCGGCAAGCGGTAGGAAGTCTCTACGCCTCGTCTGGGCAAAGTCCCAGACGAGGCGTTGTTTTTTTACTGCTGAGATTCGAACACCTATGCTTTTTTATCTGCGTACATCTGCGTCATCTGCGGAAGAGCAGGATTTTCCGCAGATGACGCAGATAATCGCAGATTCAACAAATGCCGGCCGGCTTTGAGATTCCGTGATGAAATTGAACAGGGCGTCATTGAAACGCCCATTTCCAAATCGGCCTGCCAAAATGACGGCATTGAAATGCCGATTTGGAAATCGGCGCTACAATTCAGAAAAACCGGGAACTCGGTACTCTCAAGAACTTGATATCCCCCTCCTTAATCGGCGTATTGTGCTTCGTATCAACCGGTTTCACAACGCGAAAGGAATGGAGTCACATGACACCCCGTGAACGTGTTTTGAAGGCCCTTGCATTTGAAGAAACGGACCGTGTGCCGATGGACTTGGCCGGCATGCCGTCCACCGGCATCAGTTGTTTCGCCTATCCGGGCCTTATCGCCGCGCTGGGCTTGCCGTACCGCCCGCCACGGGTCTACGACACCGGCCAGATGCTGGCGTTGCCTGATTTGGATGTGCTCGACGCGCTCGAAACGGACGTCGTTACGTTGGCCATGGATTACACGAACGCATTTGACGAGCCGGACAAATGGCGGCCGTACGATTTCGGTGGGCGCCTGCCGGCTCTCGTCCGCGATCCCGGCGCGTTTCAGGTGTTGCCGGACGGCACGGTCATCCAGCACGGCGGCCTGAGCCGGATGCCGCCCGCCGCGCACGTGTTCGAATCCGAGCATGGCGGACAACCGTTCGACCTGGCGGGCGATCTGCCCAAGCCGGACTTGCGCGAAGTCGAAAAAAACAACCGGAATGGATGCTTTTCCAACGAGCAGATTGACGCGGCGGGCCGGTATTTTGAGCGAGTCCGCAATGCCACGGACCGCGCAATCCTCTTCTGCGGGCCGGGCGCGGGAATCGGAATCGGCGCGTATTACGGCATCGCCACGTTTCCGATGTTGTGCATGACGGATCCGGATTTCGTCGCCAGGCTGCACGAAATCACGATTCACTACGCCTGTGAGCGCGTTCAATCCCTGCTCAAAGTTATTCATCCCTATATTGATATCTACCAATGTTCAAGCGACGATTGGGGTACGCAGAACCAGACCTTCGCGGCCCCAGCCGTTTTCGACGAATTGTTCAAGCCTTATTACCGGCGTTTCACGGACGCGATTCACGCCGCCGGACCTAACGTGAAGACATTTCTGCACTCGTGCGGCGCGATTTACGACATTCTCGACATGGTCGTCGAAAGCGGGTTTGACGTGCTCAATCCGGTCCAATGGACCGCCGGCGGCCATTCGTATCAGGAATGGAAGGACAAGTCGCGCAACCGCATCGCCCTGTGGGGCGGCGGCGTCAACACGCAGACCACACTTCCGCTGGGTTCGGTCGAAGACGTCGGGCGGGAAGTCCGTGAAATCGTCGCCTGCATGCGGCGCGGCGGCGGCTACGTCTTCTGCGCCATACATAACATTCTGGCTGAAATTCCCGGCGAAAAAATCGTGGCCATGTACCGTGCGTGCCGTGACGCCGCCCGCTGACTGGACGTTGCAGCCCCGCGCCGGACGGTGTAGTATGATGGCGGATTGAAAGCGGGCAACAGGAAAGGAGACCGGAACCATGTCGGCGGCCTTGATGATATTGATTGCCGGCGGTATCGCCGTAGTGATTCTTTTCTGGCTGATTGGGGTTTACAACAGCCTCGTGCGTCTTCGCAACTCAGTCAAGAATGCGTGGGCGCAGATTGACGTCCAACTCAAGCGGCGGCACGATCTCATCCCGAACCTGATGGAAACGGTCAAGGGATACATGGCGCACGAGCGCGCCACGCTGGAAAATATCACCAAGGCGCGCAACCTGGCCGTGCAGGCTTCCGGCGTGACGCAGCAGGCGCAGGCCGAAGCCGGCCTGAACCGGGCCATGTCGCAGTTCTATGTGGTCGTCGAGAACTATCCCGATCTCAAGGCGAACCAGAATTTCCTCGCGCTTCAGGAGGAACTCGCCTCCACGGAAAACAAGATTGGTTTTGCGCGCCAGTTCTACAACGACCAGGTCATGCAGTACAACAATCGCATCCAGATGTTTCCGAGCAACGTCGTAGCGGGCATGTTCCGTTTCCAGGAAGCGGAGTCTTTCGAAGTGGAAGACGCCGCCCAGCGGGAAGCGCCCAAAGTCAGTTTTACCTAAATCCGCCTTCAGCAGATTGTCGCGCCATAACGCGGAAAGTCATCCATGAAAGAATTCATCATCAATATCGGGCCCCTCGAAACCCGGATTGCCATCCTCGAGGACAAGCGCCTCGCCGAATTGCATATCGAACGCGAGGAAAGCCGCAGTATTGTCGGCAACGTTTACAAAGGCCGGGTAGACAGTATCGTGCCCGGCATCCAGGCGGCATTCATTGACATCGGTTTCGAGAAGAACGGTTTCCTGTACGTATCCGACATCGCCGGCACGGAAGGCACGGGCGATTTCGTCATCGAGGACGGCATCGCCCAAGCCCGATCGCGCGGACGGCACAAGTCCCTTTCCATCGAAAATATTCTCAAGAAAAACCAGTACATCATGGTGCAGGTCAGCAAGGACCGCCTCGGCACGAAAGGCGTCCGCCTGACCAATTTCATCACGTTTCCCGGACGTTACGTCGTGCTGATGCCGACTGTGACGCAACTCGGCGTTTCGCGCAAGATTGAAGACGACAAGGAACGCGACCGCCTCAAGAAACTCTTGCAGACGCTGCGTCCGAAAGGTGTCGGTCTGATCACGCGAACGGCGGGCGAAGGCGCAAAAAAAGCCGATCTTCAAAACGACATCAAATACCTGTCGAAATTGTGGGATCGGGTCAAATCGAAGATGGAAACGACCCACGGGCCCGGATTGCTGTACGAGGACCTCGGCCCGGTCTTGCGAATCGTGCGCGATACCTTCACGGGCGAAGCGGAACGCCTTGTGGTGGACAATGAGAGCGAGTTTGCGCGCATCCAGTATTTTCTGGACATGTACGCGCCGAATCTCAAGAAACGGTGCGAACTTTACAAGGGTCCGCGGCCGATTTTCGAGCAGTACGAGGTGGAGCCGGAAATTGAAAAAGCCCTGCGCCGCAAGGTTCTTCTCAAGAGCGGCGGCCATATTTGCATAGACCAGACCGAAGCGCTGGTCGCCATTGACGTGAACACGGGCAAGTTCACCGGAAAAGGCCGCCTGGAAGAAACCGTGTTCAAGACCAATATTGAGGCGGCGGGCGAAATCGCGCGGCAGGTGCGCCTGCGCGACATGGGCGGAATCATCGTCGTTGACTTCATTGACATGGAACAGGAACGCAACCGGCGCGAATTGCTGCGCGTGCTGCGGGAAGCCCTGAAAAGCGACCGCGCGAAAACGACCGCTTCGGAAGTGACCGAACTCGGCATGATTGAAATGACGCGCAAGCGGGTCAAGCACAACCTTATCAAGGCCCTGTCGCAGCCGTGTCCCTATTGCGAGGGCAGCGGCATGGTCAAATCCGTCACCACCATGACCGCGAACACGCTCCGGCGTCTCGAAAGTTTTTTCTGCCGGTCCAAGGAAAAAACCATTGTGCTGCGGACTCATCCCGACGTGGCCCAGCGACTTCAAACCGAGAACAAGGCCATCCTCGAAGATATTGCGCAGCGGTTTTCGCGGGAAATCCGCGTTGAGGCCATGGCCGATTTCCATATCCACGACATTCGGATTGTCAATCCCAAGACCGGCAAGGAATTGAGATCGTGAAAACGCAATCACAATTGTTCCGCCTTAAATGGACGTTGTGTGTTGTTCCGGGGCTATTGCTCGCTTTCGCGGCGGGTTGCGCCGGATCGGGCGGCAAACGAGTGGAAGCCGCCATTCCGCCAGAGAAAAGGCTCGCCGACGCGCGCAAGGCCGTGGCTCGCCATCCCAACGATCCGGACGCGCTGTACCGCATGGGCAACGCGCTTTTCGACCTCCAGCGCTACCAGGATGCCGTAACGGCCTATGAGGGCGTGCTGGCAATCGATCCGAAACACGTCGCCGCACAGGTCAATCTCGGATTGTCCCTGAAGCGCCTCAACCGCCTGCCGGAAGCCATCGAGCATTACAAGGCGGCGCTTGCCCTTGCGCCGGACGATCGGGTTACGTTATGCGACCTTGCCGCCGCCCAGGAATCCAAGGGCGACTTGGATGAGGCCGCGAAAACACTGTCGCGTCTGGCTGAACTGTATCCCGATGATATCCAAGTCTTGTCGCGGCAGGCCAACGTCCTGTTCAAGTTGCGCCGCTACGACGAAGCCGCCGACGTTTTTGAAAAGGTCATCAAGAAGGATCCGGGGCTTTCCGACGATTATTACAATCTCGGCCTGTGCCGCTTCCATCAGGAGAATTACGATGCGGCGCTGCGCACGTGGCTGGCCGCGCTGGCGCACGAACCGCGCAACCGATCCGTCAACAAAGGGCTGGCGGTTTTGTACTGGAAACGCCACGAATACAAGCAGGCATGGGAAGCGGTTGCCCGCTGCCAGAGCATGGGTATCCCGCTTGATCCCGAATTTCTTGACCATCTTCGTAACGATTCCGGCCTCTCCGATCCTCCCTCCGGGAAATAAACCCCGCACGCATCTGGTTTACACATACAACAAACGTTTCAAGCGTTGCTTGAAAATTTTCCTGTGAATGAGAGATAGTTGAACCGGTAAACGAGAGGGCATTGGATTCGCTCCATAAGAAAAGCGCGCCGGTGTTTTTTCGCCGGCGCAACAATTGGGAAGGAGATACAAGATGAATGGTTTTAGATTGTTTGCATGGGGTTGCGCGTTGTTCGCTTCGGCAGTGTTTTTGACCGGATGTCCGGCAAAGCCCCTGCTGACGACCGATGCCGCTTCGCACCATTTCGCGGCAGATGAGACAGAATGGACGTTTCAGGTGTGGAACGGCGGCAGCCCAGACACAGTACTCGAATTCACGATCGGCGCCGACAAGCCATGGGTAACGGTTACACCCTTTGGACAAAGCGCCGGCGCCAATCAGAAAGTCACCGTTACCGTTGCGATCGATCGACTCGGCGCGGCCAAGATGGCGCCCGAATTCACGTCTGCCAACTTGACGATTTCCTCGAATGGAGGCGACGCGACAATCCCCATCACCACCGCGCCGGACTATTTCACGCAAAATTTCACGGCGGGTATCCCGCTTTCCGAGCGCAGCCTCACATTTACGCCGGACGGTTCGTTGAGTTTCTTCAAGGCCACAAACGATCCGGCCACCGCGTTTCCGACCAATCCCACCGGCGGTATTGACCTCGCTCCGCTGTTTACCCAGACAGATCCCGTTCCGTTTACGCCGTACAGAGGCGTTCCGTATTACGGCGTGTCCTACGACCGTTTCTACGTGGGCAGTTCGGGCACAATTAGTTTCGGAGAAGCCTATTCGCCCGACGGTTCACTGGCCGGTCATTTCGCCGCGCCGCAAATCACCGCCCTGTCCACGCTGAATGCCAAGGCAGGTGGATCCGTCAAAGTCAAACAGACCCCGACCCGTGTGGCGGTCACCTACGAAAACGTGCCGACGGCGGACAAAAAAGCAGGCGCAAACAATGTCCAGATAGAACTTTTCTTTGACGGGACCATCCGCATGACCTATCTGAATGTTGACGCACCCACTGGAATCGTGGGTCTGTCCTATGGCGCGGGCAATACAGACGATCAAGGCAATCCCATCGTGCCGGGCGATTTCATTCCCAGCGACTTTACCTCGTACAACACCTCAGGCATGAAAGCGGCGCCCTGATTTTGTTGCCGGGCTTTTTCAGGCGGGGTCCGTTTCCCCAAACGGATCCCGCCTGTTGTCTTCATCGCGTTGTCCGGCGCCCTATTCCCCGGTTTCATGCCGCCCCGGTGTGCGGCTTATAATCCGCGAAAGCGGCGCATGGGGCGCCGAAGGAGAACGGTATGTTCGCAATGGCTTCTTTCCTTTTGATGTCCGTGGCGGCGGTAAATGCACAGGACGCGGCATGGACCCTCGCGGAATGCCGTGCCGCTCAAACACAGGAGGCAGTGGCGTTCTGCCGCCGTTACGCCCATGGCTGGTTCGCCCAAGCCGATCCCGCGACAGGACTTCTGCCCCGACGCTTGAAGGAAGACCTGTACTGGAACGCCAAAGACTGCGCCGCGGACAATTACCCTTTTCTTGTACTGACCGCCCATTTGCTCGATGACTATCACTTGAAACAGAACGTCATGCACATCCTCGACCAGGAAATCCGCCTCACGTCGCGTGTCGGTGCATTACCCGATACCTTCGACTTCGCAACCGGCCGTTTCTTGTCTGACGAACCGAACATGGCGGATATAATCTTTGGCGCGGCCGAATACATCAAGGACGGGCTTCTGCCGGTCGCCGAATGGATGGGACCGTCTCCGTGGTTCGATCGCATGCTGGCCATCGCGCGGGATATCTGGAAACACGCGGACATCCAGACGCCCGCCGGGCCCCTGCCGGCCGACAACCTGGAAGTGGCCGGCGATTTGCTCGAATCCATGAGCCGCTTGTATTGGATGACCGGCGATGCGAGTTACAAGGAATGGAGTTTCCGTCTCGCGGACTATTACCTGCTTCATTATGATTTTTTTGCGGCCAAGGAATTCCGGTTGCGCGATCACGGATGCGAAATCCTCGGCGGATTGTCCGAAGCCTATGTGATTGCGGCGAAGGAAGACTCCACGCGGCGGGACGCCTGGCGTCCGAAGTTGTACGCCATGCTCGATTTGATCCTCGAAAAGGGAATCAATCTGGACGGAATGATGACAAGCAGTTTTAACATCCAGACCGGCGAAGCGAAGTGGGACATGCTCAACGACAGTTGGGGCTACGTCTACGACGCGTTCATGACCGTCGCGATGGTGGACAACGAACCGCGTTATCGCGAGGCGGTCCGGCACGCGATCGGAAACGTCCATAAATACCTTGGCGCGAACTGGGAACGGGGCAGCGCGGACGGGTATGCCGACAGCGTCGAGGGCGCGCTAAACCTTCTTGCCCGTATTCCAGCCGCCAGCGCTTTCGAGTGGGTGGACAATTCGATGCGTTATATTTTCAGCAAACAGCGGCCGGACGGAATCCTCGAAGCATGGTACGGCGACGGCAATTCCGCCCGCACCGCCTGGATGTATGTCCTGCAAAAGACGCAAGGCGTCACGGCGGCTCCATGGCGCGACGACGTGAAACTCGGCGCGGCGCTGGCGGACGGCGCGGCGCATGTATGGATTTCGAGCGAATGGGCCTGGAACGGGCATTTGCGCTTCGATATTCCGCGCCACCGCCTCCTCCATCACATGCCGATGGATTATCCGCGCATCAACCAGTTTCCCGAATGGTTCACGGTCGATCCGGCGCGGACCTACCTTGTTTCCCGCGACGGCGCCCCGCCCGAAACGATTTCGGGCGAGGCGTTGCGCCGGTATCCGCTTCAGTTGGCGGCCGGCCAGACCGTGCGCATCGTGGTTGTGCCGGAACAAAAGGAGGACAGGTCCGAAATGACGACGGTAGACGAAAAACCGTTGCGCACAATGCGCTATACGCGCCGCACCGCCGAGGCGGCGGCGGCATGGCAACGCGATGTGCGCGCACAACTCGCCGCGCTACTGAAGATTGACACGTTGGTGGCGGAAAAAGCGAACATTCCGCTTGATCCACAAATGGAAAAATCCGAAGCGCGTGACGGCTATTCGTGGCGCGAACTTTCGATTGCCTCCACACCCCGGCAGCGTATCCGGATCGTAGCGACCGTTCCCGGCAACGCGGTTCCGGGCAAAACGCCCGCCGTCGTGTGCATTCACGGGCATGGCGGCAGCCGTTATACCGTTTACGATCCCGAAACGATATACAAAGGTTTCGCGACGGCCCTTGCGCAACGCGGATTCATTACCGTCGCGGCGGACGTCGAACAACACGCCGTGCGCGAAGAAGGCCGCACGCTCATGGGCGAACGGCTTTGGGACTTGATGCGATGCGTGGACTATGCGCAGTCGTTGCCCGAATGCGATCCGGAACGCATCGGCTGCGGCGGGCTGTCGCTCGGCGGCGAAATGGCCATGTGGCTCGGCGCGATGGACACACGGATCAAGGCCACGGTCAGTTGCGGTTTCCTGACCTTCATGGACCAGATGGAAACCAACCACTGCATGTGCTGGAAATACGACGGGCTGCGCGAATGTGTTGATTTTCCCGACATCTACGCGCTGATCGCCCCGCGCGCGCTGCAGTGCCAGAATGGGCGCAAAGAGCCGCTCAGCCATTTTCCCCCATTCATGGCCGAACAGGCCCTGCGGCAGATCAAGCCCGTGTACGAAGATTTGGGCTATCCGGAAAACGCCGTCCTGGCGGTTCATGATGGCGGCCACGAAATCGAACTTCAGGCCTTGATGGGCTTCCTGGCGGCGAAACTGTAAGGTTCCGCCGTAATATCTTAGAACCTGTGAAAAAACCTGCCATGGGACGCAAACTGTCCTGTCTGTGTAATAAGAATTTTTACTGTAAATCTGCGTTGACTCGACCGTCTGCTCCACGGGTTTCGTCCTTTATTTTCAACTATTTTCAACCGTCCGGTCAGCGGCACGCCTTGATGCCACAAGGAGATAGATATGTGATCCTGGATTCGGCAGTCAAGATCGGATTCTACGTGCTATCCTCTGGATGTCGTGGACCTTGTGGACGAAATGGACAAGAAAATCAATCCCCTTGCGGGTGAAGTCCACTGGGTCCACAATGTCCATCTCGTCCATGGTTTGGTCGAAAGAGCCGCGTTCAACTGCCGATTTTAGGGTGATGGGAGCAATATCAAGCGTTGCTTGATCGTAAGGGAGGGCGAGCGTCCTCGCGAGCCGAACCTGTTGACCAGGGCCAAACCGATCACGTGGACGCTTACCCTCCCGACTAACAGGGAGGATTTCTGGGCGGATTTTTTCTTGACCGAAGAAGCGAGAGTATGGCAAGATTACAAGTGGTGTGCCGTGAGTGCGGCGCGGATCACGCAAACGGGACAGTGGTGTCCCAAAGACAAATAAAGAGGAGTATGTGGTATGCGCAAGAAAGGATTCACATTAATTGAGTTGTTGGTAGTTATCGCCATCATCGGCATTCTGGCTGCAATCCTGTTGCCGGCGCTGGCGCGGGCGCGCGAATCGGCCCGTCGTTCGAGTTGCCAGAACAACCTCAAGCAGTGGGGCTTGGTGTATAAGATGTACGCCAACGAAGCCAACGGCAAGTTCCCGCCCATGCAGTGCGCGGGACCGGCCCCCGATTATGAACTGGTGGTGGCCACGGGCCCGGCGGTGAAGAGTATCTTCCCCGAATACCTGACCGACCCGAACATCATCATCTGTCCGTCGGACTCGAATGCGGCGAAGACGCGCACGGAGCTCTGGGGCCAAGACAAGGCGACGGGCGATCCGGAATACGGCAAGCCGCAGTTGCTCAACGATCCACAGTTGATCTACCAAAGTTACTGCTATTTCGGCTGGGCGTTCGACAACTTGCGCAAGACGGCCCGCGCGAACGAATTTACCGTGCTGGGACTGCTGGGCACTCTGACGGGCAGCACCACGTTTGACGCCAGTTCGTGGGTGCCGGTTCAGGTCGGCGCCGCGCTGGACGGCTATCTGCTGAACAACCAAGCGTTGGCCGGCCAGTTGGCAAGCGGCGGCCCGGGCGTGGGCCTTGCGCTAGCGAACGTGCTGGACAGCGATGCCTCGTTGAAAGGCACCTCGTGGGAAAACCGGAGCGTAGGCAACGGCGGAACGGATTACGTCTATCGCCTGCGTGAAGGCGTCGAGCGTTTCCTCGTCACCGACATCAACAATCCCGCGGCGACGGCCATGGCCCAGAGCGGCCTGTTCATCATGTCCGATCTGATGGGCACGGGCGTCAGCACCATCCTGTTCAACCATGTGCCGGGCGGATGCAATGCCCTGTTCATGGACGGCCACGTCGAATTTATCAAGTACGTGGGGCTGAATGTGAATTCGATGGACGATGGCGCACAAGTCGAAGCGGCGATGAATGCCGGCGGCTGCAAGGATCCGGTGCTTCCGACTGTGGCGGCCCTGATCGCGGCTTTTGGCGCGCATTAATCGTTTTGCGTTTTCGACTGACTGCAGTTCAAACCGCTCCTCGGAGTCGCCTTCGGGGAGCGGTTTTTCAATAAGATGCCTCAGGGCGTGTACGGAAAATCACTTGGACACACTTCGTGGGACAGAGTGTCGAGTCTGTCGTTCCCAACACGGAGAAACGTCCAGCGCTGTACAGACTGGACAGTCTGTACGGATACGGATCCTTTTCCGCACATGTTCTCGAAGGATGGGTCTGTCCAAAAAAGATACACGCGATTTTTCGTCCAAGCGATGGACGAGGTGGACGTTGTGGGCCCGGTACTCCACCCGGGAGGCGGAATGCTTTCCATGAAGTGGATGTATCGCGCCAGGTGGTACCGAAGTGCAAAGGAGGTTGCAGTAATGGCAGTACAGGGGTATGGCGCGAAGAAGTGGCTGTGTCTGGGGCTGGCGGCGGCGATGGCGATTCTTTTGGCAATGGACGCGGGCGCGGTGGAACGTAAAGCCAAACGCATCTTGTTGGCGGGCGACAGTTGGCCGTTTTTCATGTGGACGGGCGGCATGCACGGCGTTTATTTCTGGCAGGGCTGCGCGGCGCAGGACGGTCTCGACGAGGCCGGCTACGCGGACTGGCAGGTGTGGGGCGGCGACACGGCGGTGCCGATGTCCATGGCGCGCGAATGGCGCGACAATCTCCCGCAAAGTTACAAGGGACGTGTCGTGGGGCGGCTCGACATTCTCCGGATGGAGTTGGAAAGCAATCCCAACATTGATATTGTTCATATGAGCCTTGGTGGAAACGACGTGGGCCGGGGTTATTTCAATGATGTCATGCCGCAGCAAATCCGGTTTTTGGGCGCACCCACGGGCGGAACCTTCGTGCTGCGCTTCAACGGCCAGCAAACGGCGCCCCTTCCATTCAATGCGACGGCGGCCCAGATTCAGTCGGCCATGGAAGCGCTGTCCACCGTGGGCGCAGGCCGGATCGAAGTGTCCGGACCCGATGGCGGACCCTATATGTGCGTGTTCGATCCCGCGCTCGTGGCGTATGTCTACAACGGACCGGACAACAACATTTCCGTATCGAGTTCGCTGGTTGGCGGCAGCGTGGTGGTGGACGACGCCCACCATGGGTGGGAAAAATCCTGGGGAACCGATTCGGCCTACGAAAAACTGTTTTTCCAGGCCCTTTGCGACGCCATCGAAAAAGTGATTCGGCAGGCGCTCGACGTGCGCCCCGACATTCGCGTGGCGCTGTGCGATTACGACTATCTTCGGGTGGACTGGGGCGGCGCCACGGAACTCGAAACACGGTATGCCGGCATGCGGCTCGGCATGGCGAAATTTGAACTGACGCAGCGCCTGTCCGCAATGCCGCAATACCGCAACCGCTGTTTCTATATCGCGCCGGGCGGCCTTATGCAATACGTGTTCGGCCTGTATTCGCGGTATAACTATTGCGCCGTGGGCGTCGGGGATGTCATGAATCCCTGCACGGACAGCGGCCCCGCTCCCGGGGCGATCCTGTTGTACGGACCCAACGGCACTCCCGGCGCTGCGGGAACGGTTGCGCGCCCGCTGAGCAACCTCGTCAAACATGGCATCACGCAGCCCATTCCCGGAGGCGACATTGATCCGCCGGTGGATTACTATCCGGACGATCGCCCCGATCCCAGCGTCGGCGATCCGCATACGCACGACATCAGCCCCCGCGACGCCGTCATGGCCGAAATCGGCGGCGGCGACATCCACTTGAACGGATTGGGTTATAAGGCGCTCATGAAATACTGTGTCGAGGAGTTTTACGGCGAATGGCTGGATCTGCCCAAGGCCCTGTCTTCCGTCCCCATGCCGCCCGCGCCTCCGGAGTCCAGTCTTCCTGCCGCGAAGGCGGGCGCCGTGCTGGCGTCGTTCCGCGTGACTTTCAGCGAGGAAGTCACCGGCGTGGATGAATCCGATTTTGAAACGGTCACGCGCGGAGGCCGCGCCGGCGCGTCCGTTCTGTCCGTCGAACCCGGCCCATCCGGATACCATGACACCTATATCGTGACGATTGACTGCGGCAGCGGACGCGGTACGGTCCGCGTCGGCGTGCTGGACAACGGCACCATCAAGGATCGCGACGGCAACGGTCTGGGCGGCGACATTGACGGATCCTTTTCCGGAGGGGAATGGTACGATCCCTCGGCCTATACCCTGCCGGTTTCCGCATGGCCCGCGGCGGCGTTGCTGGCGTGCCTTGCCGCGTGGGCCGTGAGGCGGCGAGGCCATTGATACCGATTCGACAGGCATCGAACCCCGGACTTCCGGCATTGCGGCTGAGGGGTCCGGGGTTTGATGCCTGGGGACCAGGATGGTTCTTGTTTTCCGGCCGGTTTCTTCCTTCCATGTTCGGTCTTTTGAGCAGGGTATCGCCATGAATGTGCTGCTCGTGGTGCCTCCCTTCAGCGCATCGCCAACAGGCCGCGGCGCGCGGATTCGGCCCGGTAAACTGCGTCCGCTGCCTCCGCTGGGTCTCGGCTACCTCGCGGCGGTCTTGGGTGAGCATGGCCATGAGGCGCATCTGATAGACGCCCAGGCGCGCCAGTTGGGCATACCCGAAACAGTCGAAGCCATTATGGCCGAAGCGCCGGACATCGTCGGCATTTCCATCTTTACCGTTTATATGGATTGTTCCTACGCCCTGGCGGCGGCGTTGCGCGCCCGCGCGCCTGATCTGCCAATCGTCATGGGCGGCCCCCATGCCACGGCATTTCACGAAGCCATCTTGGAAGAATGCCCTGCCGTAGACTACGTCGTGCCCGGCGAAGCCGAACATACGTTTGCGGCGCTGCTCGACTGCCTGGCCGGCGGAAAGCAGGTGTCGGAAGTCGCCGGAATCGTGTTCCGTCCAAACAGAGGGAATATTGCGGCGACGCCTCCCGCCGATTATGTCCGGGAACTCGACACGCTGCCGCATCCGGCCCGCGATCTTTTCAAGGGCAATCCCTACACTCCCCTGCCCAACCAGTCGCGGCGCAAACCGGCCACGACCGTCATGACTTCGCGCGGCTGCCCGTGGGCCCAGTGCCGGTTTTGCTACCAGGGCGGCAAATACGGCGCGCCCTACCGCCGCCGTTCCCCGGAAAACGTTATAGAGGAACTACGCCATCTCCGCCGGAATCTCGGATTCCGCGAGGTGATCTTCTGGGACGACAACTTTTGCGTGAACGAAAAATGGATAGCGCGATTTTGCGATCTGCTCGACCGCGAAAAACTTGATCTGACATGGACCGTTCAGGGCCGTGTCAATACGGTCTCGCCCTCCATGCTTCAACGCATCGCCGCGTCCGGCTGCTATAATATTTTCCTCGGATTCGAAAGCGGCAACCCGGAACTCCTGGAACTGATTGACAAGGGAATCACCCTGGAACAATCGCGAAACGCCGTCGCGTGGGCCAATCAGGCCGGGCTCGAAATACGCGGCGCGTTCATGTTCGCCCTGCCGGGGGAAACGCCTGAAATGGCCGAAAAAACCATTCGATTCGCCTGCGAACTCGACGTGGATTTCATGGTGTTTTCCCCGTTCCATATCCAGCGCGGCACGCCCATCGAATCACGCGCACTCCAGGAAGGCCGCGTCGTCCACATCGAATCCGACGCCTTCGACTGGCACATTCCGTCCTACGTGCCCAACGCATACAGCGGACCGGAACAGATCACGGAAATTCTGCGCGAGGCCTACCGCCGCTTCTACCTTCGCCCGCGCTACATCCGCCGCGCCCTCTGGCGCGCCAGGAATCCCGTCATCCTCCGCAATTACCTCCGCGCCTTCATACACTGGGCCGTCCTCGCGCACCAAGGCAGGGCGGGCTAATCATCGCACTGTGGCCCGTTTCCCAACGGCCCTGATCGTGCGAAAGAAAAAAGGTTCTGTTACAGTATCGCCATGCGATAGGAGGCATGGCATGAGCAAGAACCTGTTCTGGATAACGGCGATCCTAATGGCGGCAGCCTGCGCGAAGGGCGAGACACGCGAGGGATTGATGGGCAGCGCCCTGGCGTATTGGCGGTTGGGGACAGATTCGCCGGAGGCAAAATGGCCGTTGAAACAGACAGGGGAAATCCGAGGCGGGGAAACGGCGGTTCTGAAGGATGGATATTTCGATGCCGGGAGGGATCTCACGGTTTCGGGCGATGCGATTACCGTGTATTTGCGCGCGCGAGACCCGAACGGGAAATGGAATTATGCGCTCTTCAGCAAGCGAGGATCGCACAATATCGTGACATTCAATTTGTTCAGCGTGGATCTCGGCGGAACACCCGGGCCGGATATCGGCTTCGAGATTCATACCGACCGTGATTTCGTCATGGTTTCCTTTCCGGTAAGCGCGATCGAGGCGGCGGCATGGCACGATTTCACCGGCCGCTATGACGGAAAATCCATCGAATTGATTTGCGACGGCCGGGTCATGGCGAAGCGCGCATGGAAGGGCGGCGCGCTAACGCAAAATAAGGAACCCGTGTTGATCGGCGCCGAGACGGACAACGGCGCCGTCGTCAGACCGTTCACGGGCGAAATGGAGGAAGCGGCAATCTGGCCGCGCGCGTTAGACTACTGGGAATTGGCGCTGGTTATGCGAAAGGATACTATCATGCCCGATGCAAATTATGTGGAACCGTACGTCTCCCCTATTCATTACCGTCCGGCGGCGGGACGCCTTGCGGACACGATCCCGTTTTTCTGGAAAGGCGAGTACCACATTTTCTATCTGCGCGCGCTCGCGAAGGTGCCTTGGGAACATATTGTTTCGACAGACCTCGTCCATTGGAAAGAACTACCCACCGCGCTCAAGCCCGACGGCGCGCCGGACGGTCCCGACGGCCTCCATATGTTTACGGGGTCGGTCATGGAACATGACGGAACCTTTCATATCTTCTATACCGGTTGGAACCCGGAGAACAAGGAGGGCCGCGAGAAAATCATGCACGCGACCAGTCCGGATCTGATCGCGTGGACGAAGCATCCCGAACATGGATTTTTCGCGAATGACGATCAATACCAGAACACGGATTTCCGCGATCCGTACGTATTTTGGCATGAACCGGACAAAGCGTTCTGGATGATTGTCTGCGCGCGCGATGGAAAGACCGGAAAGCCCGTGCAGGGACGGCTGGTCTCAAAGGATCTCATCCGTTGGGAACAGGTTTCGCCGCTCCTTCTCGATCCGCCCCTTGGCGAAGGCACGCCGGAATGCCCGGATCTTTTCAAAATCGGCAAGACGTTCTATCTCCTCAACAGTCCCTGCGCCGGCACGACGGACATGCGCCACGCCGAAGATATCCTCGGCCCGTATCGCAATCCGGAACCAAACACCATTGATACGCCGATTCTGTATGCCGCCAAACGCATGTTCGACGGCCGGAGGCACATCCTTACCGGCTGGATTCGCGATCTCGGCGGCGAACGCGACGGTGGCGGATTCGAATGGGGCGGCGACCAATCCGTGCCGCGCGAAGTGTACGCCGGACCCGATGGCCAACTGCTCTTCAAACCCGTGCCGGAGGCCGTGGCTGTTTTCGCGAAAACCCTCAAGGAACTCACGGATGTCCCGCCGGGTTCGCTGGACGTTCCGGACCATTATTATCTCGAATGCGAGGCTGAACTCGATGAACAGGCGGAACTTCGACTGGTCATGCGCGAGCAAACGTCAGGCGGCGGATATGCGCTCGTCCTGCGGCCCGGAAAAAACGAGGCGGCCATTACCGGCGCAACGTTCGACTACCCGCGAAAAATCCGCTTCGATGTGTCGAGACCCATCAAAGTGCAAGCGTTCATACAGGGAGCGATCATTGAGTGTTTCATCAATGAGGCGTATGCCTTCAGTTGCCGCGCGTATGATTTTCGTTCCGGCAAACTCGGCATTCAGACAGACGGCGGCAAAGCGCAGATTCGGCGTATCGCCATCAGGATCCCATGAGACCGGTCGCTTTCACGATTTTGATGGTTCTGATCGGTTTCCAGGGCCTATTCGCCGCTGAAATCATGCCGGCGTGTCCGAATTCCGACGCCATCGCCGGCGCCATCGAACAGGCATCACCCGGAGACATCGTTCATCTCGCGCCGGAAGTTTATATCGTACACGACGCCATTCGGTTGAAGCCGGGTGTTTCAATCATGGGCGCAGGCCAGGAAAGAACCTTTCTCCGATTCGAAGGGCGGACAAATGCCTCCCTGCTGGATTTGAGCGGCTGCACGGACGTCGAAGTCCGCGGCCTGACGCTGGACGGAAACAATAATCCGAATGCGCGGCAGGGCATTTCGGCCGGCCATGCCAGCGGGTTGCGGATCCGCCATGTCACGATCCGGAATCTGGCCAAGGGCGAAGGATTCGGCCCGCACGGCATCTTGTTTGCCGGACAGAATCCAACGCGCGAGGGCGGCGTTACCGGCAGCGAGATTGCCGATTGCCGGTTCGAACGCATCGGCATCGGCGCGGAGTTCGGCTGCGCCATCCGCCTGTCGTGGGGTTCGTCCCACAACCGCATACTGCGCAATATCATCGAACACACCGGGCGCGGCGGCATCTTTACGGACAACGGATCGACGGACATCGTCATCCAGGGCAACATTGTCTCCGGTTCCGGCGGCGAGGGATTGGGCATCGAGGCATGGGGCGGCAGCGATCGAACCGTCATCGAGGACAACCGCCTTGATCATTGGCTGAGTATCGGCGGGAGCGATTATTGCGCGGTCCGGCGCAACACGATATCGGACCCGTCGGGCCGGTATGCCTTCTGCGGTATTGAAGCCATCGGATCGAATCTCATCGTTACAGGCAATACCGTGGACGCCGGACAAAAAATCGGCCTTTCGGTATCAGGCGGCCAAGCGAAAGAATACGTGTATTGGGCCGGTAACACGGTTCGCGGCTGCAATCAATGGGGCGCGCAGTTTCAGGGCGAACAGGGCGGAATTGCATACCATTACCTGTATCGCTGCACCTTTGAACGCATGCCGTTGAGACAGGGCCCCGTGTGGTATCCCGGCGACGAAGGACACGGTTTCCGCATCAATGGCCATACACGCCATGTGACATTCGACCGGTGCGTCTTCCGGGACAATGGGCGCCATGGCATCCAATTCGTCGGCGAAAACATAGACGCCCTGGCGTTCAGAAATTGTTCCATTACCGGCAATCACGGATCGGCTTTTTCGCGGACCCTTCCAGGATCGGCCATCGAATGGACGAATAGCACGGTCCACGGCAACGCGGACAACGAATTGCCGCCCGGCGTTGCCGCCGCACACGAATCCCCCAGGGTTTCCATCCGCGGTCCGTCCAAAGTTCGTCCGGGGGAAACCTCCTCATTCGGTGTGCGGACCCCGATGGATATTGCATATATTCTGTGGGATTTCGACGAGGGCGTTCCCATTACGGATCGTACGCCCAAACCCGTTTTTCATAATCCGGGAAAACATGGGGTTACCGTCATCGTGTGGGACCGCCAAGGCAACGCCGCGCGCGCGGAAAAAGTCGTGAACGTCCTGAACCCTGACTAACCATCAGGTATGACGGTACGATTTCATCCTGCATTCGGTAGTCAAGATCGGATACTACGTTCTCAATTCTGGACGTGGTGGACCTTGTGGACACAGCGGACTGCACCTAAAAAAGGGATTGGTTTTCTTTTTTCCTTCGCACACAAAGTCCAAGCACCATTACGAACAACGCCGAAGCGCCCTGAAAAATCGCCATCGCTTATCGTTGAGAACCTATCGCTGCGTTTCGTCCGGCAAGGCCGGTTTTTCCTGGCGGCATGGCGCCGCCGGAATCACGGCGCGGGAATCTTGAGTGTGAAAATATTGTCGGGGCCGTCCTTGTAGCGATCCGATACCGGCGAGTAGTCCTTCACATGCACCGTCTGGCCGTCAGGCAGGAATTCCATGAGACGCAGGAAACCGCCGCCGAGTTTCGCCTTCATTTGGAAATTCACCAGCATCTGATGGACCGTGTTGCCCGCTTTGCCGGCGCTTTCCAGCCGGCCGAGTCCGTCGTTCAGCACATGCCCATTGATGACGAAGAGCATTTTCGGGTAGTTGGACAGCAGTTTGGCCCACAATTCTTCGCCGTCGTTGCCTTGTCCAGGTTCCTTCGCCGCGCGATAGGCGTGGGGATTCCACATCTGCTTGGGACCTTTGGCGGCCCAGTCGTAGCGGGTATCGTCGGAGTAGAGATAGGCATGTGTGATAAGGATTGCCCAGCGGTCCGCATGTTTTTTCAACATGCGGCCGGCCCATTCCACCACGGCGTCGCGCGGGGCGAATTCCAGCGCCAGCACGACGAAATCACGTCCACCGGCGCTAAACAGGTGGCAACTGTTGTCCAGCCGGTCCGGTTCGCCGTCGAACACTCCGCCGAATGTGGGTAGATCCTTGTATTTGGCAAGAGGGAAATGGACATTGAACAGCGTTTCCCGTGTGTCGGTCGATCCATTGGAGCCGAGATCGTGGTTGCCCAGGCACATCGCGTAGGGCACGACGCCGTCAAGCCGGGACATCGCCTCTTTCGCAACCGTCCATTGCGCCTCGTTGTTGTCGTCCGTAATATCCCCCAGATGCAGAACGAAGACGATGTTGCGCTTTTTGGTGTTCTCCGCGATCCAGCGTGTCTGTGCTTCGAAAATATCGGGGAAATACTCCGCATACCCCTGTGTGTCGGGCATGACGGCAATGGTGAAGGAACCTTCGACAAACGGCAGCGGCTCCGTTTCCGTGACGGGATCTTCCGGCCGCGCGGCAAACGCGGCGGCGCATCCGATGGCCAGACAAACGGAAACAAACCATGTCTCTTTTTTTGAAATCATTTCGCTCTCCTTGTTTGTCAAGACTTCGACGAAATATCGCGTATTGAATGTTGACGGGCGCTCTATTCCAGCCCGTAGCGTTTGATCTTGTATTGCAGCGTGGTGCGCTTGAGGCCGAGGTGATTGGCGGCCTTGGTCTTGTTCCAGTGGAATCGTTCGAGTGCGCCGCGGATGAGTTCGCATTCGAGTTCCTCGGTGCGTTCGATCATCGAGGCGCGTTCGGAGGGGGACGGCATGGGCATGGCGGGCGCGGAATCGGCCACACCGAGCAGTTCCTGGGGAAGTTCATCGATCGTGATGACCGGTTCTTCGGCGAGAACGGCCGCGCGTTCAAGCATATTTTCAAGTTCCCGGATGTTGCCCGGCCATGGATACCGGAGGAAAAACGCCATCACGTCGTCGTCCACGCCCGTCAGAGTTTTGCCGAGTTCCATGCTGAACTTGCGCAGAAAATGATCCACGAGGGCGGGGATATCGTCGCGACGGTTGCGCAACGGTTCGATGTGCAACGAAAACACATTGAGCCGGTAATAGAAATCCTCGCGAAAACGGCCTTCCTGGATGGCCTGTGACAGATCGCGGTTGGTCGCGGCGATGATGCGGACGTCCACGGAAATGGGCTGCATGCCGCCGACGCGCTCGAATTCGTTTTCCTGGAGCACGCGGAGCAGTTTCGTTTGGATTTGCGGGTCAATTTCCCCAACTTCGTCGAGGAACAGCGTGCCGGTGTGCGCGCGCTCGAAGCGTCCGATGCGCCGTTCGTGCGCGCCGGTGAATGCGCCTTTTTCGTGTCCAAACAGTTCACTTTCGAGGACGCCGGGGGCAAGCGCGGCGCAGTTCAGCGCGACGAAGGGCTTGTCGTGCCGTGGGCTCGAATCGTGGATGGCGCGGGCGACCAATTCCTTGCCGGTTCCGGTCGGACCGACGATGAGCACGGCGCTTCGGCTCGGCCCAATACGCTGAATCATCTTGAGCAACTGTTTCGTATGTGCGCTCGTACCCACCATGTGCTGAACGCTGGGATGCATCCATGTCTTTGCGGGTTGCACGGAATCTTCCCGGCGCACGGCGAGGTACTGATCCACTTTCCGTTCGATTTCGGATATCTTGAATGGCTTCGTAATAAAATCGGCGGCGCCCAGCCGCATCGCCTCGACGGCGATATCGATCGTGCCGAATGCCGTAATCATGACGACGACGGTGTCCGGCGAAGCCTCCCGCGCCGCGCGCAGCACCGCAATGCCGTTCTCGCCCGGCATGCTGAGATCGGTAATCACCACATCAAACGTATTCTGCCGGATCGCATCAATCGCATCGAGACCATTCGAGGCCTCTTCCACGGTGAAACCGCGCGCCTGAAAAGCCGACGACAGCATGCTCCGCACGCTTTCCTTGTCATCAACCACCAGCATCCGCCGGGTCATAGGGGCCGATCCCCGCAAACGCTGCAGCGATTTGCCCGCGAAAGGGTCTGCGGATAAGGACAAAGCGAACCTAAAAATATGAATGTTTCTTGCGTTACTTTGGACGGTGTGTTCATTTTATTTTGAATCCCCGAAGAGTTTTTCAAAAGCATCACGGCCTTCGGCTTGGCTTTCCCTGTTCCCGCCGAACAATTCGTCCAAAGCGCTGCGCGCTATTTCCAATTTTCCCGCATCGCGACCGGCTTGCGCGTCCGAATCCTTGAATTCAAATTCATCGCAGAAATTGCAGCCCGCGCGGTCGCCCACCCATTCGGTATTCGGAATCCGGCATTCGTTGTGTCTGGCCGGATCTCGATGCCGGCAGTTTTTGCAGCAATGCAAATAAGCGTTACAGCGCGCGCAAACCTCTTTCACGCCCGGCTGCCGCTTTTCACTCACCCATTCCGCGCCGCATTTATGGCAACGTTTCATTCACGCATTCCTGAACACGATCATGTATCGGTAATAGCCTAGCCCTTCCCCGGCCCGATTCTCAAATGAAACGCAGGACAGCAAACGGAATTTCCGTCCGCGTCCGACAAGTTGCCGGAGCCTTCGGGCGAGTGCTATGGTAGCAATGCTTTCCGGCGCAAGAAAGCATCCCCGGAACTCGTGGTACATCATGGACGATCAAACCCAGAGTCTCGAAGAGCAGGCCGCCCATCGGTTTCTAGACCGCGGCGCGACGCTGGCCACGGCGGAATCATGTTCGGGCGGTCTGATCGCGCATCGGCTGACCAATGTGCCGGGATCCTCGGCATTTTTCCTGGGCGGCGTAGTGGCTTATGCCAACACGGCGAAGACCGCGCTGCTGGGCGTTGCCCGGGCCGCGATCGAAGCGCATGGCGCAGTGAGCGAACCGGTGGCGCGGGCGATGGCAGAGGGCGCCCGGAATCGTTTCGGCGCGGACTATGCCGTGGCTTGCACCGGCATCGCGGGACCGTCGGGCGGAACGCCCGGCAAACCGGTTGGCTTGGTGTATGTGGCGGTGGCGGGACCGGACGGCACGGAAATCCGGCGGCATGTATTCACGGGATCGCGAACGGAAATCAAGCGCGCCACCGCGGAAACCGCATTGCGAATGGTATTGGAACAGATAAAATGATTTTTCGCACTACGGACATGGGACCCATTTCCCCGGGAAACAAAACGCGCGGCCTTTTCGGTGTTTGGCGCGGATTTCCACCCGTTATTCGTCATTTTTCCGCGGATTTTGAACCTTCCGCCCGCGAGGATCCCCGATGAGCGCCGGTTTTGTCCATCTCCACGTGCACACGGATTACAGCGTCCTTGACGGCGCCAACAAGATTAGCGAAATGCTTCAACGCTGCGCCGATTTCGGCATGCACGCCTGCGCAATTACCGATCACGGGTCGCTTTTCGGCGCGGTGGATTTTTACACGGCCGCACAGAAGGCGGGCATCAAGCCGATTATCGGGTCCGAACTGTATCTGGCGCGGGGAAGCCGTTTTGACAAGCGCGCCCGCTCCCAAAGCGAGTCCTATTTCCATCTTCTCCTGCTATGTGAAAACGAGGAGGGATACCACAACCTCTGCCAATTGAGCACGCTGGGATACCTCGAAGGCCATCATTACCGCCCGCGCGTGGACGAGGAATTGCTGGCGCGGTATAACCGCGGCCTGATTGCGATGAGCGCGTGTCTCGGCGGCGAGATACCCCACTACATCCAGCGTGACGAAATGGACAAGGCCCACGCGGCCATCGAAAAGTACATTCGTATTTATGGCCGCGAGAATTTCTATATCGAACTGATGGATCACGGCATGCCGGAAGAGCGGCGCGTAAATCCGATTCTGGTCGAGTTAGCGCGCAAGCACGGATTACAAATCGTGGCGACCAACGACAGCCACTACCTCGACAAGCAGGACGCCGAAGCCCACCAGGTCCTTCTGTGTATCCAAACCCAAACCGTGCTCTCGGATGAAAACCATTTCAAATTCCCCACAAATGAGTTTCATTTCTGCAGCCCGGATGAAATGCGCGAAAAATTTTCGGAATGGCCGGAAGCGGTCGCAAACACCGAAGCGGTCGCGGCGCGCTGCAATCTCAAAATCCCTCTGGGGCAACAACTGGTCCCAAAATACCGGCCGCCGGAAGGCATAACGAAGGAAGCCTATCTTCGCCAATTGGTCGCGCTGGGGCTTTCGGACCGTTACCATGGCAATCCGACGCCCGAACATATAGCGCGGGCCGATTTCGAGTTGGGCGTCATCGAAAAGATGCAGTTCGTTGATTATTTTCTCGTCGTCTGGGATCTGATCAATTTCGCGCGCAGCAAGGGTATTCCCGTTGGCCCTGGGCGCGGATCGGGCGCGGGCAGCCTGGTTGCCTATGCGCTGCGCATCACGAATCTCGATCCGATTCGATACAACCTGCTTTTCGAGCGTTTTCTCAATCCCGAACGTGTTTCGATGCCGGATTTCGATCTCGATTTTTGTTATCGCCGCCGGGAGGAAGTCATCGAATACGTCCACCGAAAATACGGGATTGACAACGTAAGCCAGATCATCACGTTCGGCCGGATGCTCGCGCGACAGGCCATCCGCAACGTGGGCCGCGTGATGGGCATGTCTTACACGGAAGTGGATTCCATCGCGAAACTGATCCCGGACGAACTCAACATCAAGCTCAAGGACGCGATGCAAAAGGAGCCCGAACTCAAGCGGCGCGTCGCCGAGGAACCGCAAATCGCGCGCCTGTGGCATCTGGCGACGCGCCTCGAAGGCATCATCGGCAACTGCGGCACACACGCCGCGGGCGTGGTCATCTGCGACGAGCCGCTGACCAACCACGTGGCCCTGTTCAAAGCGCCGGGCAGCGAGGTCGTCGCCACGCAGGTCGAAATGAAATGCGTAGAGAAAGTCGGACTGCTCAAGATGGATTTGCTCGGCCTGCGCACGTTGACGGTCATCGCCGACACCGTAAGGCTGATCCGCGAAAACCACGGCGTCAGCCTGGACATGGACGACATTCCGCTCGACGATGCGCCGACCTATGAGTTGCTCCGGAGCGGACGCACCACGGGGGTATTCCAACTCGAAAGTTCGGGCATGCGCGATCTATCGAAGCGCATCGGCCTCGAAAGTATCGAGGAAATCTGCGCGCTGGTCGCCTTGTACCGCCCCGGTCCGATGCAGTTCATAGACCAGTACGTCGAATCGAAACACAACGCGTCCAAAATCGTTTATGACCATCCGATGATGGAGCCCATTCTGAAGGAAACGTACGGCGTCATGCTGTACCAGGAACAGGTCATGCACATCGTGCGCGCCGTGGCCGGCTTCTCGCTGGGACAGGCCGACATGATGCGGCGCGCCATGGGCAAGAAAGACACGGAACTCATGGCCCGGCAGCGGAAACTGTTTGTCGAGGGCGCCGTGGCCAACGGTGTTGACGAGAAACTCGCCGATACCGTATTCACGAAGATCGAACTGTTTGCCGGATACGCCTTCAACAAGTCGCACAGCATGGCGTACGCTTTCGTCGCGTACCAGACCGCGTATCTGAAAGCGAACTATCCGGTCGAATTCATGGCGGCGCTGCTGTCCAGCGAAGCCGGCGACATGGACAAGGTCGCGTTGTATGTGGAGGAATGCCGGCAGATGGGCTTTGACGTGCTGCCTCCGGACATCAACAGCAGCAACGGGGATTTCACTGTGGAAGGCAACCGGATCCGGTTCGGATTGGGCGCAATCAAGAATGTCGGCGCCTCGTTTGCCGAAACCGTTCGCAAGGAACGCAACGCCAACGGCGCCTTTTCCGACGTGTTCGATTTCTGCTGCCGGATGGGCACGAAAGGCGTCAATCGCCGCCTTATCGAAAGCATGAACAAGGCAGGCGCCTTCACGGGCACGGGATGGAATCGCCGCCAGGTCGAGGCCGTGATAGACGCCGCGCTCGAAGAGGGACAAATCGCACAGCGCGAACGCGACGCCGGGCAGACGTCCTTGTTCGACCTCATGGAAGAGGCCGGCTCCGCCCCGGCGCTTCATCCCAAACCGGCGCTCGACGAGTGGCCCGAAGCGGAAATTCTGGCCTTTGAAAAGGAAACGCTCGGCCTGTATGTAAGCAGCCACCCCTTGGCGCGGCATAAAGATATCTTGCGGCGTTTCACGACGGTACGGATCACCGACCTTCCGCAATTGCGCGAAGGCCAGGAGGCCGTTGTGGGCGGAATCATCACCACCGCCAAGCAACACATCACCTCGCGCGGACAGAAAATGGCGTTCATTACTCTTGATACACTTGAAGGGCCTTGCGAGATAACCGTCTTTTCCGACACCTACGAACAGCACGCCGGCCTGCTGGTGCCCGACATGGTCGTCATGATTCCGGCGCGCGTCAACTTCCGCAACAACACCGCCGGCTTGATTGCTTCGGATGTGATTCGCATCGAGGACGCCGAGAAGCGTCTTGCGCGCGTGGCGCACATCCGTCTGCGTACCGCCGGACTCGAAGAGTCGCTGATAGAACGCCTCGCGAAACTGCTGGGCGACATCCCCGGCCCCTGCGAGGTGCAATTACACTGTATCAGGCCCGACCACAGCGAAGTCATCGTGACGGCGAACGGGGTATGCCGCGTGGCTGCCACCCCGGCCCTGCGGAAAAAAGTCGAAGACCTCCTCGGCGAAAACACGATCTGGTTCAGCGCATAACCGAAACACACCCGGCGGCTTGCGGCTGCCGTAACGCGCTATGTCCCTTCCGGCGGTTTTCCATTGGCGCCGGTTATCGAATTGACGGCGTCGGTCGCCGCCTTTTTCATGCGTTTGAGCAGCCGGCGGGCCCAGATGAATTCCGTCGCCAGGATAGCCAGCCCCGCCGGAATAACGACCGTTCCCGGACCCGGCACGACAAGCATGACGGCGCCGACCCCGACGACACTGGCCCCCACGACGAGGATAATTATCTTTCGGGCTTCGCGGAAAAAGGGGATTTTCACGATGCTTCCTTCCGGCGAACCAGCGAGGCGCCAATGCCGATGCCCACTATGGTGACAATGATGCCGAATGACACCGGCGTCGAGATATGATAGAAGGGATCCACGATCATTTTCGCGCCGACGAATCCCAACAATACAATCAGGCACGGCTTCAGATACCGGAAACGATCCGTCATACCCGCCAGCGCAAAGTAAAGCGCGCGCAATCCCAGAATGGCGAACACGTTCGACGTGAACACGAGGAATGGCTCGCGCGTAATCGCTATCACCGCCGGAATCGAATCAATGGCGAACATCACATCGGAACTTTCGATGACGAGCAGCACCAGGAAAAGCGGCGTCACCGCGCCGCGGCCGTTCAGGCGCGTAAAAAAACGATTGCCGTGGAATTCGGACGTGACCGGATAGAAACGCCGCGCCATGCGGAGCAGTATGTTTTTTTCGGGATGCACTTCCCCTTCGGAAAACAACATTTTCACCGCGGTCAGCAGCAGCAATGCGCCGAACACATAAGAAACCCATTCGAAATGTTCTATCAGCGTCACGCCGGCCGCGATCATGGCGCCGCGCATAATCAACGCGCCCAGAATGCCCCATACCAGGACGCGGTGCTGGTAATGTTTCGGCACACGAAAGAACGCAAAGACAATCGCGAACACGATCATGTTGTCTATGCTCAGCGAGTACTCGATAAGATAGGCGGTAATGAATTGAATGGCGGCCTGGTGTCCTGTTATGTGTCCCGCGGCCCCCATGCCAAGCCATTTCGTTTCGTACATCCAATAGACGCCGATGGCGAACAACAGCGACAAAGACACCCAAACGCCGCACCACGCAAACGCCTCGCGGGTGCGCACGTCGCGATCCTTGCGGTTGAACACACCGAGATCGATCGCCAGTGCGCTTAGAATAAACGCGATAAATCCCGCATAAAGCCAAAAAACCATGTATTTGCCTGCCTCAATATGCCGTCCCTATGAACAAGGCCGTTTTCCGTATATATTCCGCCGCCTGAATGTATTCTTCGGCCGTCTGAAGGTGTTCGAGCATCAGCGGAATGTCCGCATCCCGTTTGTCCAGTTCCCGCAGAAAGACCGCGTAGTCAAGCCCGCCCAGACCCGGCCGAACCTCGTCGAGATGCGTGGTCAGCCGCGGCGCCAGCGCAATATCTTTCGCATGACAACTGCGGATATATGGACCCAACCGGGCAAAACACTCGCGAATCACGTCCGCATTCCCGAAGTATCGCTGCGGGCTGCAAAGCAAATTTGCCGGGTCGAGATGGACCGCGAACCTCGGCCGATCGATCGCCTTGAGCAATTTCACATACGACTCCGCCGAATCCGGATACATCCACGGCATCGTTTCAAGCGTGTAATACGTCCGGGTGGGCTTGACCGCGTCAATGATCGCCCGCGTTACCTCGACAATCCGGTCAAAAGTCTCCCGCGTCAGATTCTTCGGATCGGGCCCGTCCCATTGCGCACCACACGACCCTGAAATGTTCACACAACACCGCGCGCCGATGCGATCCGCCAGCGCCAGTTGCGCTTGGCAATACGCCAGCGCCTCCCGGGCCGTTTTTTCGTCAGGAGACATCGGATTACTCCACGCACCCACCTCGGCAATGACGATGTCCGCTGCGCGCGCGGCGTCCGCAAACGCATGTACCGACGCATCGTCCGCCTTGTGATCCACCGGGCAATACGCGGCACGGTATCCGCACGATTTCAACGCGGCAATCCATCGGATCGGATCCGTACATTCGCCGAATACCGGCCCGCCGAGACGCATAAACCTGCCTCCATACTTTTATAATCGAAAAGATTGCCGCTTACGGTACAGGAGTTGGACGAAATCTTCAACCTGTCCAAGGCCTGTCGAAAGGGATTTTGTCAATGATAGGGAAAAGGGTGTAAGTTGGATATGAACGCCGCCAAGAAGGAGAAGGCCATGGGCGCTTACAGGGATGGACCCCATTCGCGATGGTTTACACCGGTTCGGTTCAACGGCAACAAAACGTTCGATGATTTGGCGCGGAGCGCGTGCAGCACGGTGCTGAAAGAAAACATCGCCCACGCGCCGTCGGGCGATTGTGTGGGCTGGGGCGTGCCGTTCGCGATTGGAAACGTGCTGGCGGCACGGGATTCGACGCTATCCGCGGACTGGCCTCGCGTCAAGGCTCGCTGGCTGGTTTTCATGCACACGACGGATATTGATCCGATCGAATGGAACAAGGACGGGCTGCTGACGGCCTCGCGCGGATACGGACGCTTGGCGGAGCATATCGCGGACTATGTGTTCCGTTACGCGGACGGGTCGGAGGCTGTATGCGCCATCCGGCGGCGGCATCAAATCGGGATGCTGTCGCGGCAGTGCTGGGGTGAGAACTGTTTCCAGTCGGTGGTGCATCACAAGGCGGTGCCGTTGCGTCCGCCGCACGAGCAGCAACCGCCGATGCCGCCGTGGATGAGCTGGGGCCAAGCGCAGACGCGTGTCGCGGGATGCTACAACTACCGATGGATCAACTGGCTTTGGGCGTGGGAGAATCCGCATCCGGAAAAGGCGATTGCGGGACTGCGCATCGAACCGCGCACGGGCCTGACGATCGTGTCGGCCATCAGCGCGGGAAATATCACGTCGAATCCGCTGCGCTGGGAGACGCGCCGCAAGGCTGTCCTGACGCTGCCCAAAGACGCGGCCTTCGATCCGAGGCTGGATGAAGACGGGGTGCTGTCGCAGATACAACTGGACCTTGGCCAGGTCATTTCGGCGCAACCGCGGCGCATTTATCCGAACGATGCATGGGCCGATGGTTACAACAACCAGATGCCGAAGATTGCGGAACGCGAGATTCTTGTCGAGTACACGGCGCATCCCGATGCGGAATTCCATCTGCCGGGCGGCAAGCGCGTGCCGATGTCGCGGGCCGAATTGATCGTCAACGGCGAGATCCGCGAGAGCCGCGCCATGAAGAAATGGAACGACGCCGGACACTGGTCCGTCCGCGTGGATCGAAGTTTATGGGTCGCGTTGCTGGTTCGCGGGCACTACGATGATCGCCCGGAGATTGTCGCGGCGCATTCGTCGCCCGTGATGGTTGAGGTCGAAGGATCGCCTTTCTTCGCCGCGGCAGACGCCGTTACGATCCTCGACCAGATCGAAGGCGCGCTGGCCTATCTCGACACCACCGGCACACGCGCGGACGACACGGCCTACAAACGAATGCGGCTGATACTCATGTCGGCACACCGGGAACTCCACAACCGTCTGCACGCCCGCGGACAGTATCACGAGCACACGCCGGTGACGGACCACAAAGAACATCACGCCCATGTGCGGTTGAAACACCACTAACGGGATAAATCCCAAAATAACGGAGCGAACGATATGTTTTCATTCCCGGAACTGAAGCGGGGCGTTATGGTTGTTTTTTTCATCTGTTTGTTTTTCTGGGCGGCCTTCGCGCACGCCGGCATGATCTGGAAGATCGGCAAGGCGGACAATTCCTATGCGGAATTCGCGCTGGCGCCCGGCAATTACGCGAACTATTCGGCGGATCCGGTTTATGTGGTTGGGGAATCAACACCGGAATCCCATTGGCCGTATGTGCATCCGGGACCGGAAGACGCATGGGCCGGAGGCCGGTCGCATATGTTCCGCGTCGTTTTCGGACTGCGGGACGCGCCCGCGGCGGCGGCCGTGCTGCACATTGATTTGGTGGACACGCACGGCGCCAACCCGCCGAAAATCCGCGTGTCCGTCAACGGCTCCGAATCGGAATTCGCGTTGCCGGCCGGCGGTTCGGCGGATACCGTCTCGAACGCGCCGCAACTCGGCAAAGAACACAAACTCGACATCCCCGTTCCGGCCTCCGTTTTGAAAAAGGGAAACAACGAGGTATGTATAACCACCGTGGCGGGCAGTTGGCTGCTTTATGACTGGATAGGGCTGAAAACAAGGGGAACCGTGAAAATGTCGGCCATCGAACAAGCAATCATTCTGGGCGATGCGGAAAGCACGCCGCTGTGCGTCGAATCGAAGGGCAGACTATTTCAAGTCGTCCGGCAAAGCGTGAGCGTATTTGGAAGCGACGTGACGGTGCAACTGGCCGCTGAAGGCGGCGAACCGGTCGAACAGACCTTGGCGCCGGGCGTTCACAAGGTGGAATTGCTCGTGCCGCGTGTGGAAACCGAAGCCGGCATCAAGGTCGAAGCGCGTATCGCCGGGGACGTCGTGGGCACAACCCTTGCCCATGTAAAACCGGTCCGCTTATGGCAGGTCTACCTGTTGCCGCATTCGCACGTGGACATCGGCTACACGCACGTGCAATCGGAAGTCGAGCAGAAACAATGCGATTATTTCGACACGGCGATGGAGCTGGCCGGCAAAACGAACCATCACCCGAAAGGTGTGCGGTTCCGGTGGAATTCGGAGGTCATGTGGGCGGTGGACAGTTACATGCGCAAAGCGTCTCCGGAAAAGCGCGCAGCCTTCGTGGACGCCGTCAAGAAGGGCTGGATCGGCCTAGACGCGCTCTACGGCAATGAACTGACCGCCCTGTGCCGCCCGGAGGAACTCGTTGAGCTGACCGGCTATGCGCGGCGCATGCGCGAGACGTATGGCGTGCCGATCGAGGCGGCGATGATCAGCGATGTGCCGGGGTACACCTGGGGCATCGTGCCCGTGCTCGCGCAAAGCGGGATCAAATATTTCTCGATCGGGCCGAACATGGGCCATCGCATCGGATTCACGCTGTCGGCGTGGAGCGACCGGCCGTTCTACTGGGTGTCGCCGTCCGGACAAGAGAAGGTGTTGTGCTGGGTGACGGGCATGGCCTATTCGGGCTTCCATGGCGGCGGCCTCGGCGACGGCTCGCGCGTGCTGGCCCAACTCGCGCGCTTGGAAGGAGCCGGCTACCCCTACGACATGGCCTGGTTCCGCTACAACATCGGCGGCGACAACGGTCCGCCCGACCCGCGCGTCGCCGATATTGTCAACGACTGGAACAAACGATACGCCTATCCGAAATTGATCCTCGCGACGACGCGCGAGTTCTTCGAGGCATTCGAGGGCGCGCACGGCGATCGTCTGCCGTCCGTTTCGGGCGATTTCACGCCGTATTGGGAAGACGGCGCGGCGTCGTCGGCGGTCGAGACGGTTTTGAACCGCGCGGCGGCCGACCGGATCGTGCAGGCGGCGGCGCTTTTCGCCATGCGCGCGCCGCGGGAGTATGTCCCGGAGGATTTCCAGGAGGCGTGGCGCAATGTCATCTTGTACGACGAGCATACATGGGGCGCGCACAACTCGATTACCGAGCCGTTGTGCGATTTCGTGAAACAACAATGGGCGGTCAAACAGGCCTTTGCGCTCGATGCGGACAAGCAGTCGCGCGCGTTGCTCGACGCCGCGCTCAAGCCGGAGGGCGCGGGCGCATGGCTCGTGTACAACACGTCCTCATGGCCGCGTACCGGCCTTGTAACGCTTTCGCGCGAACAAAGCACGGCGGGCGACCGGGTCATCGGCCCCGGCGGCGCGCCCGCGCCCTCGCAACGGCTCACGACCGGCGAGCTCGCGTTTCTCGCGAAAGACGTGCCGCCCTTCGGCGCAAAAAAATACCGCATTGTTGCCGGTGAGGCGTTTCACGACGAAACCGCCGAAGCCGCCGAAAACAGCCTGCGCACGGCGTCTCTTACGCTGGCCGTTGACGACAAGACGGGCGCGATTCGCAGTCTCGTCTGCGCGGGAATCGAAGGCGATCTCGTGGATACCGAAAAACTCGGCGGCCTGAACGATTACGTGTACGTCGCGGGCCGCGATCCGAAAGCCGGAGGCGCGCGGAAGCGCGTCGAGGCCGCGACGGTCACCGTGAAAGAAAAGGGACCGCTTGTCGCGTCGTTGACCATCGAATCCGCCGCGCCGGGCTGCGACATCCTCATGCGCGAAGTGCGCGTCATCGCTGGACTCGACCGCGTGGACATCGTGAACACGCTCAAGAAACAGGATATCTACACGCCGGAAGCCGTGCATTTCGCGTTTCCGTTCCGCGTGCCGAATCCGGTAGTCCGCATGGATACGCCTTGGGCGGTCGTGCGGCCCGAAGCCGACCAGACCGCGGGCGCATGCAAGAACTACTTCACCGTGCAGCGCTGGGTGGATGTATCGAACCAAAAGGGCGGCGTAACGTGGACCATGCCCGACACGCCGCTCATTGAAATCGGCGACATCACGTGCGATCCGACGAAAGTCGGCTGGATGGAACGCATCGAACCGTCCGCCACGCTGTACGCGTATGTGATGAACAATTACTGGGAAACGAACTACAAGGCCAGCCAGGGCGGTTCCGCCGCATTCCGGTATGCCCTGCGCCCGCACACGGGTTTCAATGCCGCACAGGCGGCCCGATGGGGTGTCGAAGATGCGCAACCTTTGCTGGTGGCGCCAGCGGACACGTCCGGTCCGGATGTCCTGCCCAGTCTCCTGACCGTCGAGCCGTCGGGAGTCCAGGTCAGCCTGCTGAAACCGGCGGACGGCGGCAAAGATCTGATTGTGCGCCTATACGGCGCATCCGGCCGTCCCGAAGAAGCGCGGCTGCATTGGCACGGGGCGAAAAACCACAAGATGTGGTTGAGCAATCTCGACGAGAAGAAACTCGATCCCTTGGACGGCGCCGTATCCGTGCCGCCTCACGGTATGGTCACGGTGTGCTGTGGCTGGCCAGGAAAGTAAGAAGGACGCGCCATGATTCCCCGTTTCGATGAAAATGGACTCTTTCCCTATGTCCAGTTTCAGGTGACTGAATCCAGTCGAACAGAAATGTTCGGTCTTGAACCTAAAATCGGCAGTTGAACGCGGCTCTTTCGACCAAACCATGGACGAGATGGACATTGTGGACCCAGTGGACTTCACCCGCAAGGGAATTGATTTTCTTGTCCATTTCGTCCACAAGGTCCACGACACCCAGAGGATAGCACGTAGAATCCGATCTTGACTGCCGAATCCAGGTTTAAGTACGCACGTTCGAATACAGGAGAACATTGGGCGGAAAAGTTGGGATCGGAAATGGCCGGCCTGCTCGGCGCACCCGCTGCACGAGTGGAATTGGCCGAGACTAACAAGCAAACTGGCGTCTTGGCGAAGTCAATTTTCACCGCGATAGAAGCGCGACCTACACGGTTTATTCCTAGTCAACTCAAAGTCATCGAGACAAAACCCATGGGCCAATAAATATGTCGGCGGGATAATTGCCGCTGAAGACATTGTCCGCAAGGTCTGACAAGGGGTCTCCATCGTTACGATCATTATGAATGCCACCGCCAAGCGCGATGTACATGCTGCTGGGGTCCTCCTCGGGGGAGTATAAGCAGCGGTTATTTAAAAACGTGTTGCCGTGGACTACGGGCGCCATAAACCGAATATACAGCCCCCCCCCCGCGCCAAAATACATGCCATCACCAGTACCCGCTTTGTTGTCCACGAACAAATTGCCGCGCAGGGTTGTGGTGCCACTCATCCAGTCCCAACCTTCGCACGATACGGCGCCGCCCGAGTATTCGGCGCTGTTGCCGCGAAAGACACAGTCCACGATCTCGGCGTTGCCGCCCATAACGTAGATTGCGCCTCCTCTGGCCCATTTTGTGGGATGTTCGGGGTCGAATACGGCGTGGTTATCTTCGAAAAGACAGTTCTGAATCAGGGGCGCCGGTTTTTCCTGGCCGTAGTAGCGAATAATCATGCCTGCGCCTTCCGTCGCCTGGTTTCCTGTTATGACACAGTTCCGGATTGTCGGGGAATTGTTCACTCCGATCGAGATAGCGCTGTCGCCCACCGCGCCTGTAATCGTAAATCCATCCAGGATCGTGTCCCGTCCGACGCCCCAAAACCTGATGGGAGCGGTCAGTATTGTTTCGTTTACACTGACCGGATCGGCTGGATTTACGCTGCGAATGACTATCGGTTTTCCCCCAATTGTGGCGCCTCCTTCATATCGGCCCGGGGGGACAACGAGGGTAGCCCCCGCAGGCGTTTCGTTTATCGCACGCTGGAGATCGAAATCGTCGTATTGAACTTGAGCGAAACGACCGTTCTTGAGGTTCATGGTGTAGGGTTGAAGCAAGACATCGAGGGAATCGTCTATACAATGTCTGCGATCCACACGGATTTCGCCAAAGTAGCCGAGGGGGCCTGATGCACGGAAATAACCCAGGATCACGCTGCCGGGGACGGCTCCCTCGACGGCCCGCAAGGGTTCGAGTGTGTGGGTGCGAAAGTGGGTGTAGTCCCCGAACGAGGAGGTGACCCGCAATCGGATCTCGCCCGCGAACGGAAGAGAGCAGTCGTTGTAGGGTTCGGCAATGGCTACACCCAATGTTCCGTCCGTGACGGGAAAGGGGCCAGCGGGAAGGCCCTCGGCCGACGCCTCGACGCCGCCGTTTTTATAGATGGCGCGAATAGACGGGCGGTTGGCAAAGCCCGACCGGATATGAACGAGATCCCCTTCGGGTCGTGGTTCGAGCCAGCACCAGAAACGTTTATCTTCGGGCCCGCTGGTCTTGGGACCCACACTTTCGAGACTTTGAAAGCCTGTAGTCCTTCCGGAGAAGTACCAAATACCGAGAACCTCGGCGGTCTCGGCCTCGATAAGTTTGAGCCTGGACACGCGGCCCGGCGTCTGAAACTGCAACTCGTAGCCCTGTCGGGGAACAGGTGGCGTCGCCGTACTTGAAAACACGCCATATATCCCCGTTCCGGGAATGGGGAAAGGCGTATCCGCATCTCCCCGGCCCTGAGCCACGTATTTCCAGCCCGATAACGCCTGTTCAGATTCTTCTTTTGGCGTCAAAACAAACTTTCCCAAGTCCGCTTGGAACTCGCTAGGCTGGATGGGCGCGCCGGAACTGTCGACCAGCACATAAAGTAAGAACGTGCCCAAAGACTGTTCCAGAAACTCCGCTGGAAGACGCATTACTACACCGGCAGCATCCTCCTTGGCGACGTTCTCTTCCGGCTCGGAACCGAAGACAGCGTTAATGCCCGCGCCGTCCGCTTTTATCCCGATACCGACCAATGCGACAGGACGCAATCCTTCCGGAAATGTCATGCCCTGTGTTGATACACCGTCGTCCACGCTCAAGACCAGCACGCCTTCGGGGGTCGTACCGTCCATCAGCGCAATACCGGTCTGCGCGGGAATTACGACTTCCACGCCTCCAGCGCCTGCCAGAACCGTTTCTATCGTAACCTGACCGCCGGTAGCCTGCAAAACGATTGTGTTTTCACCCCCTTGGATGATGGGTTTCACACAATGACAGCCCACGCCAACAACAAGAAATACCAGCGAAGGGACTATTAGCCGAGCCTCTCGGCGAGAAAACTGTGGAAACATAGGTATTTTTTTCTCCAAAAGACCCAACAAGCAGTTATAAACCTCTGAATGAAAATATACCATACCCCCCCCATTTGTTCAAAACTGGCGCTCCGGCTACAGGGCTGAGAGGTTGTGAATAAATGACGAAACCCGTGGCGCAGACTGTCGAGTCTACGCAGATCAACAGTAAAAAAGCCTTTTTTGCACAGACTGGACAGTCTGCACCACGCGCCTGGGCAATTTTTCGCAAACTCCGACCAACGTGGGTCCTGCCCACACCCCAGTCTCTTTTCGTGCTCGTGTTCGTCATCGTCATCGTAATCGAGGCAAGAACTTCGCGGTGTTCGCACTCGACAAATCATTGTACTTCAATTGGTTGTGTGAGTTGCCCAAAAACTTCTGGCTCGTCACGAGAATCTGTGCAACTATTGCAGGCACGATAGTCCCTATACCCTTATGTTAACAGGACTTAGATCGTTGGAACGGCACTAGAGAAGTCAGTGACATCAACCAAGTCAGCACGCCCATCAGTCTCGTATTCCCATTCTCGTAATAAGAAGTTGAGAACAGGCATTTGATCCTAAAATCGGCAGTTGAACGCGGCTCTTTCGACCAAACCATGGACGAGATGGACATTGTGGACCCAGTGGACTTCACCCGCAAGGGGATTGATTTTCTTGTCCATTTCGTCCACAAGGTCCACGACATCCAGAGGATAGCACGTAGAATCCAATCTTGACTGCCGAATCCAGGATAATGGCGCCGAGGGCGACCATGGAGATCTTGCCTTGCCGACGCAGCGCCTCATAGGAGCTGAACATGAAAGCCCAGGGCAGAGCGGCGGGCTGAAAGCCCAAAGCGTCGCCCTGGGAACAGGTGTCCAGTGGAATAACAAGCCCTGAAAGGGCGTAACAAGGAATTTGCTTTTTAGGACGAGTTTCATTTGTTTCCGAAACGGCATGAGAACGAATGTGACGAACGTTACGTGTGGGATTGACGCGTTGTCACGCCCTTTCAGGGCATACGATGATTGTGCAACGTCCGTGTCCCAAGGCGTTGCCTTGGGCTTTCATGTTTACGGCCTTTCAGGCCAAAATGTATAAACCTAAAAAAGGCAATTAGCCACCGATGAACACCGATAAACACCGATGTAGAAACAGGTTGAATGTTTGTAGCACTTCACCTTATGGGTGAGTGGCAATACCCATTTCCCGTATATTTTTTACATTATAACCCTTTGCCGGCAGGGGATTTTACGATTGAAATCGGTGTTTATCGGTGTTCATCGGTGGCTTCAAATGACGGATTTAGGATAAACTCCAGGGCCGGGAATCGTTCCCGGCCTACGCCATGCGAAAGACGGGCAAACACCTGTGGCGCGACTGTCCAGTCTGTGCGAATCGGATCCCGGCCTACGCCATGCGAAAGACGGGCAAACACCTGTGGCGTGGACTGTCCAGTCTGTGCGAATCGGATCCCGGCCTGCGCCATGCGAAAGACGGGCAAACACCTGTGGCGCGGACTGTCCAGTCTGCGCGAATCGGGGTATCGCTACGTCTCGCGCAGACTGGATAGTCCGCGCCACGTTTGTTTCTCCTCAATAACTACTACTCCGGCTTCCCGCTCCGCTTGTTCCAGAACAGCATCGCAAGACCCGTCATCAAATACAACAACAAATCGCCCTTACCGACCTTCTTCATCGCATCGGCATCCAGGTTGCGAACCTTCTCGATAGCGCCCCGGCAACCCGACGCGCCGTCAAGCGTAACGCTGATCACGCTCGAATACGCACTCGCGCCACAACTCCTTCCGGCCTGCACCTCATACTCGACCACCGTGGACCCAAAACATCCCGCACCGCAAGAAAAACCTGATTCGAGTGGCTTGGTGTCGTAATACTCGCTGGAAGAAACCCGGGCAATGGTCTCCCACGACGAACCGGGGCACCGGCGCAATACATCATAATATTCCGCGCTCGCCGCAGCCGACCACGAGAGACGGACGTAATTGCCGTAAATCGAAGCATACAAGCCCGATGGCGTGCCGATGAGACAGTCGGGTATGTACCCTTCCTGCGTCACCTGAACCTAAAATCGGCAGTTGAACGCGGCTCTTTCGACCAAACCATGGACGAGATGGACATTGTGGACCCAGTGGACTTCACCCGCAAGGGGATTGATTTTCTTGTCCATTTCGTCCACAA
>Ga0101944_10001636_pt1 | contig 43783 bp, 27 predicted proteins | sample DewCreD2012metaG_FD_75245 | JGI IMG/M metagenome (GOLD analysis project Ga0101944, IMG submission 75245) | Hot spring sediment bacterial and archeal communities from British Columbia, Canada, to study Microbial Dark Matter (Phase II) - Dewar... ... | reverse complement strand
CAGGCAGCCCAACAACCGGCTGTCGGTCACGTTGTCCAGCAGCGCGCCCGCGTTGTCGCAATCGAGAATCGTGCACTGGGCAACCAGACAGCGGCTGCAATTCCGAAGGATCAGGCCGGCCGGCGCGCCCTGGACCCCGTTGAGGTGAAGTCCGGTGAGCGTGCAGTCGCGGCAATTCACAAGCGCAACGCCTCCCTTGGCCTCCAGGCTGCGGCCGTAAGCGTAGCCTGGATTGCGATCGAAATTGTTGGCGCCGATGACGAGGTTCGAGCAGTCCTCGGCCAACAAATCGCCGGCAAAGCCCATCCAGAACGTGTTGCCCACGATGGTCACGCCGCGGGCCTTGCGCAGCTCGATGTTCCATTCGACGTCGCTGAGCACGTTGCCGGTGATGGTGAAATGGCCCCACCGGCGGTCCTTGGCGTCGGCGCCGACGAAGCGGATGTTGGCGGCGCCGGGCACGTGGGAATGTTGAATCGTGCATCCGGTGACGGCGATCTCGGCGATCCCCGCGGGGCTGCCGGTGCAATCGATGAGCACGTTGGCGGCCGGCGGCCCCTTGGGGTCCATGTTCCCTTCGATGTCGCATCCGGCCACGTGGATGTTCCGCACGTCCCCGCCCCGGCAGACGACGCCACCGGCCCCGTTGTAGCTGATGTGGCAGCCGGTGATGTTGCTTTGGTGCAGGCTCACGTCGTCGTAGAAGACGCCCGCCCCTCGGTTCTCATAGAGGTGGCAATCGGAAACGATCACGTTGCGGTTGCGTTTCACGAGGTGGATCGCGTGCAAGGTCTTGCGGATGACCGTGCGGGTGATGGTGCATTGCATCGTGCCCGCGGCCTCAATGCCGCAAGCCTCCGGATGATCCCCGACGATCTCCAGACCATCGACCATGGGCGACCGCTGCCGTTCCCAGACCCGCGGCTTGAACGACGCCGGATCGGCGGTGCCGTCGTGGGTGCCCATCAACCGGAAAGCCGGGCCAGGGCCGGCCATCACCACGCGCGCGGTTGCGTCGGCGGCAAGCGAAATCGGGCCCACGCGGTCCAAATCGATCACAATCGGCCGAGTGATGCGGTACACGCCGCGAGGAAACCGAATGTCGCCGATTCCGGCGGCCACCGCCCGCTCGATGGCCTCCGTGTCGTCCGCCTGGCCGTCGCCCTTGGCCCCGAAATCGCGGACGGTCTTGACCGGTTCCGCGGCGGCAATCGCCGTGAAAAGCCCAAACGCCGCCATCGCCCAAACCTTGACGCACGAAGAGCACAGCATGGCCATGGGAGCCTCCTATCCCGGAACGCATCGGGCAGGCCTTGTTGTCCGATGTCCGTGCCCATTCTGCCCGGCGCCTCGGCCGCCGTCAACCGGATAAGGGCGTCCCGCTCCGCGCGCCCCACGGCGTCGGTTGCGTCGCGGGCCGTGAGCGGCGGGCAGTCCCAGGGAGAGGTGGGCCAAGGGGAGAGTCAACGGTTTTCCGATGGCAGGACACGACCCCAAAAACCGGTGAGTGTCCTCTATTGTGTTTGTCCTTTTCCAGCACGGCGGTCTCGGGACTCGGCCCTCCGTTTCCGCCAACCGCAGGCCCCGCGCTTGACGCAGGGCGCGCACGTCGCGCGCCGCCACAACCGGCAGTATTCTGCCAAGACGCGTTTGCATGCGGCCGCGATTGGAACTACACTGACGCGGTCCTTGTGGGCAAGCACGGTTCGTCGACGCCGCGGCCTGGAGAGCCGCCAGGGCAGCGCGGCGCCGCGGAGCTTCTCGTAATCTCACCGGGGAATGTTCATCATGATTCAGCGACGCGAGTTTCTCGAAGCCGGTGTCGCCGCAAGCGCGGGATGGGTGCTCGCTTCCTCGCCGGCCAACCTGCGCGCGGGGGCGACGGACGACGCGTTGAACGTCGCGCTGATCGGCGCCGGCGCGCAGGGGCGGACATTGATGCAGGCAGCCCTCTTGATCCCCGGAATCCGCTTCGTCGCGGTGTGCGACATCTGGCGGTACAGCCGCAACGCGGCCCGGAATTACTTGAGCACCTACAAGCAGGAGGCGGCCGAGTATGCCGATTGCCACGAGATGCTTTCCAAGGAGAAGGGGCTGCACGCGGCGATCATCGCCACGCCCGATTTTCTCCACGCCGAACAGACCATCGCATGCCTGAAGGCGGGGCTCCACGTGTACTGCGAGAAGCCGATGTCCACCTCCCTGGAAACGGCCCGCTCCATGGCCCGCGCCGCCAAGGAAACCGGCAAACTGCTTCAGATCGGCTATCAGCGGCGGAGCAATCCGCGTTATCAGCACGTCCAGTCCGTCTTGCTCAACACGGCGAAATTGGCCGGGCGACTGACCCACGTCAGCGGGCAATGGAACCAGGGCGTCAAGGACGACATTGGCTGGCCGAAGAAATTCGCCATGCGCGACGAGGAATTGAAGCGCTACGGCTACGAGGACATGCACGTGTTCCGCAACTGGCGGGCGTACAGGAAATACAGTCTCGGGCGGTTTGCCGATTTCGGGGCCCAGCAGGTGGACGCGGTCAATTGGTTCCTGGGCGGCGTGCCCGCCTCGGTGCTGGCCGGCGGCGGCATCGATTACTACAAGAACCACGAGTGGCCCGACACCGTCATGGCGATCCTCCAGTACGAAACCGCCGGCGGGCCGGTGCGGGCCTTGCTGTCGGTTCAGACGACGACCGCCGGCGGCGGGGAAATGACCTTCGAGCATTTCATGGGCACGGAGGGCTCGATCAAGATTTCCGAGAGCCCCAAGTGGACCAAGGTCTTCCGCGAACCGCACGCGCGGTCATGGGACGAATGGGTTCGTCAGGGCTATCTGGCCTCCAAGGAACAGGTCGCGGCCAAGAAGCCGGCGACGAGCGAAGAGGAGCATGTTCGAGAAACCGGGGTGGTGGTGCCCTACGAATTGCCGATCGTGCTCAACAAGCCGCTCCACCAGCCGCACCTGGAGAATTTCTTCGACGCCGCGCGAGGCAAGGCCCGCCTCGCTTGTCCGGCGGAGGAGGCGCTTCGCACGGAGGTTGTGATTCACAAAGTCAATCACGCCCTCGACGCGAAAAAAATGCTCACCTTCGAGCCTGACGAATTTCGAGTCTGAAGGGGCTCGAGGCTCCGTGGACTCGCCCCTTGACGGAACCTGCCTCGGTTGTCGCGGCGAACTGGGCGTGACAACGTGGGCAGCCCCGTCGGGCCCGCCCCAGCCCTTGGGGCGCTCACGGCAACCAAGCGGAGGGAAACCGAAAGGCCCTCAAAGCAGTTCCTCCACCGCCTTCCTGACCTGTTCGGGCGCAATCGGCGGAACGAATGCCTTGTGCAACTTGCCTTCGCGGTCGTACAGCCGTAGATAGGGAATCGTCCCGTTCTCGATGGCAAATGCCTCGGCCGATCGCGACGAGGCGCCGGTCTCGGCGCGGAAGTTCTCCAACGCGGCCCCGTGGGCCGAAAGAAACGCGAGCACTTCAGGCTCGTCTTCCGGGTCGTCGAGGGAGACGGTCAACACCGTCAGCCCGCGCCCCGCCAGTTCTCGGTGCAAGGCCGCGGTGTGCGGAAACAGCTCCTTGCAGGGTTCGCACCAGGTGGCCCAAAAGTCAACCAGCACCACCCGGCCTCGATGGCCCTCCACGGCCGCGGCAAGCCCCTTGGGATCAATCGCTCGGAGCGTCGCCGTGGGGGCGGCCGGCCGGTCGGCTGCCGCCCGCTCGGGCGACGGCTGCGGCGCGCGGGCACAACCGCCGGAGGTGGCGATGCAAGCCGCGGCCGCCGCCGTCAACATCATCCTTGCCAGCGAATCGCCCCACCGTTTCCCTGGGCGGGACGACGGAGAGACTCCAGGACAACCCGAAATGCGTTCCAAACCGTTCACTCCCATTTGATGCCGCATCCGAACTGCTTGGTGACGGCCTTAGGCGGCTTCTTGCCTTCCAGGAGGGCGTCCAGGGCGTTTCGGAGAAACGGCTCTTTGACCTTGTCGGCGTTCATGCTGTCATCGATCGCGCCCATATAGGCGACCTTCCGATCCTTGTCCAGCACAAAAACGTGCGGCGTGCACGTGGCCCCATATTCCTTGGCCACGGTTTGAGTGGCATCCAGCAGGTACGGGAAATTGAAACCTTTGCTGCTGGCCCGCTCCTTCATCTTCTCGAAGCTGTCTTGAGGCTGCTTTTTGGGGCTGTTGGGATTGATGGCCACGAACTGAACGCCCTTGGGGCCGTAATCCTTCTGCAAGACGATGAGCCGATCCTCGTAGGCGACGGCGACGGGACAGTGGTTGCAGGTGAAAACGACCACCACCAACTTGGCCTTCTCATAGTCGGAAAGGGCGTGCTGTTTGTCGTCGACGCCGTTCAGGCCCGACCAACTCGGTGCTGCGTCGCCGATCTTCAGGGGGCTGGCCGCAAGCGCTACGGCAGCCAGCGCCACGAGGACTCCCACCGCCATCATTCCGCCCATAACCTTCGGAAGTGCATGTTCGCGTGTCATCGTCTCGCTCTCCTTCTGCTTGTGAGGCCCAGGTCACCAACTCAAGCAAAAATGTACGTGGCTGAGTACCGAGCGACCAGCCCCCAAAACGGCGCCGCGGCACGGCTCGAGTCTTCGTGACGGCTGAATATATTTCCTGTATTGCTTATACACCCCAGATTAACACTATTTGCACCACCGTGCACCGTCTTTCTGGCGGCATGGCATCGCTCAAACAACTGGTTCCCTTCGTATCCAGTCGGGAATTGGGCCAGCGGTGTCAGCGGGATTGCCCGGTCAGATTTCCCCCGATCTTGCCCGCACCACGATGGCAAATTCGATGGCATTTTGCCATACTAAGGGGCGTTGGGCGCGGTGTGGTGTGGGACTATTCGGTGTGGTGGAGGAGGTGCGGCTGTGGCTCGGATCAAGTTGTCGGAACGCACGCGCGACGAGGCCCATCATGCAGCCCGTCGCAAGGCCCTTCGCCCTTTTCCTTTGGGAGGGGCCGGAGACATTTTTCGATGCCAAAAAGGCGGCGCCTGGCTGGCGATCTTAATCGCGGCCGCCTGGTTCGCTGGCAGCGCGGTGGTTTTCGGCCAGGACTCTTCCGGGAGTGCTGCGCCGCCCGCCGATAGCTCGGCAGCACCACCGGGTAGTTCCTCGTCGGCGGGTGCGGCCCCCGGGGGGACTCCGCCGGCTGGTCCTGGAATGCCCGGTCCTGGAATGCCCGGTCCTGGAATGCCTCCGGGTTATCCGGGAGCGCCCGGAGCGGGAATGCCCCCTGGCTATCCTGGCGGGCCAGGGATGCCGGGCATGGGCCAGCCCCAAGTTCCCGCGAAGTCGAACTTGCCGGACGACGTCGGCCAGTGGAAGAAGAACGAGTATTATCAGGCGCGGCGGGAAGGCCACCCGAAACTCAAGGAGGCCGTCAAGCTCCTTGGCAAGACCTTTGCGTTGAAGCGGACCAACGATGCGAAGAAGGCCGATCAAGCCGCGACGCTGTTGGTGAAGTTGTTGGCGGGCGACTTGCCGAAGCCTGAGACGCCGCCCGCCACCCAACCCGCGGGTGCTTCTTCAGCGGACTCGTCATCGAGTGCTGGACCGATGATGGGCGGGCCGCCGCCCGGGATGCCCGGAGGTCCTCCGCCGGGCATGATGGGCGGGCCACCGCCGGAAATGATGGGCGGACCGCCGGGCATGATGGGCGGGATGTATGGCGCGGCCGGTGAGCAGATCAAGCCGCTCGATGCGGAGACGATCGCGGCCATCGTCGATGCCCTGGCCGTCAACGGCGGTTCGGTGGCCAAGAAGGCCCTTGCGGATATCCTGTCGGGCACGCAAAAGAGCGACAGCGACGCTGTGGCGACGCGCGCGGCCTTGGAAACCTTGGTCAAGCATCCCGAATCCGAATCCGAGACCACGCTGTTCAAGGCGGTTACCGATCCCGAGTCCTTCCGCCCCAAGCCAAAGACCACCACACCGCAACCTGGAATCACTTCTTCGCCGCCGGGCGTTCCGCCCGGTTACCCTGGAATGCCGGGCGGACCGGCCGCGCCGGGGGCGCCAGCGGAGAGTTCGTCGGCGGCTGCGCCGAGCGCGGACACCGGGGTTCCGCCGGGTTACCCGGGGGCCCCGGCCGACAGTTCGGGTTCCTCCAGTTCGGCGGGTCCGTATCCGGGGATGGGGCCGATGATGGGGCCGGGTTACCCGGGCGGGATGATGGGCGCCGCGCAGGCGAAGCTTGGTCCCGCCCAATTCCAGACCTTGGCCTTGGCCGTCGCCACGCCGGTGGCCACCGAGGCGTTCCGCCTGAAGGTGGCCAACGCGCTCAGCGAAACGGCGCCGGAGTACCGTCCGCCGTTGACCAGGTTTCTCTTGCAGCCTAATCCGGAGAACCTTGCCGCGCAATTCGTCTTGCTCAAGGGCAGCGCCGTGGACACGGCGGCCAAGATCACCATCGGCAGCTATCTGACCACGTACAGTTCTCAGGCCCTGTGCGCCCTGCTCGGCATCCCCACGGAGTCGCTCAAAGCCCACCGCTCGCGACCGGCCGGAGCAACACAAGGCGGACCGATGCCTGGTTATCCCGGCGCGGGTGCAATGGCGCCCGGGGCCTCCGTCGGTCCTGAAACGTCCAGCAGCGCGGCGCCGGTCGATCCATTGACTCCCGGGGCTCCGGCGGGAATGCCGGGCGGGCCCTCGCCGGAGGCCCCGGCCGGCGTGTCTCCGAGCGATTCGTCGCTTGGGATGCCTGGCGGCTACCCCGGGATGCCGAGTGGCTATCCTGGAATGCCCGGGGGCGCTTACCCCGGGATGCCTGGCGCCCCTGGTGGAACGGTGGCCGGGCTTTCCAGGCTCTCCGTGGTTGAATTGGCCAAGCAGTATGCCAAGGATCCAGACCTGGCCTACCGCGTGGGCCGGCAGTTATGGGGAAGCGTGTTCCTTCCTTTGGCCCTCGAGAAGCTGGATGCCTTGCCCTCGATCCAAAAAGGCGCCCCAGAGATCATGCTGGCAAGCACGGTCCCCCTGGATTCGGTGCGGGCGAGGCTCCATCAAGTGTTGATGAAGCATCACGCCGAGGGTCCGAGGGCGCTCGAGGCCGCCGGCCTGGCCGGGGTGGTGACCACGGACCCCGGTCTGCTGGTCGTTCTCAAGGCACTTCCTCGCAAGGACCTCGAGCCGGAAAAACTGACGGCGTTGCAGCGATACCGCCGCGAAGCGAGGGATCGGGGCGCTGGGCAAGGCGCAACGACTCCGCCTGGCCAGGATCCGAAAAAGGCCAAGGGGGCGGGCGCGGCGAAGAAGGGACGAACGGCCAAGCCGCAGCCGGGCGAGGCGGGCAGCGAGGCCCCAGGCGTCCCCATGCCCGGTGGGCCGATGGCCGGCCCCGACGGATCAGGCGCTCCCATGGGCGGACCGCAAGGAGGCCAGGGACCTGAGTATCAGTGGATGGACGCCTCGGAGAAACTGGCGCGGGCGATGTGCGAGTGGTTTGCGGCGGCCGCCGCGGCGGCGGCCAAGAAGGGGATCGAAGTGTCGGAGGATCTCCGGCCCATCGAAATCCCTTCTTCGGCCAATGTCGTTGCTGAATACCATTTCAGTTGGCCGAAGGACCTCGCGAAAGCGGACGGGCTGGCCGGCGTCTCGCCGGATCCGATGATGATCCACTACATCCGGATGGAGCAAAAGACGTCGCCGCGCAAGGTCTTCGCCTATTTTCGGACCGGCAACCGGATTCTCCGCCCGGCCGAACATCCGGTCGCAAACGGCTTCTGGATGGAAAGCTTCCGGCCGGTGCCGGGCACGGATCGGCAGCGTTCTGTGGACATCTTCGTCACCAAAAAGGAACTGGCCGCGAAGGAAAAACCAGGCGCCGAGGCGGGCGCGGCGCCGGGAATGCCCGGGCCTGGCGGTTATCCCGGAATGCCGGGACCCGGTGAGGCCATGTCGGGTCCGCCGGGCGTTCCCGGGCCGGGAGGCATGCAGCCCGGACAACGCGACCCGGCCGAGAAGGACGAAGTCGGCGACTTGGTCGTCGAGATCCTTGCCGTTGAGGTGAAGAGCCCGGCCCCGATGCCCGATCGCGCGTCGGCCGAGGGCGACGAGGGCCAGGAAGGCGGCGCGCCGGCGAAAGGCAAGAGCAAGGTCACCACCGTAGAATAGGCGACAGGGCGCGCGAGAATCCGGACGGTGCCCATGAACGGCCACCTTTGATTTTGCGTGATTTTGCGGCCGCAGTCCGGGCCGCCCGCCCCGTGGATGGGTCGAGTCCAAAGCGGCGTCAGGTCGCCGCACTCCAGAGGCGCCCTCACGGATACTGCAACTCGAACCACCGACCCGGCAGATAGTGATCGCCGCTGAAATACATGCGGAGGATATTTCGTCCCGCATCGACCAAGGCGACCAGCCGCCGGCTGCCACGGGCATGGGGGTCGCCGGGCGTGGGGGCCGTGGCCTGGCCCACCGGGAACTCATAGTATACCTGTCCGGCCGCGGCCGCCGGCAATCCTCCTTCCCGGTTCTCGAAGACCACGGGCAGGGGATTTGCGCGGCGGATCTGGTTCTTGAACTCGATCACCGCGATCCTCACGTCCCCCGGCAGCCGCTCGTTGCTGAGCATCTGCCGCTCAAGCTTTCCAAACCCTACGGTCTTCGCCATGGCTCACCTCCTCTCCAGTTTGGACTTCGGCGACTTGCCGCCGCTTTCTTCGGCGACCGCAACCAGGGCCGCTGGCCCTCGTGGCCCGGTCAAGTCCAAAGCGGCGACAAACCGCCGCACTCCAAGGCCGCCCTCTCTCGGCATCCGGCCCCCCCCGCCAGTCTGCCAAGCGGCTTGGCAAATGCCCCGTCTCTACCCATCATCGCCCCATCCTGCGAATTGTTGCGTGATTTCTTGCCTGTACTGCACAAGAATGATCGCCCCGACTCGCAACGGGGTTGCTCCCACACAGAACTGCCGATTCGAGAAGACGGGATAGACTGCGTCGCTCTGTCCGCGGACGGGGCGACGCGGGTCCCTGGCGGTCTCAACCGTAAGGGAGAGAAAAGGTTCGGTCAGGGGCGAGGCCCTTCGAGACCGCGTTGCGAATCGTTTCCACGTCTCCTTCGGCGTTCCACTGCTCGACGCCGCCGCGGTTGTTGAAATAGCGGAAGTCCAGTCGCCAGAGGTCCTCGCGGCGTTGCAGCTCGGGCTCTCGACAACTTTGCTCGAAAAGTCGCAGTTTCTCGGCGTCGTCGCGCGCGGCCAATTCGACAAACCGCTTGTTTCGCGCGAAGAACTCCTTGTCGGCGACGAAGCCCCCGGGGCCGGCGAGGAAGAAACGCACGCTCAACGCCAATTGGCGCGGCGGCATGCCCTCCGGCAGGCGCACGTTCTCTTGCTTCAGCACGCGATTCAGGACGCCCAGATCCTGGGCTGCGCCGACAGGCGTCGCTTCACCGTCGGGCGGAACGACCACCAAGACGGTTTCGTGGGCGATGTTCTTCACGAGGACGATCGCATGGTGTTTTGCCCATGGAAAGAAGGAGGATACGTCCTCGCTGAACACCTGCTCGGGAGGACATTGCCACAGTCGTGCCCCGGTTGCCTTGGCCGTCTCGGTTGGGTCCATCGGTGAGTCCTGTCTCCGGAAGGTCTGTGAGCGACGCGGCGCCTCAGGGATTGGTGGTGATGGCCCAGCCGCTGAAGCCGCGCGCGTTGAAATCGGCCTCGGACATCTGCCGGCGCGTCCCGCTGCCCGGCGGCCAAGGGTCGCGGACGCTGAGGGTGCGGGTGCCGTCGGGGTTGGTCGTCACGCGATCCACAACGGCGAAATGGCCGCCCCCGCCGGGATTGTTGTAATGGATGATCGCCGGATGGTTCCCGGCGGTCGCCGCACGAAGGTCGTCGACGGAGACCCCCGACTGCATTCGGGCGTTGGGCACGCCATGGTTCCGGAGCGCCGTCTCCAAATCGGCCATATTGGTGCCGTTGGCCAGGGTGTAATTCGTTTCGTTGCGCAGATCGCTCTCCGAAAGGACCTCGCCGGTCACGGTGGCGACCGTCATGCGGACCGAGGCGGGGCCGCAGGACATCGGCGTCTCTTGCCCGAACAGAGGCGGCGCCCCGTCGCCGATCATGACCGTTGGGCATCCCATCACGATGATGCCGCCGTGGGCCGTAGTGTCGCCCAGGCGCGCAGCCATGAGGGAGCCGATATGCACCGTCGGTGAACCCTTGACAATGACGTCCGGCGGGCCGACGCAGACGGCCATGTCGCTTACCCGAGCGGCGGGCATGAAGCCGATCATCACCGTCGGGAAGCCCATGCTGATCGGGCCGCCCACGTGCGGGACCACGCCCGTGACCATTGGGCACACATGCATGTCGGAGATTCGCGCTGCGGGCGGCATGGCAGGGGGCAGGACTAAGGTTCAGGTTTTGGGGCTTCGGGTTCGAGGAACAGGCTTTCAGCCGCAATCGCGTTGATCCGCACGGCGGCCGTGTCGGCCTGTCTCCCGAGCGTCATTGGTCATGCGTCATTCATATTCTTCGTCCGTTCTCCGCCGGCTGTTCGCGGAAGCCGAGCTGGGTGAGAATCTTGGCAATCTGAGCGGTGCCGAAGAGTTGCCAGGACTCGGGCAGGTCGGGCATTTCGATCAGCACCGCGTCGATCCCCGTGAGCAAGCGTTCGACGAATTGCGGCCGGGAGTAGGACAACAACGGGCTGAGCACGGCGGGCCAGCAGTAGCCCACGATGGCGTTGACCGTGGCATCGTCCGGGCCCTTGTACAGCGCTTGACGCAAGTGCTCCAGCAATTGCGACTTCTCTTGCTGGGAGAAGAGGCAGATCACGGCGTCGTTGCCCCAGCCTTCGTCGATCAAGGTCTGCCAGGAGAGGTACTCGTCCTGCGAGACGACCACGGGCGAGACTAACTCTGCGGCCTGCGGTTCCAGCCAGCCGAACAGGTAATTTGGGGCAGCGAGTTCCGTAGGGCGCTTTGCGGCGAATTTCTTGAAGTCGACGATGAGGTGCACAGGAAGCACGCTGCATAGGGCGCCGGCAAGCTCGCTGGGCGAAATGTCTTCAATGCTCCCCCGGCAGAGGCTAAGGCCCGAGTCGCACTTTTCGGCGGTAAACGATCGCGTCTGGGCGATGGGGACTTGGGCGACGTAGGCGGGCGCCATTCTGGACAGGCGGAGGCTCGGTCGTTCTCCCTCCGCGGGCGGCGCCCGCGACGTGGCCGTGGCGTCCTCGCTTGCCGCGCTGCGCACGTGGAGCACGAACACGCTGCGGCCGGCGGCGATTTCGGCCCCGTCGCCCGCGCCAACGCGCTCTTGCGGCTTGAGCCGGCGGCGGTTCACGAAGGTGCCGTTGGTGCTGCCGAGGTCCGTGACGTAGCAGCCGGTGGCGTCGGTCTCGAGGGCGAAATGTTTACTGGACATTTGCTCATCTTTCGGGATGGCGAAATCCGCCCATTCGGTCCGGCCGACCTGGAGGCTCTGCCCTGGCACTAGCAGGATTTTCCTGCCCGTCGCCGGGCCCGTTGTCACTTCCAGAACCACACGGATCATGGCATACGTCAAGGGAACCGGCTGACCAGGATATCCCAATAGTACTCAACGTAGCAGTAAAAGTTGTGAGTCAATTGCGGCACGGGAGCGCAGATCGTGAAGACGGCGAAGGGGCCGATTGAAAGCAGCGGCATGCAGATCCTCGGCGCTACGTCGTAACGTAGGATTTCCTCGGTTTGGGGATCGTATTCCGCGACAACGGCGTCGGCCAGATAGATGGGGCCTTTGTTGCTGGAACCCAGGTAGGCGACAGCGTCGTTGGCGAAGGCGTAGTGAAAGATCTCTTGACACCCCGCCGGCCATTTCACCTGGGGCGACGCGACGGCGTGAACCGTGATTCCCTGGAGGCCGTCCTTCCCTTTCCACGCGGCCAGGGCTCCGAGGGCGTTGCCTGTAATAAGATTCCCCTGACTGTGGGCAACAATTCGGACGTCCGAGGAGCTGGACGAGGCGAGACGGTCAAACAACGCCGCGGTTGCCAGATTTCCCCCGGCCTGGATGGTGAGTTCGTGGGGCGACGCGGGAACGAGGGGCTGGTAGCCGAAGCCTCCCCCATCGAGATCCCCAATCGCAATCCCCATTGCCTTCGCGGACTGCGCGCTAATCTTGACCGGCTGCCCCCTCAGGAAAGCGAGGAGAGCCGAGCGAGCGGTGTTCGAGTTTTCTCCCCCATTCGAGGCCACAACGGCCTTCATTGCCTGGAACCCGGTCAACTTGTCGGTTCCACACTGGACTACATCCAGGAAAAACCCGCCCGGGGCATTGTAAACGCCCCAGACCGGCCCTCCCGAAAAGGCGGCCACCAGCCCTGCCTGAGCGCGGTGCTTGTGAGGGTTTCCCGCCATTCCGTTGACATAATAGACGACGTACTTTCCCGATCGCGCCGACCCGCGACGTTTTCCTGTCAGTCCCGGTGCGCCGAATCCAGCGAACGGGCTTGCGGAGTACCGAGTGACGTCGCCGTCGTGCTTCGGAAGCTCACCGCTGATCACGACGCCCCGGCGGGTGGTGAGCGACGGCGACGGGGTGCTTTCGTTCCCGGCCGGCTTCAACGGCCGCCCCGTTGCGCTGGCGATGAGCGTGCCGGCTATGGCATCCCTCGGTTTGCTGGGCCGTTGAGCAGGTCGAGGCATGGCAGCGCGATCCAAACGTGGGGGATGAAAACGTTCGAAGTTCCAGGAGCGGGCCGCAATCCACGTTCGCTGCGGACCCGCGTACTAAAATGGCGTGGATTTCTGTCCGCTCTTGTGTTTGTCGGCGCGGAGCGGTTCGACGGGCTTGGCCTCCTGGGCGTCTTCAGGTTCGGCGGGGCTGGAGCCGCTGCCAGAGCCGGCGGAACCGCCGCTGTTGATGTTGACCAGGGTCCCCTGGATCGTCACGCCAGCCGGCCCGATGTCCACGAAACCGCCCGGCCCCTTGATTGTAAGCTGCATCCCCGCCTCGATCACCACCTTCATGCCGCTCTTCAAGTGGATTTCCTGGCCCGCCTCCAGGGCGTGCTTCATGCCCACCTTTTCCTGTTGATTGTTGCCCACGGTGAGCGACTGATCGACGTCGACCTTTTCGCTTCGTTTTCCCTTGACGTGGACGTGGCTGTCCTTCTCGACCAGCTCTTTCTTGACGCCTTTGAGCACGATGTCTTGGTTGCCGGCGCCGCCGTCGATGCCGCCGACCAGCAGTTGCATGTCGCCGCCGATGTGCTCGGCCTGATTGCGATGGACCTTCAGATTCTTGTCGCGGTAGACCATTTCATTCTGGTCGCCGCCCTTTTGGCCGTCCTTCTCCCAGCCCACGATCAAGTGGCGGTTGGCGATGACCCGTTCCTGCGAATTCCGCAGGACGCGGACGTCCATGTCGCGCTGGGCGTGAATGAAGATTTGCTCGCCGCCCTTCTTGTCCTCGAAGCGGAGTTCGTTGTAGCCTTCGCCGCCGGGCGAGGAGTTGGTTTTGATGTAACTCTTGGTCTTTTCGGCGGGGAGGTCGTAGGGCGGCGGCTGCTCCTTGTTGTAGACCACGCCGGTGACGATGGGCCGGTCGGGATCGCCCTCCAGGAAGGTCACCATGACCTCTTGACCCACGCGGGGAATGAACATCGCGCCCCAGTTCTTTCCGGCCATGATCTGGCCCACGCGCACCCAGATCGGCTCTTCCTGCTTGCCTTGAAGCCGGGTGCCGCGCCGGTCCCAATAGAACTGGACCTGAATCTCGCCGTACTTGTTGGTGTGGATCTCGGCCCCCGGCGGCCCGACGACCACCGCCGTCTGGACGCCGTGGATGGCGGGCTTTGGGGTGATCCGCGCCGGGCGGAAGGGGACCTGGGCGGGAAGGCAGGTGAAATGGTTGGTGTAGGTCTGGCCCGGCGTGTCCGCGTCCACCGAGTCGGCCGCCGCGTGGTCGATGGCGAGCACGGCGTACTTCTTGTTTTCCAGGGCGCTTGGGTGCTCGGTCAAAGCGAACCGCGCGCCGGGCGTCAGATACACGCAGTAGCTCGTGCCGGTGGCCAGGTCGAATTGGACCTCCTCTTCTTCCATGCACAACTGCGTGTAAATCTTGTCCTCCGAGGGCGATTCGTACTCGCCCGGATAGTCGTAGATCTCGTGCACCGCCGGGTCGATGGTGGGGGGAAGCTCCTCGCGCGACTTGTTGGCCTTGTTGATCGGGGTCGCCGTCCAGAGATGCTTGTAAGGCTGCTGTTCCGGACCGGCCGGAAACTCCAGGTAGTTGTAGTCCGTCTGGGCGTATTGGCCCGGCACGAATTGGTACTGATGCGTCCAGGCCGTGATGCTGTCGCCCTGCGGCTCGCCCGAAAACGAGTACTCGTAGCGGATCGACGGCGTCTTGATGTCCTGGTAGTGCTCCGGAGCGTCCGCGAGGACCAGCGTGTGCTCGCCCTCCTTGTGGACGAAATAGTAGAAGATCCCCTCCTGTTCCATCAGGCGGGAGACGAAGTTGAAATCGGTCTCGCGGTACTGGACGCAGTATTTCCACGTGCCGTAGGTCCGCTTCAGCTTGGGGTCGACCGGATGCGGGACCTTGACGTCCTGGAAAACCTCCTTGAGGATCTGCACGACATTCTTGTTCGAGAAGATCCGGCAGTCGCTCGTGCGCGTGAGAAACCAAAGCCAGGGGACGACCTCGGCCTGATATTGCCGCGGGCCTCGCTCGCCGCTGCCCGCCGAAAACCGGCTGACATAGCCATGAAAGAACCGGGGCTTGTTTTGCGAGTCCTGGACGCTGAAGGTGACCGGCTGGCCGACGATTTCCTTCGGCTGGATGTCCAAGCGGTGGGACTGGAGTTCCAGGGTGAATTGGAACAGCCGCGACAGTTCCTCATGCCCGGTAAAGGACACCAGTCGGAACACGTCCTGGCCGTCCTTGCCGCCCTTCACGGTGGTCTTGATGTTCAGGTAGTATGCCACGGCTAGGACTCCACGTGCTCAGGAGGCCGGCGGACAGGGTGTTGCCTCTGCGCAAGCATGATCGCGCTCCGGCCCGGCAGAATGGCCTCCGCTTGACCGGCGCCGCGATCCCCGCCGCGAGGGCGTCTTCGCGGGAAACTTTGTTCCCCGAGGGAACGCCGGACCGAGCGAGGCGGAAAAAAACGACACACGATCCCTCCACGGCCGGCGCCCGGCCCGCGGGACAGCGCGCACGGGACCGAGGCGCCAGCCCCCGGTCCCGTGCCCTGCGTGTCCCATGGCATCGCGCGAGCGGCCGCGCGGCAACGACTACCCGCCCTTGTTGGCCACCAGGTCCCAGTACTTCTCGACCTGGCCGGTCTTCTTGCCGGTCTTGTGATCGGTCTCGGAGTACGTCCAGGTGATCTTCCCGTAGTTGAAGGTCACCGTTTCCAGGGGCACGGTCTCGGCGCCCTGGGCCGATCCGCCCGGGCAGACGCTGGTGACCAACACGTCCTCCATTTTCCACTTCATGTAGGGCGTCTTGTCGCCCGCGGCCCGACACAGCTCGACAGTCACTTCCTGGATGTGCTCGCCCTTGCAGCAGGCCAGGGCCAACGCGGGGCTGGCCTTGTCCAGGGCGTGGACAATCGCGAAGTCCTGGTGGTTGCAGCGCTCGGCCGATCGACCGCCGCGGTCGCTGGGCGATCCGCTCGCCGGCTGCGAGACCCCGTGGTTGAACGACAGCACCTCGATCCAGCCCTTGTGCATGTCGTCGGTGCTTTCGCCCGGGATCGTCTTGATGTACAGAAATGCGTCGAATGCCATGGCTCACTCCTTCTCTAACCTGGGGTAAAGGGGACGCGACACAACCCTATTCTCGATTCGGTGCGGAAAAAGTTGCTTCCATTTGCCAAAAAATTTCCGCGGCCGGTATCTCAGCCCGCGACTTGCAGCAACCATAAGGCGAACGGTGTGGATTTGAAATAACCCTGTCGAGGGGAGCATCTTTTCCAGTCCGCCCAGGCTTCCAAAGCTCTTGGCTCGACGCCGCCAATTTGGGGCCAATGGTCAACTGGGCTGGAAAGTCGGCTGGCTGCGTTGCCTGGTCTGATTGCCCCTTGGTCTTGGTTTATCTTTCGGCGCGGCTTAGCGCTGTCGTAGTCGTCACTCTATTCTGACGGTGAGGATCGAAAGGCAACACCTCCCGGCCCGAACACGCCACGGTCTGCGGCCCATCCGTCCCTCGACCCTCCAGGTGCGGCGCCCGGCTTGCGCGCCTCGTCATCCCATGTTCAGACCACAGCGCGACGCAACCATGCGACCGACCGACCCTGCGCAAAATCGCCAAGCGTTACGGATGCGGGGAGCGAATGCTGCCAGGGCGAAAGCCACTTCCACCTTCCCGACGGTCGATGTAACCGTTCACGGGGACTGTCCCAATTTTCGCGGCGAAGTCCGCGAAAATGGGACTGTCCCCCTTGGTCGGTCAGGGGGCAGACGCATCTTTCGGCGTAAAACGGCCCGAAAAAAGCGCCAGTCCCCGGCCTGTGAACGATTGCCGGTCGATCAGGACGAAAACTGCGGAATCGGCTTGCCGGCGCGGGCCTGCCAGCAACTTTCGTTGTCCCGACTGCGCGCAGAGGTTAGGATGAGCGTGGGCGTCGCGTCCGAGGTGGCGCCGCTGTGGACTGACCCGGAAACGGCGTTGATGGCGAACCCGCGGAGACAACCATGCTCACTGCCCTTTTCGTGGCCTGCGCGATGGTTTTTCTGGTCGCGTTTTTCAGCTACGGACGGTTTCTCGAAAGGCGGTTTGAGATCGACGACTGCCGGCTGACGCCGAGCCATGTGGAGTACGACGGAGTGGATCGGGTGCCGGCGCACCCTGCCGTGTTGTTTGGGCACCATTTTTCGTCGATCGCGGGCGCGGGGCCGATCGTGGGGCCGATCATCGCTGCGACCGCCTTTGGCTGGGCGGCGCCGCTTGCCTGGGTTTTGTTGGGGGCGATCTTCATTGGGGGGGTACACGATTTCGCCGCGCTGGTGGCCTCGGTCCGCAATCGGGCCCGCTCGATCGCCGACGTTGCCCGCGACTCCATGTCCCCGCTCGCCTACCGCCTGTTGCTGGTCTTCATGTGGCTGGCCCTGGTCTACGTGCTGACCGTGTTCACCGACTTGACGGCGACCACGTTCGTCGAGGATGGAGGCGTGGCCACGTCGGCCTGGCTGTTTGTGGTGTTGGCGATTTGCTTCGGGCTTTCCCTGTATCGGTTCAAGGTCCCCATTGTCTGGGCGACGCTGGTTTTCGTTCCCTTGGTGTTTCTGGCGGTTTGGGCGGGCGAGTCGCTGCCCATCGCTCCCGAGTGGATTGCCTCCCGGCTGGGTCTGAGCCCGGTGAGGGCCTGGTCCGTGGTGCTGATCGCGTACTGCTTCGTCGCCTCGGTCACGCCGGTTTGGATCTTGCTCCAGCCGCGCGATTATCTGTCCTCGTATTTGCTCTATGCCTCGATGCTCTTGGCCCTGATCGGCATCCTGTTCGGCGGGTTCGAGGTCCGGTTTCCCGCCTTCATCGCCTGGAATGCGGCGGGAATCGGTCCGTTGTTTCCCATCGTGTTCATCACCGTGGCCTGCGGCGCGTGTTCCGGTTTCCACTCGCTGGTGGCGTCGGGCACCTCCTCGAAGCAATTGGACAAGGAAAGCCACGCCCGCACGGTGGGCTACGGCGCGATGCTGGTCGAGGGTCTGGTGGCCGTCATGGCCCTGGCGACCGTGATGATGCTGGGGCCCGGCGACGCGTTGGCGGGCAAGCCGCCGTTGACGGTGTATGGATCGGGCATCGGGCGTTTCGCCGCGGTGGTGGGAATCCCCGAGAAGCTCGGGGTCTCGTTCGGCCTGTTGGCGCTCTCGACCTTCATCCTGACGACGCTCGACACGGCGACGCGATTGGGGCGCTATATCTTCGAGGAATTCTTCCAGTTCCGGCCCGGCCCGGCCCGCTATGGCGCGACGCTGGCCACCCTCGCGCTGCCGCTCGTTTTCGCCCTCATCACGCTGAAGGACGCGCAAGGCCAGCCCATCCCCGCATGGAAGGCGATCTGGCCCGTGTTCGGTGCAACGAACCAGTTGCTGGCCGGGTTGACGTTCGTGGTGTTGGCCGTTTGGCTGCGGCGGACTTCGCGGAAATCGGGGTTCCTCTGGGCGCCGCTGGTCTTCATGACGGCGGCAACGCTGTACGCGTTAGTTCTCCTGATCCAACAGTACGGGCTGACGCTCATCGGAGGGATCGCCTCCGTCCTGTTTGCGTTGGCCGTGCTGGTGATCGTGGAGGCCGCACGGACTTGCCTCCGGCGACCGGAATGACCCGATCGTCCCCGACGCAAGTCTCCTGGCGGCCGCCGTGTTGTTGCCTTGCCGCCGATCCGGCATCGAAGGGAACTGCTCCCGCGCGCGCCGGCCCGTTCCCTCGCTCTCGCAGACCGCGGCCTTCCAGGGGCTGGAAGCCGCTCCCCAAGCGCCCTATCATGGCGCGAAATCGAATCCTCTGGCTGTCGTGGGAGCCGTCCGTGTGGGGCGTTGAACTGAGCGTCATGCTGGCGATGATCTTGTTGAACGGCGTCTTCGCCGGCTACGAGATCGCGCTGGCCTCGGTGTCGCTGGCGCGTTTGGAGGCTTTGGTGCGGGAGAACCGGTCGGGGGCCAAGGCCTCGCTGTTCATGAAGCGGGGCATGGAGCGGAGTCTCGCCGTGGTCCAGTTGGGCGTGACGCTGTGCGGGGCGATTGCGGCGGCGACGGGCGGGGCCGGAGCGGAGAAGGAAATCGTCCCCCTGCTGCGCGGGGCCGGCGTCTCGCCGGTTCTCGTCTCCCCCTTGGCCATCGCCCTGGTCGTCGTACCGCTGACCGTGGTCACCATCATTTTAGGCGAATTGGTGCCCAAGGTCTTCGGTCTGCGGAACAAGGAATGGGTTTGCCTGACGCTCTCGCCCCTGATGAGCTGGTTCGCCGCGAGCGTGTGGCCGGCGGTTTGGATTTTGGAGAAGCCGGTGTTGCTCATCCTGCGGTGGAGCGAGCGCCGCTGGCGGCCGGGTGGAAAATCCCAGACCAGGTCCGAGGCGGCGGAAATCCAGGAGCTTCGCGCGATCGCCGCCCTCGCCCGCGCCTCGCAGCTTATCGGGGCCCGAGAGGAAAACATCATCGTCAACGCGGTGCGTTTGTCGAGCCGCCCGGTCCGCGAAAGCATGTTGCCGGCCGAGCACATCAGCATGTTGGTGGCCGACAGCACGCTCGAGGAAGCCTTGGTGGCGGGCCACCTCGATCTCCACACGCGTTTTCCGGTGACGGAACGGGCCGGAGATCCGCAGGCCATCGTCGGCTACGCCAATTTCAAAGACATCGTGGCCTGCATGCGTCTGGCCGGCCACAACCCCTCGCTCCGCTCGGTGATCCGGCCCATCCCCTTCGTGCGCGACGACCTGCCGCTGTCCACCTGCCTGGAACGGATGATCCGCGAGCACACGCACATTGCCTTGGTCCGCGACCACGCTGGCAAGGTCGTGGGGATGATTACCCTGGAGGACATCATCGAGGAGCTTGTCGGCGAGATCCAGGACGAGTACGACCGGCTGCCGGGGCATGTGACGCCCTCGGGAAGCGGCTGGGTCGTCGGCGGCGGGGTGAGCCTGGCGCGGCTCAAGGAACTCACCGGCATCGCATTGACGACTGAGCCCAACGCCGCGCCCAAAACCCTCAACGATTGGGCCACCGCGCAGCTCGGCCGCCCGGTCCGTGGCGGCGACGTCCTCAAGCGGAACGATGCGACTGTCATCGTCCGCTCGGTCCGCCGACAACGCATCCAGGAGGCCCAAATCCACCGAACGCCGTAGGCCGCACGGGGTCGGGAGTCTTTTTCCGTGTCGGCCATGAGCCTCTGCACGTGTCGAGAAGCTCCCCGGCCGACATGGAAAAAGACTCCCCACCGTTGGCAAGCGCGGGTGCTGTTCCGAGGGGCCTGGACGCCCCCGCCTTGCAGGCGGCGAGGACAGCGAGAGACGACGGAAACGGCCGCGCGACGGTTGTGCCCGCCGCGCGGCCCGATTGCCCTCGAGTTCTTAGAAATTCGAGACCGACTCGTTGCCGTTTCGGCTCCCCAGCGCGCCCCAGACGCCATAGGGGCTCGGCCCGCCGGTGACCGGCGCCGCCAGCGGATTGCCCGCCTCGATCGTCTCGCTGATGAAGCGGACCGAGGCATCGCACATGGCCGCGTTGACGCCGCCGGGATGGTAGCTGGTGGGCGGCCAAACGCCGTCGGAAGAATCGTCGTTATTGGTACTGCCGCAGGCCGGGGCGTTGGGCGGCAGGACCGTGTTGAACGCGATGTGCGACGCCGAACCGTGGTCCCAGCGGCCCCCCCAGTTCGTCACGTTCGCGCCCGCGATGAACCGCTTGTTGTTGTTCGGATCCACCTGGGACAGGCAAGCCGCCGGATTGGTCGACACCGCCGTGAGGCTGTGGACGTTCCCTTCGCGCACCGTCCACGAATCGTTCGCGAACAGCCGTTCCGACAGCATGACCGTGTTGGCGGTTCCATCGCGGATGTCGGCGAATCCGAACACGATCTGATAGTTGCCAAAGGGGCCGCGGTTCAGGGCGCTGTTCCCGTTTTGCAGCGTGGTGCTCACCCCGTCGCCGACCGAAAACATGTAGTTGGTCCGGCCGCGATCCGTGGGCGCCTTCTTCGCGGCCGCGCCGTCCGTCGGGCAGAGAAGCGTCGACACCTGAGTGAAGAACGGAACGTAGCTTCCGGCCGACCCGTCCCACATGCACGGTCCGAACGGATTGAAGGTGTACGTTCCGTAGGTCTGGGCCGACGACCAGATGTTGTACAGAGACTGCTGCTCATAGAAAGGCATCAGCCGCATCCATCCCGAGCCAAAGGCCCCGTTGTGAAACTGGCAACTGCTCCCCTGTTGCGGCCCGGCCTTCTTCGGCGGAAAGCACTTGTTCACGTCCGCATAGTTGTGGACCGCCAAGGCCATCTGTTTCAGGTTGTTGGTGCATTGGCTGCGGCGAGCCGCCTCGCGGGCGGCCTGGACGGCCGGCAAGAGCAATGCAATCAAAATGCCGATGATGGCGATGACCACCAGCAACTCCACCAAGGTGAAACCTTTCGAACGACGATACATGGCTACTCGATCTCCCCACACTCCAACACCGCTTCCCTGGACCGCTGCCCTCCGACGCCGGAGGATCGCAAATGACGGCGATCCCGGAAATGGTCTTCAAGGTCTATTCACTTCGCAGGCTTGTTCCTGGGCCGCAAACGCCAGCCAGACACTTCCCGAGCGCATCCAACTCGCTTGGAAAGCAAACCAGGTAGGTCAGCGCGTTTCTGTTCCGACGCAGGCGGGTATTTAATGATTATGCCTTGAAAACCAAGGGACCACAAGGGCTTTCGTGGATGACGCGGAGTTTTTCGACAAACGGGTCTGATGCGATCCTCCGGCGGGCCGATCAAGCGCACCCGAAGTGGCGGTTCGAGCCCACGCAACAGGCTCCATGGCGACACGCTGCGTAGGGGTTGACGCCGCGCCATGCAGATTCGAGACTGACCGATGGCTCGCACGATTGTTTCGCCGTAACGGCGGGTCGGCGGGCCTGAATCGTTTCATGGAACAGGAGGACTGTTGATGAGACTTCGGTGGACGCGTGCGTTAGGTTGGGGATTGGTGTCGACCACGTTGGTTTTCTTGGTCGAGGGTTGCGGCCGGTCCGCGCCGTCGAATCGTCCGAAAACCATTCCCGTCCAAGGCGTCGTGAAATACAAGGGCACGCCGGTGGAAGGGGCGATGGTCAGCCTGGTGCCGCAGGACCCGAAGGGCAAGGGGGCCGTGGGCACGACGGACAAGTCGGGCAAGTTCCAATTGACCACCTTCACGGCGGGCGACGGCGCCCTGCCGGGCTCCTACCTCGTCAAGATCTCCAAGACAACCACCAAGAGCCAACTCTCCGAGGCACAAGAACAAGAGTACATGGCCAAGGGCAAGCCGCTGCCGCCGATGATCGAGAAAGACGAGCTGCCGGCGAAATACAAGCAAGAGAAGACTTCGGGGCTTACCGCCGAAGTGAAGGAGGGCGTCAAGCCGCTCGAGTTCGACCTGAGCGATTGAGACGCGCAATGAGGCCCCCTGCCCAATCCCCGACGGCCTTTCCGGTCCGCCTCGCACGGGCCGGAAAGGCCCCGTTTGGCTGTTGCGTGTTCGCAATCCTCCTGGCGGCGCCATCGTGGGGCGCGACGGGAAGAGAAGTCAACGTCATCTCCTGGCTCCGCAACGGCGGCTTCGAGCAGGCCTCGGGCTGGCAAATTCAGAACGGAGTTGTGGTCGAAGAGGGGCGGCCGGGCAGGTGCCTCCGCTTCGACGGTCCCGGTGGTGCGAGCCAGGAGGTGCTCGTCGCCGGACGAGAGCGCACCTTCACCGCGGCCGTGGACGTGCGGCTTGGGGCCGTCGCCGCCGAGCCGGGCAAGTCGGGTTATGCGTTCGCCGCGGTCTACCAATTGGACGAAGACGGACAGGTCGTCGCCTTCCGCGATTTTGTCCAGGCTGCGGGCACGCAAAATTGGCAGCGGCACAGCTTCACCTTCCGCGTCGATCCGCGGACCGCAAACGTGTCGCTCCGGTGCGGCCTCCACCAGGCGACGGGAACGGCTTGCTTTGACAATTGGACCCTCGTGCTCGGCGAGACGCCCGTGCGCCTTGACGAGGTGCGGGAACAGCCGGTCAGCCCTCCCCAGCCCGGCGCCGCCGCCATCTTCTCGCAGCCCGATCTGCCCGTGCGCGGCAAGCCGTCGTCGCCGCAAGTCCTTGCCAAGATTCTCGAGGGCGCGGGCTATCAGACGCGGCTTGTGAGCGCCGACCAGATGGCCGACCCGACGGTCCTCAACGCCTCGCATTTCGATCTGCTGGTCGTGCCCACCGGCCAGTCGTTTCCCGCCGAGGCCCGGCTAAGCACCGTCGATTTCCTTCGCAAGGGCGGCAATCTGCTCACGACGGGTGGGTACGCCTTTCAGCACCTGGTGCGCAAGGTCGGCAATCGCTGGTTGAACGAAGAGGAATTGGCCCGGCTGCGGCTCCAGGAGGCACTCCAGAAGCCGTCGCTTCTGGCCGACGGCGGCTTCGAAAAGGTCCGCGAGATGCCCATCGGCGGGTTTGCGACCGACGGCCAATGGCGCCGGGCCAGCAACCGCTGTACGGTGGTCGAGGAAGATCCGAAAGAGGGCCGCTTCGTGGCCAAGGTCGAGCTGCCGCCGGAAGGCCCCGACCCAGGCGCCCACGCCTGGCTCGATCTGCCGGCCGAGCCCGGAAGGACGTACCATATTTCGGGCTGGATGCGAACCCGCGACGTGACGGGGGCGGGCATCGCGTTTATGGCCATTTACCAGCACGACGCGGCGGGCAAGCTGGTCGAGCACCGCGACTTCGCCTCGGCCCGCGGCACCACGCCCTGGCAGTTCTATACGCACGAGTTCACGCCGAAACCGCAGGTGGCGCGGTTGCGCGTCTTGTTCGGGTTCTATCTGGCCCGTGGCGCCGCCTGGTTCGACGACATCCGGCTGGTCGAGACCACGGGACTTCGATTCCGGCCGATGAACACCTCCACCGGCAAGCCGGGCGACGGGCTGGCCGTGGCGCCGACGCAGATCGGCATCTTCGACCCGTCGTTCCCGCTCAAGCGCGCACAAACGATCCAAACGGCCAAGAACCAGTACATCCTGCGTGAGGCGGTCGCTTCCTCGGGCGAGATAGGCGGCTGGGCGGCGTCGGGCCTGGTCGGCTACGACAATGCGCGATGGGTTCCGCTCCTGGAGACGTTTGATCGCTATGGCCGGCCCCGGGGCGCGGGCGGGGCCATGCTGCTGCACTACAACGGCCCATTCGCCGGATCGCTCTGGGCCTATTTCGGAGTGGAGAACGTCGATCTCTGGGCCGAGACCGATGGCCCGGCCGCGCGCGGGCTTCAACAAATTGCCCAGTTCCTGTTGCGCAAAACGTTTCTGCGCAACCTGACCACGGATCACCGTTTGTACCGAAAGGGCGAACCGGTCCGCACGGCTGTCGTGGTAGATAATCGCGGGCCGCGGGAATTCCGCGGCGCGGTGCGGTTGGAGGTCTTTGCCGAGGCGGACTCGCCTCACTCCCGGCTTGGGCTGTTGGGAACGTCGACCAGGGAGCGTCGACAAGCAGGGGGTCGGGAGTCGTTTTCCATGCCGGCGGCAACGGTTTCCGGCGGTCCCAGGTCTTCTTCGCCGACATGGAAAACGACTCCCGACCCCTTGGGCGCCCTGCAACAGCCGCTGGCTACGGTGACGCGCGACGTCGTTGTCGCCCCCGGCGCCAGTGAGCGAGTGGAAGTGGTGCTGGAAAAACTCGACCCGCGCCCGGACCTGTGCCGGCTCACCGCCACGCTGGTGGCCGACGGCCAGCCGATCGACGTGATGGCGTCGGGCTTCGTCTTCGAGCAGCCCGCGGTGCTGCAATCGGGTCCGCAACTCCGCTTTCGCGACAACTACTTCACCCTCAACGGCCGGCCGACGTTCCTGTTCGGCAGCGACGACTACGCCGTGATCTACAAGGCGGCGTGCGAGAACCCGTGGACCTGGCGCGAAACGCTTGCCGCGGCCCGCGACATGGGCATGAATCTCTACGAGAACCTCCAGTACCAGAACCCCGGCCACCGGATGGGCGAAGAGGACTGGCGGGCGTTCGGTGCCATGGCCCAGCTTGCCCAGCGGTCGGGTCTGGTGTTCATGCCGGGGATGCTCATCGGCCACAACGTGGCCATTGGTGATGCGGCGCTGGAGGAAGAGAGCCGGCTCTGCCGCGAGTACGCCTCGCGCCTGGGCACGACCCCGGGGCTGTTGTGGTACATCAACGGCGACTATCAGCTCGATCCCGCCAGGCAGCCGGCGGAAGTCAAGACGCTCTGGAACCGCTGGCTCAAGGCCGAGCATGGCGCCACCGAGCGGTTGCGAGAAGTTTGGGGTGCGGGGGCCGTGCAAGGCGAGTTGGGAAACCTGGAGTTTCCTCCGCCCAATTCCGGGCGATGGGACGACGCCGCGGCCGTCGATCGGATGCGATTTCTCGTCTGGCTCATGCGCCGATGGAACGAGGCCCACGTGGCGGCCGTGCGCCAGCACGACCGCGAACATCCGATCACTTCGGAGTACTATTCCTTCCCGTTCGGCGGGATGGACCTGGTGATGTCGATCGACGGGCAGGACGTGTCGAACATCGGCTACTTCGACCGGCCCGGCGACGATCTTGACGGCTTGCCGCTGAAGATCCGCTGGAACGACCTGCGCCTGCGGGGCAAGGGCGTGAGCCTGGGCGAGTACGGCGTGAAGACCCACCCGGCCTGGAGCGAGGCCAACGGGGCCGAGGGATACCACATCGCGCGCACCGAGGAGGAGCAGACGCAACTGTTCCTGGCCGTGGCCCACTACGGTCTCGGGCTGGGCGCGTGCAAGATCCAGAACTGGTGCCTGCGGGACGACCCGACTTGGGTCTTCCCTTGGGGCGTCTTCTATCCGAATCACCTCGTGCCCAAGGACGTGGCCTACGCGCACCGCAACCAGTCGATCGTCTGGCGGTTCTTCCAGCCGGTGTACCGGCCGGAGCGCCTCGCCGTGTGCCTTGCCAACCACTTGCGGCTGGGCAACGACGACGGCCTCGGCACGCGCGTCGCTTATCAGGCGTTCGCCGATTTGCTGGCCCTTCATTACCCGTTCAACGTGATCGACGACGACCACCTGGATCAGCTACCAGCCGAGATCAAGACGATGATCTTGCCGTGCCCCTTGGCGATGAGCGACGCGGCGTTCGAGAGACTCGTCGCCTGGGTAAAGGCCGGCGGGACGCTGTGGGTTACCGGCGATTTCACGCGCGACCCTCATCGCCGGCGCACGCGCGTCGATCGGCTCAAGCAACTGGCCGGCGTCGAATTCGTTTCCGCCGTCGGCCAGCCCGGCTCGCGGAACTCGGCAAAGGAACAGCAGGCCCATTTCCCTTGGTCCGGCGACGTTTCCCACACGCTCCGACCGTGCCTACGCGTCAAACCGACGGCGGCCGAAGTGCTCGGCAAGACGAGCGACGGCGAACCGGTGCTGGTGCGCCACGCACTCGGCGGCGGCACGGTTTATTTCCTCACCGACCCGATCGAGATGGCCGATGACGAACCGACGGTTGCCGTCCGGCGGCAGCTCTACTCCGCCGTGCTGCGTGCAGCCGCCGGGAGCCGTCCCGGTGAACTAGAACCGCTGTCGATCGATCCCAACGAACCGTGGCTCCACGCGATGAATCAACCGACGGCGCACGGGATGGTCCACGTGATCTACAATACGAAGCGTGAACCGGGCAGCGCCTTGGTGCGGATCGCCACCTCTGCCGGCCCCGTCGAGTTGAACACTCGGAATCGCTGGCCCGCCCTGGCGGCCGTCACCGACAAGGGGGCCGTAGTGGCCGTCAACGCTTACGGCAAGGCTTCGGTGGGCGGGGCGCCGCTCGTCGAAGGCGCCGGCCTGAAGGCCCTCCTCGCGCTGGACGGCAACGACCTCCGCTCGGCGCAAGCCATCCTCATCGCGCCCTTCGAGCCGGGCCGCGCGGAGTTACCCCGCCGCACTGAACCGATGGCGGCGATGATCGGCGAGTTTTGCGAAGGCCGCTGGCGGACCCTGGAACAAATCGCGCTCGATCCCGCCAGGCCGACGCTGGAGATCGACGCCGACCGCGCCACGTGCCTCATTCTCGTGTGCCTCCCGGCGCATGCCCACCGCTGGACCGACCGGCTCACTCAAGCCATGCTCCGGCCGGAGTAACCATTCACAGGCCGGGAACTGGCTCGTTTTTCGGGCCATTTAGCGCCGAAGAATGTTCCTGTCCCCTCCCCGGCGAGGGGATAGTCTGGTTTTCGCGGCAACACCCGCGAAAATGGGCCCCCTGTCTGGCGACGTAAAGTCAAGCCAGGAAAACGGGGGAGTAAAACAGGTAGGCGCGAGAGCTAAACTGCCCCCCTAATCTACTATATGAATTGGGCTCGCGGTTTGCTAAAGACGGCCTGCGAAAATCGCAGTCATTTTCTTCCGCCCGAGGGACGTTCAGACTATAATCGTCGCATTCTCGCCGGGGCAGCTTTGGCACGAACGGTCGGGGGGGTATGTGCCGAGACAAGCCCGCTAAGGATTTGCTACAGAGCTGCCAATCGGGCGACCAGGCAGCGGCCGAGGAGCTTTACCGTCGCTACTCCCAACGCCTTTGGCGTCTTGCGGAAAGGGAGATCTCAAAGCGCCTCCGAAGTCGCGTCGAGCCCGATGATATTCTCCAGTCGGTCTTCCGGACGTTCTTTCGCCGCACGTCGTTGGGCGAGTTCGCCGTCGACCACTCCGGGGCGCTATGGCAGTTGCTCGTGCGGATCACGCTGAGCAAGGTGCTCGGCCAGGTCGAGCGCCACCGCGCCGCGAAGCGCGATGTCCAGGCGGAATGGCCCTCGCCCGAAGATTCCGCCATCCCGCTGTTGGACCGTAATCCCTCGGCTGCTGACGCCGCCGGGCTGGTGGACGAAATCGAATACCTCGGTTCCAAGCTCAAGCCACCAGGTCAGGAGATTCTCGCGCTCCATCTTGAGGGGCACACCAAGACCGACATCGCGCGCCAGGTCGCTTGCAGCCGGCGGTTCGTAACCCTCACGCTGGAAAGGGTTAAGGTCCTACTCGAACAACGGCTGGCGAAATTCTCGAAGGAATCCGAGTGATCGGCGCGCAAGCCGAGGCGCGTTTTCCGCTTGATAAGAAGAGCTGACTTTAGTCGGGATGCCTTCGGGGCGGGAAAGGACCATGCGAGATGACAGCTTGAAGCAAGCCACTCGGCTGGACGATGAGGTGTGGGCACGCTTGGCCGAGCTGCTCCACCAGTTCGACGCGTCGTGTGGGGCTGGCGACGAGGCCGATCTTGCCCAGTTTCTGCCGCCGCAGGAGGATCCCCTCTACCAGCCAGCCCTTATCGAGTTGGTCAAGGTCGACCAGGAGCATCGGTGGCGACAAGGCGAGCGACGAAAGGTCGAGGAGTATCTCGCCCAGTGGCCCGTTCTGGCCCACCGGGTGGACGTCCTCTTGGAACTGATTGAAGCCGAATGCGTCACCCGGGCCGTTTTCGACCGAATCCCTGCCCGCGAGGAACTCCGCGCGCGGTTTCCCACGCTGGCGGATCAAGTCGACCTCGAAAAGGTCGCCAAAGAAGCCAAAGAGGATCCCACCGCCAGTACGGCGAGTCTAGCGTCCGACCGGACCTTCGACGTTGCCCCGTCCAGCCGAATGTCCCCAGGGAGGCAGAGGGGGGGCCTCGATGTCGGCGCGGTGTTTGGCCGCTACGAGATTCGGGAATTGCTCGGCCGGGGGGCGATGGGTTGGGTGTATCGCGCCTATGATCAGCACCTGGATCGCGAGGTCGCCCTGAAAATCCCGCACCTCCTCCCTGGCGACGATCCAGCCGTCATCGACCAGTTCCTCCGCGAGGCCCGAGCCGCCGCCAAGATCCGCCATCCCAATGTCGTGCCGGTCTTCGACGCTGGCCAGATCGACGGAATCTATCACATCACCATGGCCCTCATCGAAGGCCAATCACTCGCCCATGCCCTGAGGGCGCAGAAATTCGCTTGTCTCGACGCCGCCGCCCTCGTCCGCAAGTTGGCCTCGGGATTGGACGTGGTGCACAAGGCCGGGATCGTCCACCGCGACATCAAGCCCTCCAACGTGATGATCGACAAATCGGGCGAGCCGGTGCTGATGGACTTCGGCTTGGCCCGGCTGCCGGAAGCGGGCGTCGATTCAACCGGCGGCGAATCGCTCCTGGGAACGCCCGCCTACATGTCGCCCGAGCAGGTCCGCGGCGAAAAGGTCGCGGCCCCCAGCGACATTTACGGCCTGGGCGTGGTGCTTTACGAGATGCTCGCGGGCCAGCCGCCGTTTTCTGGATCGCTTTCGCAAATCCTCAGCCGCATCGCCACGGCACCCCCCCCGTCTCCGAAGTCTCTTCGCCCTGAACTCGACGCGCGCCTGGAAGCGATTTGTCTGAAAGCCATGGCCAAGAACGTGGCCGACCGCTATTCAACAGCCGCGGAACTCGCCGAAGCCCTCGCGACGTATCTCGAAACGCAGCCCGAAGCGGCGAGCCGTCCTCCATGGCGCGCTCCGGTTCCACTGCTGTCGGGGCTGATATTCGGGACCATCCTCTTGTTGTCGGGGTTGGGGATGGTCTACCGGTCTAGCCGCTCGCTCTATACAAACCCGGCTAAACCGTCAAGCGTGGCTGCGGTCGTCCCCGCAGCGCAGGCTTCGATCCAAACCGACGCGGATTCCATCCCGGGACTGGTGGCGTGGTACCCGCTCGACGGCAACGCCGAAGACGCCAGCGGCAAGGCCCACCACGGCGTCTCCTTCGCCGTGCGCTCGGCCGAAGACAGATTCGGCCGCCCGAACCGGGCATGCGCCTTCGACGGCGTTTCGAGCCGGATCCTCGTCCCGGACGCCCCCCACTTGAATCCCAAGAAAGAGTTGACAATGACGGCCTGGTTCCAACCTCGCGCCTTCCGGATGGGCCAGTATTCCTGGCCCACGCTGGTCCACAAATGGGACAAGGGCGGCTACGCCCTTGAGATCGGCTCGGTCTACGAACGGCGGCCAAGCATCATGTTTTTCGCCGAGGTCGAGGGCAAGGGCAACGGGACGGCCAATGATTTCGGGATGTACGTCCGCACGAACACCTGGTACTTCGTGGCCGGCACCTTCGACGGGGAGGTGTTCGTGCAATACGTCGGTCAGAAAGGCGAGCCGCTGGCCAAGTCGTGGCGCCACGTGCCGGGCCGACTAGTGACAAGTTCCTGTCCCTTAACCATCGGCGCCAACCCCCTGCTCGCCCACGAAGACCGATGCTTCTGCGGCGAGATCGATGACGTTCGCATCTTCGACCGTGCCCTGACCGAGGCCGAGATCAACCTGATCTACACCCGTCCCGCCCTGGCCGACGCATTCGCCTCCCCGTAACTCCGGCCATCCCCAAATCGCCGAACTCAACACACCCCATGGGGGACATAATCACTGCCCGAGTGGTTCTGCGCGCACCAAGGGCGAGGAGAGGACAGATGTCAATGCAACCGGCAACCTGGACTCCTCTGCCTGGTGCAGTCCAGATTCTTTGGCGAAGAACGTTCCGTTGTCGTCCAGCAGGGCTGTAGCCAAAAGAAGAAGGAAAACTGGGAATTCTGGCGAACCTTGCCGTTCTGACTCGCTGGTTCCGAATCGCCCAGGGGGACGAATTAGACCGGTCGCCAGCTCAACTCCTCAACAAAGCCCGTGAACTGCCCGAGTGGATGCCCCAAAATCTTCTCGCTGGGCTTTTTGGGGGCCCTCGATATGGCGCGACAAGGTCGTCCACCCCCGACATAGGTGGTCTGTCGCGAACTGCCCTTTCCTCGCTTGGCAGATTATGGTACTAACCCCGCCCACGTGTCGCCCTGATGGTGGACACTCCCTCCAACCAGCGGCTTGCGCGGGATACGTGCCCATGAAACGCATCGTCTTGCTGATTTTGGCCTTGGCCACGGTTTTGGTGCTGGGTGTATTCGCAATTGCGCAGGTGGATCGCTCGGTCGAGGGGACGGGAACAGAAGGGGCATCAAGCGACACCGCGACGCAGGTCGCCTCGCATCCGCTGAGAGAGGATTCAAAGCCCGTCGATGCGCCAGGCGCGCCCCAGCTATTGCCGCCTGATCCTCATGTCAACCCGCTTCGTACGCCGCCAAGGACCTTCGCCAGTGGCGGCGTTCGCACGGTGGCAGTCGCGCTTGACGATCAACGCATGGCGTCAAAACCACCCTCAGACACCTCGACATCGCAGTCATCCCCGAAAATCTCGGGCATGTCGACCCGTCCCAGGTCCGATTTTCCGCCAACAACGCCCAACAATACGCATCAGCGGAGTGCGCCGTCGCGGGAGGACTCGCCAACAACGCCGGTGGATCCCTTTGGATTTCGCAGGAAAGCGGAAAGCGAAACGACCTCTCCGGCACAACCAGCGCCTTCGGGGAGTGGCCTTTCGTCGGACGTCGATGGTTCCCGACATCCACCAGCCAAGGAGGTCCGGCCAGAGTCATCCTCCGCGCGGGCCTCCGCATCCCCTGATTCGGGATACAGCCGTTCTCCGATCCAAGACCTGGCAACCAGCAAACCGCTGAGGGAGTCGGCCGTCGGCCCCTCGGGCGAGAGTCGTTTTCCTTCTCCCCCCGCGCGCGACCCGCCGCCTCAAGAACCCGCGCTGTTGAATCCCCAGTCGTCATCCATCAGTCCGGTCCCTCCTTCTGGCAACCCAGGTCCGGGTCCGAAGGCGGAGCCCAGGGCAGAACCCAAGACAGAACCCAGAGCACCGGAAACCAGGAAGGCCGACGAAGGTCGGGCGGGAGAGGGGACCGGCAAACCCGGCGCCAAACACATGGACGGTCCCCAGGCGCCCCAGCTCACCATTCAGAAGATTGCCCCGCCCGAGGTTCAAGTCGGGCGCCCGGCGACCTTTCAGATTCGGTTGAAGAACACGGGCCCGGTCCTGGCCAACGGCGTCGAACTCCGCGACGTGGTTCCGAAGGGCGCGCGGTTGATCGATACCTCGCCGCGGGCGAATCCGGGCGTTCGAGGCGAATTGGTCTGGCAGCTCGGCTCGCTCAAACCGGGCGACGAAGTCTCCGTCGAAGTCCAGCTCATGCCGATCGAGGAGGGCGAGATCGGCAGCATGGCCACGGTGAGCTTCAGCGCCGACGCCTCGGCCCGAACGATGGCCACCAAACCCCAGTTGGCCCTCAAGTTGGTCGCTCCCGCCAAGGTGCTCATCGGCGAAGAGGTGACGGTGGGCATCACGGTGACGAATTCCGGCAGCGGGATTGCCCGCCGAGTGGTTCTTGACGAGCGCGTTCCGCCGGGACTGCAACACGCCGCCGGACCGGAATTGGAATACGAGGTCGGCGACCTGAAGCCCGGCGAAAGCAAGCAACTGGAACTCAAACTGACGGCCGTCCAAGCGGGGCCGGTGACCAACGTGCTGGTTGCCCGGGCCGAGGCCAACGTGAGGACGGAGGACCGTTGGGACCTGGAAGTCCTTTCGCCGCAACTGGAACTCGCCGTCGAAGGGCCCAAGCGGCGGTTCCTCGACCGCGAGGCGTCGTACATCGTTTCCGTGGCCAACCCCGGCACGGCCGCGGCCAGGCAAGTGGAGCTCACCGCGCAGCTTCCCCCCGGGCTCAAGTTCGTTCGAACCAACAACAACGGCCAGTACGACGAAGCAACCCGTTCCGTTTACTGGCTGCTCCAGGAACTGCCTCCGAAGGAGACGGGCACGGTCGAACTCACGACCTTGCCCATCACGATCGGGCAGGACCGGCTGCTCGTCCGCGGCGCGGCCGAAAGGGGCATTGCGGCCCAGAAGGAACATCCCGTGATCATCGACGGCATCGCCGCGGTCATGTTCGAGGTGACCGACACCCGGGATCCGGTCGAAGTGAACGGGGAAACGAATTATGAGATCCGGGTGTTGAACCAAGGATCGAAGGAGTCCACCAACGTTCAGGTGACCGTCACCCTGCCTCCCGACCTGCGGCTCGTGGCCGCCGAGGGGCCGACGCGCCGCACCAGCGAGGGAAACCAAATCGTCTTCGAGCCCTTGCCCCGCCTTGCGGCCAAGGCAGATACTACCTACCGCGTCCGCGTTCAAGGTCTCAAGCCTGGAGACCAGCGGGTCCGCGTGCAACTGCTGACCGACGAGATTCGCACGCCGATTACCAAGGAGGAGAGCACTCGCGTGTACTCCGACCAGTAACCGGCGAGCCTCCGGTCCGCAGCCCGTCCTGACAAAAGAGAGCCCTCGTCCCCCGGGGGCTCTCTTTTTTTCGTAACCGTTCACGGGGACTGTCCCGATTTTCGCGGCGAAGTCCGCGAAAATGGGACTGTCCCCCTTGGCCCGTCCCGGCCTGTGAACGGTTACTTCTTTCGCATCGCCCCAAGCCGCGCCAAGGCCTCGCCCCGTTCGATCTTGGTTAAACGAAGAAATGCCCCCGCAACCGCGCTGAGCGTCTTGACATGCGGATACGCTGGCGCGAGACTGAGAGCCGATTTGGCGCATCCATGGGAAACGCCGTGAACCCCGTGCGAAGGCTCTGTCGCAGCGAAAGGCATTTCGATGAAACGATGGGTGAGTTGGTCGTCGGTCGTCTGGGCGCTTGTTGTGGTTTGGGGGCTGGGCTCGGCCGCGGCCGCGGAGGTCAGGCACGAAATCCAGTTTCCCGATCTGCCGGGCTACAAGACGTTGAAATGCGATTTCCATTCGCACACTGTTTTTTCCGACGGGTCGGTCTGGCCGCCCGTCCGCATTGCCGAGGCTTGGCGTCAAGGCCTGGACGTGATCTCGATCACGGACCACATCGAATACCAGCCGCACAAGGACGACGTTCCCACGAAGCACGGCCGCTCGCACGATCTGGCCGCCGGGCCCGCCAAGACCACTGGCATCATGCTCGTCAAGGGCGCAGAGATCACCCGCGACACGCCGCCCGGCCATTTCAACGCCGTGTTTCTCAATGATGTCCAGCCGCTGGACACCAAGGAGTTTGTCGACGCCATCAAGGCGGCCAACGACCAGCAGGCGTTCGTGTTCTGGAATCACCAGGGGTGGAAGGGCGAGGAGTTGGGCCGATGGCTCGACGTTCACACCACCCTGTTCGAAAAAAAGTGGTTCCAAGGGATGGAAGTCTGCAACGGCAATGAATACTATCCCACCGCGCACCGATGGTGCCTGGAAAAGAACCTGACCATGCTGGGCAACAGCGACATTCACGAGCCCGATTTGCGCCAGCGAAACACTTCCCAGGACCATCGCACCCTGACGTTGGTGTTTGCCAAGGAAAAGACGTTGCCCAGCCTGAAGGAGGCCTTGCTGGCCGGCCGCACGGTGGTCTGGTGGAAAGACCAGCTCATCGGCCGCGAGGAGTGGTTGGGGGCCCTGTTCCGGGCGATGGTCGAGGTCTCGCCGCCTCATTTCCGCTCGGACAAGGCGGCCTGGGTTCTTGTCCGGAACAGTGGAAACGCCGACCTCCGGTTGGAGCGTTCGGGCAACCTCGGCCCCGCCAAACTCGAGCTGCCCGCCGGCACGGTCAACCTCGTTCAGATCGCGGTGGGCAAGACGGCCGGGCCGCTGGAACTGAAGTACACGGTGACGAACCTCCTCGTCGGCCCCGAGAAAGGCCTCTCGGTCGTCCTGCAAGTTCCCGAGCGCTGAGCCGGGGATTGCTCGTCGGGCAGGAAGACCTCGCCGCGTCGGCCGATGGCCGCAGCGTGCCGGAGGGAATCGCGCCAACCGCCAGGCCCGGTCTCCGCCGCCGTGCGATGGCGCTTGGTCAGCCGCTCTTGTGGTCGGCCGAGGCCCTTTTGTCTCAACGTCCGGAAATTCGCAACAGGCAAAGCCTCCCAATCGCCTCGCTTCCGAATGGGACGGCAATCGTTCAGGGCCGGGGTTGGAAAGGTCCGCGCCGGCGATTCGTGGCCGACGCCGCCATGATCCATTCCACCGCCGCGAGAAGGTCGGCGCAAACGTGGTCCGGCCGAGACCACCCTTCGGGCGGCGCGGGGGCGGTGGGGGGAGGCGTTTCCGTTCCCGGTTGTTGCACGAGGATCGTGCGGCAGCCCGCCGCCGCCCCGGCGGCGATGTCGGTCATCCGGTCCCCGACCATGAAGCTGGCGGCCAAGTCGAGGCCGTGCTCTTCCGCCGCCCGAAACAGGGCCCCCGGCCTCGGCTTGCGGCAATCGCAAACCACGCGATACTCGGGCAGGTCGGCCTCCGGGTGATGGGGACAGAAGTAGATCGCGTCCAACCGTGGCGCGCCGGCTGCTTCCAAGAGCCGGAGCAAGTCCGCGTGGAGCGCGTCGACGCCCTCGGGACGGAGCATTCCGCGGGCGACCACCGACTGATTGCTCACCACGATGAGACGGAACCCGGCTTCCTTGAGTTGCCACAGCGCGGCCGGAACGCCGGGCACGATTCGGAACTCGGCGGGATCGACCAGCAGGCCCCGGTCCTCGACCAGCACCCCGTCGCGATCGAGGAAGACCGCCGCGAAGCGCTCGTGCGTTTCCATATCCAAGCTCCGATCAGCGCTGCGGTGGCAGATGGTAGTCAACGCCTTCCCGCGCGACCCGCGGGCGAATCGCCTTTGCCGTCACTGCCGGCAGGACCAGGTACACCTGACTCCCGGCAGGCGTCTGATCCGGATGATAGACCGGACGCCCAAGGAAACTCCTTCCGACCCGGTTGCGATCCTCGTCCACAAAAAAGTCCACGGCCTCCTCCAGCTCGGCAAACAGCCAGGTGGCGGCGATCGACGTGCCGAACAGTCCGAAGCGGCCCCGCCGGGCGATCGACCGGGCCGCCTCGGCCAATCGCGAAAGCCAGCGGAGCTCTTGGGCGATTGATTCGCCGAGCGCGTCCGCTGGGGCCTCGCTCGGCTGCGGTCGAGAAAGAACCGCCACAGCGCGAACGACCACCGTCAGTTCCTTGGGCACCCAATCATGGACCGCCGTGACGTCCGCGCCCGTCGCGCGGCGGATCAGTCGGACCGCCGTTTCGGCGGTGAAATGCGTGCAATGGTCGGCAATCAGCAGGTCGAACGGGTTGCGGGTGTAGTCGGGCAGGTGGATCAGGAGCAGTCCGCCGCGGGAGAGCTTCGCCCACGCCATCTCTACAAGCGCCACGGGGCGCGGGACGTGTTCGAGGACGTGAACCATCGTCACCATGTCAAAATGCCCGGGAACGTCGCTCACAGGACACACAAAGAAGCCTTCCACGCCGCCGATCGATTCGATCTCGGGGCGGTTCCGATCATCCAACTCAGTTCCCACAAGCGACCATCCCGGCATGGTCGCGCCGAAGGCCCTCAGCGTGGCCCCGTTGCCGCAGCCGACGTCGAGCAACTGCCCCTTCGGGGGCAGGCACACCTGGGAGCGGAGGGCTTCGACGAGCCGCGAGGATCGTGAGACGGCCTGACCCGACGCTCCGAAGACCGCCTGCTCGGCGCCTCCGCCCTGATGGTAGATCGCGTAGCCGTCATAGATCAAGGCAAGCTCGCGCGCGAGCTCGCGGCTGTCCGGCTTCTGGACGCAGCCGCAGGCGCGGCAGACGCCCAGGCGTCCGCCGCTTGGCCAGGGGCGGCAATCGGACGTCACGCGGCGAAATCGCGAAAAGCCGGCGATTTCCTCAAGCGCCGATCTGCCGCAGACGCGGCAATCGCCGCTCGTGCTCCGAAGCTCGGGCCGTCGCCCCGCCTCGTCGCTCATGCGAAGCCTCCGTCGATCGTGGACCAGACGTCCGGCGGAGTCATGCCCAACTCATCGAGCAGCCGCGTCACGTCCAGCGCGGCGTGGCGTGGAATGTGCTCCAGGTTCAACCCAGAGGCGGCGGCGGGGATCGGCACGATTAAGCCCTGAGAAACCCCCAGTCGGTCGGCGATGCGGCGCGCGACGGCCTCGTAGGTCACCTCCTCCGTGCCCGAAACCTGCACGATGCCGCTTGACCGCCTTTGCCCGACGCGCAACAGCACTTCCACGGCGAAGTCGAGCGAGACGGGGGCCACGGGCATGTCCGCAAAGGGGTGGATGACGCGTCCCCGCCGCAAATCCTCCGCCCAGCGCGCCAAAAGCGGCGTGCCCGGCCCCAGGACCTTGGACAACCGCACGATGCAGACCCGATCCGAGAGGGCCATGAGTTGGCGCTCGGCCTCGGCTTTTTGCCTTCCATACTCGGTGGCGGGGGCGACGGGCGCGTCGAACCGCGGCTGCGGCGACGAGCCGTCGAAGACAAGATTGGTGGATGTGAAAACCACGTGCGCGCCGCGGCGAAGCAGCGTGCGGGCGAGGCTCACCGTCCCCGTCACGTTGACGGCGAACGTGCCGGCGGGATCCTTGCGGCATTGATCCAGCGAGACCACCGCGGCGCAGAGATAGCCCACGTCCACCTCGCACGGCGGCGCCCAGGCCGAAGCGTCTTGCGCGAGGTCCAGCGTCACGGCGTCTGGCCGCGGCGCGCGGGTCGTGCGCAGGACCGGCCAGCCTTCCCGATCGAGGCGATCGGCCAGGGCGCGACCGATCATGCCGCCGGCGCCCACGACCAGGCTTGTGGCGGACTCTCTCGCCTGCGTCACGGCGATCTCTTTCCCACGCAAAGGGCAATCAAGTAATGGGCCATTGGATAGAACCCGGTGTGGACGACCTCGTCGTTCATCGAAAAGATGAAGACGTTGTGGAAGAAACGCCGGGCGAGTTTTTTCAGGCCGGCGGCGTCCTTGCAATTGACGTGTCCTGCGCGGCTCGGCGGAGAGGCATAGGCCTGCGACTCGAGCGAGGGCGTGCCGAGGATCAACACCCCGTGGTCCGTGAGCGAACCCGCGGCGTGGGCCATGAAAGCGTCTTCCGCGGCGGCGGGAACGTGCTCGATCACGTCGAGCGCGTAAGCGCCGTCAAACGGTCCCTCGACCGGGCCCTGCAAAATGTCATGGACTTTGCACTCAAAACGCCACCGAGGATTCATGCGGTCGTTGGCGTCCTGGATGAAGACGGGATCGAAATCCACGGCCGTCAAGGCCTCGACTTCCTGCACAACGAGCCGCGTGCCGAAGGCATCGGCGCAGCCGATCTCCAGCACCCGGCCCATGCCGCTGAACATCTTGGCCACGAATTTGTACCGCGCGAGCACAAACGCCAGACGCCGGGGATCGTCGTGCCACACCTGGTTGGTCATCAAGCCGAGGCTTGTCCGGCCGTGTTTGTGGAGCACTTCAAGGCACCGCTCGTATTGCGGCTCGCGAGTCGTTGCCATGGAAAGTCGTTCCTTTTTGCATTTCGGGTGTCGGAATTCGGATTGTCAGAAGTGAACGCCGAGCTTGCGCCGCGTCTGCCGCCGGTGTTCCTGGAGGGCGTCGACCGTGGTGTTGTAGAGCCTCGCCACGCGCTGGATCTTCTCGGGCGTGCTGAAGTTAATCCGGTCCCACTCGAACGCGCGGAGGACGGCCAGCTCGAACGGTGTAAACTCCTCGGTCGTGATAAGCCCCGCTCCGAAGCCGAAGAATTTGGGATCGAGAAACGTGAAGTCGTCCGCGAGATACCCGCGTTCCTTGCCGATCCGGTAAAGGTCGGTGCGGGGGAGCGGCGTGGCGATGTGAAAATGGGCCACGTCGAAGTCGCACCTTTCGGCGAAGGCGAAGGTCTGGCGGATCTCGTCCCACGTCTCGCCAGGCAGCCCGATCACGAAGTTCGCCCCGAGATGGATGCCCAGTTCGCGGCACAGCGTCACAAGCGGCGGAATGATGTTCAGGTCGAGCGGCTTGCGGATCACCTCCCGCAAAACCCGCTGGCTGCCCGACTCCACCGACACCGTGAGCTGCGTACACCCGGCCCGCTTCATCAGCACGAGCAGCTCACGGTCGAGGTGCCAAGCGCTGACGCTCGCCGCCTTCCAGTTCAAGCCGAAGTTGCGATCGATCAGGGCCTCGAGGATTCCGGTGATCCGCCTGCGGTCCACCAACAGCGCGTCATCGAGAAAGATCAGATTCCGCACGCCATACGTGGCGACGAGGTAATCGATCTCCTGGAGCACGTCGGTCGCCGGCCGGAACGCAACGCGTCGGCCGCTGATCGTCCGCGAGGCGCAAAACACGCAGTTGTAGGGGCATCCGTAGGAAGTAATGATGAAGGCGCTGGGAGCGTCGGAGTTGAATTGGTAGTCTTTCGTGTTCTGAACGAGGTACGGGCGCAAGTCGACCAACGAGTAGTCGGGCTGGACCTGGGTTTCCACGTCGCCGATGAAGTGGGACGCTGGGTTCTCGACCACTCGCCCGCCGTCGCTCCGGTAGGCGACCCCCGGAAAGGCCTTCGCCTCGTCGCGCTTGCCCGCGATCAGAAGCCCCAGGAAGTCGCCGATCCGGCCCTCCGCGTGGTACATGAAGAGCCAATCGACATTGGGGTCCTTGGCCGCCTCCTCGGGCAGCGTGGTGGCGTAGACACCGCCAAGAAGCGTCGTCGCGCCGGGACACGCCGTCTTGGCGATGGCGATTGCCTCGTGCGCCTGACGGTGATACTCGACCGAGCCGCCGGTGACGAGCACGAATCGCGGATCCAGCTCGCGCAGCCTGTCGGCGCATTCGTCCGGACCCAGGTTTTCGCCGTTGGCGTCAAGAATGGAGAAGGCGAACTTATCTTTCATCAGCGCGGAAAGGATCAGCGCGGCATACGGCATCACGAGCCAAGGCCGCTTGCCAAACCACCGGGAATTTGGAATCACAAGGACGACGCCGGGGCTCATGTCTCAATGGACCTGCTCGATCTTCGGAGTGCGCCCATGCTTGACCGCTGCCGCTTGACACGATTTCCGATCCAGCCACCCCCGCTGGCCGCAGCGGTCAAGCAGCGCCGCGCCGCCAGTGCAGGCTCCTGGAATCGCGCAACCTCGTTCAGTCCATCTTGAGGATCGCCCGGCCCGCGATCGCGCCGGAGCGCACGTCGTCGATCGCCCGGTTGATGTCGGCCAGGGGGTAGCGTTTTCCAATGCACGGGGCCAAATCGAGTCTCCCGGCCTTGGCCAGGCGCACGTAGTTGGGGATATCGACCTCGGGCCGGCACTGGCCGCCGTGCGAGCCGACGAGCCGTTTCTCGAAATGCAGGGGCAGCGTGTGGATCGTTGCCGCGCTTCCCTGGGGCGGCACGCCCACCAGCACGGTCCGGCCGCGGGCGCCCGTCACCCGGTAGGCCATCTCGATGAGCTTCACGTTGCCCGTGGTGTCGACCGCCACGTCGGCGCCGCCGTTGCCCACGATGGTGCGGATAGCCCTCTCCGGGTCGGTGGCGGAGGAATTCACCGCGTGGGTAGCGCCGAGCTGTTGGGCCAAGGCCAGCCGGTTGTCGTGCAGATCCACGGCGATAATCGGCCAGGCCGAGACCATGGCCGCCCCCTGGACGACGCTCAAACCGACCCCGCCCACCCCGAACACGGCGATCGATTGTCCGATCTTCAGTTGCGCGTCGTTGTGGATCACGCCGAAGGCGGTCGTCACGGCGCAGCCGAAAAGCGCCGCGGAGTCCGGGTCGAAATTGCCGTCGATGGCCGTCAGGCGGTTTTCCGAAACGACGGCATATTCGTTGAACGTCGTCACCCAGCCGGCGTGGACCGGGCCGATGCGCGACTCGTAGGTCGGCGTGGTCGATTCCAGGCCGGCCCCTTTGCGCCAGTGGAGCACCACCTTGTCCCCGCGCCGGACGGTGGAGACCCCCTCGCCGCATTCAAGCACGACGCCCGTCCCCTCGTGTCCGAGCAAGTGGGGCAAGAACCGGTCGGGCCCCTTCACGCCGTCGATCTCCCCGAGCTGCGACCCGCAGATGCCGCTCGACAGGACCTTGACCAGCACCTGGCCCAGCGCTAGCCGAGGGATCTCGACCTCTTCCAGCGCCAAGGGCGCCCGTTGCTGAACCAAAATGGCGGCAAGCGACTTCATGGCGTTGAAAAGGTCGAACAACGATGGGCTCCGGTCGGGAGCGATCCGCCTTGCGCGTTGTCCCACCGACGAGGCGAAGCTAACGGAACGCTCCCCACGGCGCTGTCCCATGCCATGCACTTTCCAGAATCCGCATGCACGCGCCGGATCGCGTCCTCTATGGCAAGAAGACCCGATCGACCGATCGTTGTCAAGACGGGACGCGCTGGACGAGATGCGCGGCGGGCAGGCACGCAAAGCGGTTCGGGCAGGGATGGAGCCCGGCATTGCCGGCCGGGAATGCTTTGGCGACGATGCGGGAAGGCCGGTCGGGGAGCGACCGGCTGCCTTGTAAGCGTGGCAAGCCTGGGGACTGCGGGGGCCGACGCGCCAGCGATGGTGGCCACGCCGCCGGCGGCGAGGTACAATCGCTCCATCTTTTTCCCCGCGTTGGAAAGGAAAACCGCCATGCTGAACGCCCCGACCATCGACCGGCGACGCTTCTTGAGATTTACGGCCTTCGCGGGCGCGGCGGCGCCGACGATCGTTCCCGCCACGGTCCGCGGCGGCCCATCCCGGCCCAGTCCGAGCGAGCGGATCCTGGTGGGCATGATCGGCCTGGGCCGGCAGGGGCAATTGGTCAATCTCCGGCAGTTCCTCGCCATGCCCGACGTCCAGGTCCTGGCCATTTGCGACGTCGACGCATGGCGCCTGGAGGCGGCCAAGAAGACGATCGAGGCCGAGTACGGCAAACGCGCCGCGTCGGGCAGCTTTCGCGGTTGCGCGACGTTCGTCGAGTTCCGCGACCTGCTGGCCCGAAAGGACCTCGACGCCGTAATGATCTCCACGCCGGACCATTGGCATGTCCCGATGGCCCTGGCCGCGATGGAGGCAGGCAAGGACGTGTCGCTGGAAAAACCAATCACCCGGACGATCGCCGAAGGGCGCGCGCTGGCCGACGCGGCGAAGCGTCTGGGGCGGGTTTTCCGCGTGGACAGCGAGTTTCGTTCCTTGCCTTCGATGGTGCGGGCGTGCGAATGGGTGCGCAACGGACGGATCGGCCGGCTCCAGGCGATTCAGAGCGGCGTACCCGCTGGCGACGACGTCGATTGCCCCTACGCCGAGGATGCATCCATGCCCGTGCCCAAGGGGCTGGACTACGAACGATGGCAAGGCCCTGCCCCGCGCGCCGCATATCACGAACAGCGCGTCCACCCGCAGGGCCAACTGGGGCGGCCGGGCTGGATGCGCGTGCTTGCCTATTGCGACGGCATGATCACCAATTGGGGCGCGCACCTGAACGACATCGCCCAATGGGGCAACGACAGCGAGCGGACCGGCCCGGTCGAGATCGAGGGCCGAGGCGTGTATCCTCCGAAGGGCCGCCTTTGGAACGTGCTGAGGACGTTCGAGGTCCGCTACCGCTTCGCCAATGGCGTGGAAATGATCTACAAGACCGAAAAGCCCTGCGTTCGGTTCGTGGGAAGCGAGGGATGGATCCAGGTGGATTATCCCAAAGGGCTGGCCGCGGAGCCGGCCTCGATCCTCGACTCGCAGATCGGCCCCGGGGAAATTCGCTTCCCGCTGAAGTCCGACAAGCAGGACTTCATCGACGCCGTCAAGACCCGCGGAAACACGCTCGAAGACGCCGAGGTCGGCCACCGCACGACTTCCCTGTGCCACCTGGGCCACATCGCGATCCGCCTTGGCGCGAAGCTCCAGTGGGATCCGCGGCAGGAGCGCTTCCTGAACAACGACGCGGCCAATGCCCTGGCGAGCCAGCGCATGTCCTAGACGACGCGTGCCTGTCCCTGCGCTCAACACAACCCCGTTCGCAGTCGCCTTGCCGGCGAAGGGACTCTCCCCATCTCGCGGACTTCGCCGTGAAAAACCGGATAGACCCGTGAACGGCTACGGTTCACCTTGGGCAAGACGGCTCGTCGCCGCGGTGCTTTGGATCTTTCCGGAAGGGAAGCCGGAAAGGCGAGCCCGTCGGCGCTCCGTTGCCCGTGAAGCGTGGGAAGCCCTTGGCCCGGGAAGCGTTCACAGCTTGGTGACCCCCGGGATGGGCACCGGGTAAATGCCGTGGGCATCGGGCTTCACGGGCGGGGGCATGTCCCAGCTCACGTGGTCGGGGCCCGCCTTGTACGCCGAGTTCCATGCCTGCTCCCAGGTCATTTTCTGGCCCGTGTAGCAAACCATCTGCCCGAGCACCGCCATCATCGTGCTGCGGACCATGTACAGGCCGTTGTTGATCGGTTTGCCCGAACGGATGGCCGCGAACAGCGCCTGGTGCTCGGCGTCGTACATGCTGGTTTTCACCTTTTTGTCGTAGCGCCAGTTGGTCTCCCCCTCGATGCGATACTTGAGCAGATAGCAGCGGCCCTTGGTGCCCAGGAAGGTATCGGAGACCTCGTCATAGCAGCCCGCCTGGGCCCGCACGTTGGCGTACATCCGCACCCCGTTGGCGTACTCGTAGACGATCGCGCCGTGATCGAACACGTCGCCGTACACCGGCCCGAAACAGGACGACCGGCCCGCCGTGGCGAAGGCCGTCTCCGGCGTCTGCTCGCGCAGGGTCCAGCAGCCTTTGTCCATGCTGTGCAAGAGCGACTGCGGCACGTCGTCGCCCGAAAGCCAGTTGAAGTGATACCAGTTGCGGAACTGATACTGGAGTTCCGTGTCGCCGGGCCGGCGCTCGACGAGGCGGTACGGCGAGCGCATGTAGGTCTCCTGGATCGCCACGATGTCGCCGATCGCGCCGTCGAGCACCCGCTTCATCGTCTCCTGAACGCCTGCGTCGTATCGCCAACACAAGCCCGAGACGACGCTCAGGTTCTTCCGCTTCGCCTCCTCGCAGGCCTGCTCCACGAGGCGGACGCCCGGCGGGTCGATGGCGTGGGGCTTCTCCACGAAGACGTGCTTGCCGGCGTCGACGGCGGCCTTGAGGTACTGGGGATGGAACTTGGAGGCGCAAGCGATCAGCACCACGTCGACCCCGCTGGCGATGACCTTCTGATACGCGTCGAAGCCGACGAAACAGTGGTCGTCGTCGACGGCGACCTGGTCGGGCCGTTCCTTTTGGAGTTGCAGGCGGGCGCTTTTGACGCGATCCTCGAACACGTCGGCCAAGGCAACGAGTTTGGCGTTCTTGTCCGCGTTCAAGGCATTGACCGCAGCCCCCGAACCTCGCCCCCCGCAGCCAATCAGTCCGATCTTGAGCACGTCGCTGCCGGCGGCGGTGAAGGCGGCGTTTGATA
>Ga0101944_10001633_pt1:42500-43863 | contig 43863 bp, 37 predicted proteins | sample DewCreD2012metaG_FD_75245 | JGI IMG/M metagenome (GOLD analysis project Ga0101944, IMG submission 75245) | Hot spring sediment bacterial and archeal communities from British Columbia, Canada, to study Microbial Dark Matter (Phase II) - Dewar... ... | reverse complement strand
GCGGGGCGGCCACCGGCGCCGCCGGCCGCGCGACCGCGGGCGCAGCGGGCCGCACGGCCGGGGGCGGGGGCGAGGGCGGCGGCAGCTCGACCGAGATCGTCTCCTCCACCTCCACCTCGACCTCCACCTTGATCTCGCCGCCGGCAGGCACGGTCTCCCGCGCCGCAGGCGGCTCGCTCGCCGCCGCGGCCGGCGTTTCGACCACCGCAGCTGCCCGGATCGCCGCGGGCCCCTCCTCGACGGGCGCCGGCGCTTCGAACGGCAGCGGCGGCGCCGGCGGTGGCGGGGCGATGGGCTCGGCCGTCGCCCCCGGCGCGGCTGCCGGCACCGCGGGCGCCCCGGCCACCCAGAGCACGGCGGTGCAGTAGGCGCAGCGGGCGCGCACTCCGCCGGCCGGGACCTTCGCGGGGTCGATCCGGTAGGTCGCCCCGCAGCGGCACTGGACGTTCATGACGGGTTCCTCTCTCCCTCCGGCGGCCGCGCGGCCCCGCCCTCGGGACCGTTGCCGCGCCGGCGATCCACCACGTACTTCGACCCGGGCAGCGTCTTGGCGTACCCCTTCATCTCGGTCGCGAGCTCGCTCACCTCCGCCGGGTGGTTGAACTGCCGCTCCCGGTTGGTCACGATCCCGATCGAGAGCGTCATCAGCGGCACCCGGTGCAGCTGGCCGCGGCGGTCCTTCCCGAAGAAGTAGCCCGCCCGGCGGTCCGGCTCGGTGTACTGCATCGGGATCAGCGTGTCGAACACCGAGAGCATCTCCTGGCAGACGGGGCTGATCTCCGTCGCCGGGATGATGAAGATGAAGTCGTCGCCGCCGATGTGCCCCACGAAGCCCCGGCTCCCGAGCATCCCCTTCACCACGTCGTGCAGGATGCGCGAGAGGAGGAAGATCACCCGGTCGCCGTCGTAGTAGCTGTAGCGGTCGTTGAACTCCTTGAAGTGGTCGAGGTCCGCGTAGCAGACCGCGAACGGCTCGTCGCTCCCGATGCGCCGGCGGATCTCGCGCTCGATCTCGGTCGTCCCGGGGAGGCGCGTCGACGGATGGACGGCCACGTCGCGCTCGGCGCGGTGGAGCACCGCGTCCAGCCGCGCCAGCTGCTCCGCCCGCGGGAAGCTCTGCGGCACCACGTCGTCGGCGCCGGCCTTGAACCAGCGCTGCACGGCGTCGGCGTCGTGGCCGGCGAGGAGCGCGGCCGCCGGGACGATCGCCGTGTAGGCGTCGTCCTTGAGCCGGGCGAGGAGCCCGAGGCCGGTGCCGGCGGCGTCATCGGTGCCGTCGAAGACCACGAGCGCGGGGCGCCCGCGCAGCAGCAGCGAGGCCACCTCCTGCGGGTCCGCGTGCGGCACCGTCACGAAGCCGCTC
>Ga0101944_10001633_pt1:0-37500 | contig 43863 bp, 37 predicted proteins | sample DewCreD2012metaG_FD_75245 | JGI IMG/M metagenome (GOLD analysis project Ga0101944, IMG submission 75245) | Hot spring sediment bacterial and archeal communities from British Columbia, Canada, to study Microbial Dark Matter (Phase II) - Dewar... ... | reverse complement strand
CTAGAGTGCCCGGCTTGACCCGCTGGTAACTAGGGACGAGGGTTGCGCTCGTTGCGGGACTTAACCCAACATCTCACGACACGAGCTGACGACAGCCATGCAGCACCTGTGCAAGTGTCCCGAAGGAGGGCCGATGTTTCCACCGGCTTACACCTGCATGTCAAGCCCAGGTAAGGTTCTTCGCGTTGCATCGAATTAAACCACATGCTCCACCGCTTGTGCGGGCCCCCGTCAATTCCTTTGAGTTTCAGCCTTGCGGCCGTACTCCCCAGGCGGGGTACTTAATGCGTTAGCGACGGCACCGAAGGGGTCGCTCCCCCCGACGCCTAGTACCCATCGTTTACGGCGTGGACTACCAGGGTATCTAATCCTGTTTGCTCCCCACGCTTTCGCGCCTCAGCGTCAGCAATGGCCCAGCTGGCCGCCTTCGCCACCGATGTTCCTCCCGATATCTACGCATTCCACCGCTACACCGGGAATTCCACCAGCCTCTACCATGCTCGAGCCGGGCAGTCTAGAAGGCAGTGCTGCGGTTGAGCCGCAGCGTTTCACCCCCTACTTACCCAGCCGCCTACGCGCCCTTTACGCCCAGTGATTCCGGACAACGCTCGCACCCTCTGTATTACCGCGGCTGCTGGCACAGAGTTAGCCGGTGCTTCCTTTGGAGGTACCGTCAGAGCTTCGTCCCTCCCGACAGTGGTTTACAACCCGAAGGCCGTCATCCCACACGCGGCGTCGCTGCGTCAGGCTTTCGCCCATTGCGCAAGATTCCCCACTGCTGCCTCCCGTAGGAGTCTGGGCCGTGTCTCAGTCCCAATGTGGCTGGCCATCCTCTCAGACCAGCTACCCGTCGTCGCCTTGGTGGGCCGTTACCCCACCAACTAGCTGATAGGCCGCGAGGCCCTCCATCGGCGCATTGCTGCTTTCCTCGCCCGGACATGCGTCCCGGCGAGCGTACGCGGTATTACCCGGCCGTTGGGCCGGCTATCCCCCGCCGATGGGCAGGTTCCTCACGTGTTACGCACCCGTTCGCCACTGACCCTTGCGGGCCCGTGCGACTTGCATGTGTTAAGCACGCCGCCAGCGTTCGTCCTGAGCCAGGATCAAACTCTCCAATGAGAGATCTCGATCAGCTCGATGGACCGAACGACTTGGTCTTGTCGTCCGAATCACGTGTTCAGAGTTGTGTAACCCGGCCTGCCGGGACTCTGCGCCCGGCCGACCCTAGGGTCCGCACCCATCCACTTGATTCCTCACCACATCACTTGTCAAAGAGCGTCCTGCGACACTTCTGCCTCCGCAGTTTCTGCGGAGCCTCGAATCATACCAGCGAGTGGCCGATCCGTCAATCCCTGCGGCGCTCCCTGCATCGGCCGCCCGGATCCCCTCGCCACGCTCGGCGCGAGCCGGGTCAACGAAGGGATCGCCAATTTACACGGGCGTGACGCACATGCAACCCCCTCGTGCTACGGCGTCAGCTCCCGCCGCCGCGGCTCCATCCGCACGATCCACAGCCCGTTGTGCATGTCGTTCACGAACGCCAGCCCGTCCTTCACCACCACGCCCCACGTCATCGCCGAGTTCGACACCCGGCCGTCCATGTCCGCCGTGTTCAGGTGCACCATCTCGCGCCCCTGCGCCCGCAGGTCGCCCTTCAGCTCGCCCGAGATGTCGAACGCGCGGAACCCTGCGTTGTACGCCCCCATGTAGAGGGTGTCCCCTGCCACCCAGATGTTGTGCACCCCGCCGAACTCGGGCTCGTAGTACGCCACCGGCCTCGGCGCCTCGAGGTTGGACACGTCGAGCACCTGCAGCCGCCCGTACGCCCGTCCCGCCGCGGCGTCCTTCGCCCCCTTCACCCCGGAGGCCGGGAAGACCTCGTCGGCGATGAAGACGTAGTTCCGGTGCCGCCAGGCCGTGTGCGTCCCGCGGATGAACCCCGGGCCGCCGCTCGCCTCCACGTCGCGATAGAGCGCGTTCAGGTCGTACTTGTACTGGCTCACGAGCTGCGGGTTCGACGGGCTCCCGCCCTTCATGCCGTTGCCCACGTCGAGGATCACCAGCCCGTCGTTCCAGTAGCTCAGGTACGCCAGCCCGTCCTGCACGTCCACGTCGTGCAGGGTGCGCCCGGCGTCGGGACGGCTGGTGCGCCACTGCGCGACCTCCTTCGGCCGGTACGGGTCGGAGATGTCGATCACGTGGATCGCGCCCGTCCCGTCGTTGGTGAGGTACACGTGCGTCCCGTACTGCTCCTGCCGGTACACGAACGCCGAGTGCACGCCCGCCGTCACGCCGTCGGTGAACTCGCTGATCACCTTCGGGTGCGCCGGGTCCTCGATCGAGCAGATGACGATCCCGTTGCGCCGGTCGCTCGCGCCCTCGCGCGTGAAGACGAGGAACCGGCCGTCGGGCGTCGTCATCACGTCGTTGACGCGCCGCGTGTTGGTGACGACCGAGTCGGTCACCACCGGGCGCGCCGGGTCCGAGATGTCGATCGCGTACATCACGTCGCCGCCACCGCCGCTCCCGAGGTAGGCATGCTTCCCGTCGGGGTGCACCCAGACCTCCTCGGTGTTGAAGCGCGTCCGCGGCAGCCGGCCCACCACCGTGAGCGGCCGGCGCACGTCGCGCGCGGCGAGGGTCACGGGCGCCTCGGCGCTCGCCGGCCCGAACGAGGCCGTCACCGTGTACGCGCCAGGCGTGTAGCCCACGAAGCTGCCGTCGGGGCCGATCGCCCCCTCGCCCGGCGCGAAGCTCCAGCTCGGCGTGAGCCCCGCGATCGCCTTCCCCGCCCGGTCGCGCGCGACCGCGGTGAAGCGCACCACGTCGCCCGTGCGCGCGTCGGCGCGAGCCGGGGTCAGCTCGACCCGCGCGATGGTGTTCGCCACCACCTCGACCGGCACCTTCGCCTCCGCGCCCCCGACCCGCGCCGTCAGGACCGCCCGCCCCGGCGCGACGGCGGTCACCAGCCCGTCGCGCGAGACTTCGGCCACCCGCGGCGCCGAACTGCCCCAGACCGGCCGGTCGTCGCGCGCATCGCCGGCCGCGGAGTACGCGGTGCCGGCCAGCCGGATCCGCTGCCCCACCACCATGCGCTGCACCGCCGGCGTCACGTCCACCCGCGCGGCAGGCCCGGGAAGCACCCGGATCTCCACCTGCTCCACCACCGGCTTGGTCCCCGGCACCGCCGCGAGCACCGAGATGCGCAGCGTGCCGGTCGAGCCCGAGGTGACGAGGCCCGTCGAGTCCACGCCGCCCTCGAAGAAGCCGCCCGCGGCGAAGAAGCGGAGCCGGGCACCGGAGAGCGGCTGGCCCTGCCGGTCGAGCACCTGGACCGCCAGCCGCAGGGTGTCGCCCGCGGTCATGGTGGCCCGGGGGCCCGGGGTGACGACGAGCCGCCCGATCGGCGACTCGGCCGGCGGCGGTGGCGGCGGGGCCTGCGGCTGCTGGAACAGCGCGGCGAGGACGAGGACTGCGGGTGCCATGGGCGCGATCCTGGGGGAGGCGAGGGTGGACGGCTCGGGCCGGGACGCCGGTCCCGGCCACAGGCAGGGGAAGTTCGTGCCCCGGAGGGCCGGCGGTCAATCGCGCGGGAGGCGCCGCGCGGGCGGGTACGGGAAGAAGTCCGGGATGTCGCCCTGGCGCTGCCGGGCCTGCATCGCGGTCCAGAACTCCACGGTGCAGAGGTCGGCGTGGTGCTTCAGGAAGACTTCGCCGAGCCGGCCCTCGAGCGCGAGGAAGGGCCGGAACTCCTCGGGGAAGACGTCGTGCTCCCCCACGCCGAACCACGGCTCCGCGGCGAGCTCGTCGGCGTCGTCGCGCGGCGGCGGGAGGCGGCGGAAGCGGCAGTCCACGAGGAGCGAGAGCTCGTCGTAGTCGTAGAAGATCACGCGGCCGTGCCGGGTGACGCCGAAGTTCTTCAGCAGCATGTCGCCCGGGAAGATGTTGGCGGCGGCGAGGTCCTTGATGGCCCACCCGTAGTCCACGACCGCCGCGGCCGCGGCCTTCGGCGAGGCGCTGCGGAGGTAGAGGTTGAGCGGCGTGACCCGCCGCTCGGTGTAGACGTGCCGCACGGTGACCACGTCGCCCTCGACCACCACGGTGCGGCCCGCGACCCGCTCGAGCTCGGCCAGCAGCTCCGGCTCGAAGTGCGCGCGGCGGAGCCGGAGCCCCTCGAACTCCTGCGCGTCGGCGAGGCGGCCGACGCGGTCGTGGCGGAAGACGAGGTCGTACTTCTCCCGCACGAGGCGCGGGGTGGCGGTCTTCGGCGGGTCGCAACGGTCCTTGATGACCTTGAAGACCACGTTGAGCGACTCGAGGGTGAAGACGGCCATCACCATGCCGCGGTCGCCCTCGCTCGCCCGGAAGCGCGCGCCGGGGCGGTCGAGGTGCCGCCGCAGCTCGCGGTAGAGCTCGGTCTTGCCGTGGCGCTCGTACCCGATGGCGGTGTACAGCTCGTCCACGCGCTTGAGCGGCAGGATCGAGCGGAGGAAGGCGACCACGTCGCGGGGGCGCGGCACGTCCACGAAGAAGTACGACCGCGTGAACCCGAAGACCGCGCTCACCTCGTCGGGGCTCGTGAGCACCGCGTCCACCTCCAGGCGGCCGTCGCGGTTCACGAGCGCCAGCACGAGCGGCACGAGCCCGCCCGCGGTGCGCACGCGGCCCACGGCGTACGCCCCCTTGTTGCGGTAGAAGAGGCACGGGAGGAGCTCGATCGCCTCGAGCGCGCGGTCGCGCGCGGCGTGCGCGAGCTGCGCGGCGAGCGCCACGGCGGCGCGGCGCGCGTCGCCGGCGGGGTCGGCGAGCGGGCGGGCCAGCGGGAGCATGGCGAGCCCGCGGGCCAGCACCTCGGCGTCGAGCCGGCGCGCGGGGATGGTACGGTGCGCGGGCGGGGCCGCGCCGTCGAGGGAGGGACGCGCGCGGGGGCGCTGGAAGAGCAGCTCGTCGGCGAGCTCGTCGGGGGGAAAGAGCCGCCGGGTGAGGGAGTTGAACCAGGTCTCGGCGAGCTCGGCGTCGGGGCGCGGGGCGGTCGCGAACGCGTACGCCGCGCGCACCGCCTCCCACCAGGCGCGCCGCGGCGGGCCGGCGAGCATCGCGCGCACCGCGCGCTCGAGGGCATCGAGCCCGGCGCGATAGAGCGCCAGCCGCTCGCGCATGTCCTCCTGCGCGTCGCGCCACTCCGCGCGCGCGAAGCGCCCGGGCGCGCGCGCGGTGATCGCGCGGAAGGCGTCGTGCCACGCCGCGAACGCGTCGGCCGCGGCGCGGGCGACGGCGCCGAACTCCGGCTCCCCCGCCGGTCCCTCGCCGCCGCCGGCCGGTATATGCTTCAGGGGCTCACCCACCGCCGACGCTCACGCGGACCCCTCCCCATGACGACCCCACGGTACGAGCAGCTCGTCCCGCCCGCCTCGGGCGACCCGATCACCATGCGCGAGGGCGCCCTCGAGGTGCCGGACCACCCGATCATCCCCTTCATCGAGGGCGACGGCACCGGCCCCGACATCTGGCGCGCGGCGGTCCACGTGCTCGACGGCGCGGTGGCGAAGGCCTACGGCGGCCGGCGCCGCATCGCCTGGTTCGAGGTCCTGGCCGGCGAGAAGGCGAAGGCGGTGACCGGCAGCTGGCTCCCGCAGGACACGCTCGCGGCGATCTCGCACCATCTCGTCGCGATCAAGGGCCCGCTCACGACGCCGGTCGGCGGCGGCTTCCGCTCGCTCAACGTGGCGCTGCGCCAGCAGCTCGACCTCTACGCGTGCGTCCGCCCGGTGCGCTGGTTCACCGGCGTGCCCTCCCCGGTGCGGCACCCCGAGCTCGTGGACATGATCATCTTCCGCGAGAACACGGAAGATATCTACGCCGGCATCGAGTACCGCGCGGGGACCCCCGAGGCGCAGCGGCTGATCGCGGTGCTCCAGGACGAGCTGGGCGTGCAGTCGATCCGCTTCCCCGCCACGAGCGCGATCGGCGTGAAGCCGATCTCCGAGGAGGGGAGCAAGCGGCTGATCCGCTCGGCGATCGACGAGGCGCTCCGTCGCGGGCGGAAGAGCGTGACGCTGGTGCACAAGGGCAACATCATGAAGTACACGGAGGGCGGCTTCCGCGACTGGGGCTACGCGCTGGCGCGGGAGGAGTACGGCGCGACCGAGCTCGACGGCGGGCCGTGGCACCGCCTGCCCGGCGGGCTCGTGATCAAGGACGTGATCGCCGACGCCTTCCTGCAGCAGATCCTCACCCGCCCCGCCGACTACGACGTGATCGCCACGATGAACCTGAACGGCGACTACATCTCGGACGCGCTCGCCGCGCAGGTCGGCGGGATCGGGATCGCGCCCGGCGCCAACATCAACTACGTCACGGGGCACGCGGTCTTCGAGGCGACCCACGGCACCGCGCCCAAGTACGCGAACCAGGACAAGGTGAACCCGGGCTCGGTGATCCTCTCGGGCGAGATGATGCTGCGCTACCTGGGGTGGCACGAGGCGGCCGACCTGCTGATCGCCGGGCTCGAGCGGACGATCGCGCAGAAGCGCGTCACCTACGACTTCGAACGGCTGATGGAGGGGGCCACGCTCGTGAGCTGCAGCGGCTTCGGCCGGGCGGTCGTCGAGAACATGGGCTGACCGCCGCCCCCTCACCGCCCGGCGCCGCCGGGCGGCGGGCCGAGGCGCCGCTCGGCGAACGCCAGGCGCTCCTGCAGCTCGGCGACCTGGGCCTTGAGCAGCGCGAGCTCGTCGAGGGCGTGCGGCGGCAGGTCGGGATCCAGGATCGGTTCCTCGACGTCCCAGCTGACCACGCGCCGCCCGCGCGTGTCGGTGAAGTTCCCCGACGCGACCAGCACCAGGTCGTACATCCACCAGAGGCCCAGGCCGCCCAGGGTGCAGAGCATCAGCAGCCCCGAGCCGGTGCGCCCCACGTAGAAGCGGTGGGCCCCGAACACGCCCAGCACCGCGGCGAGGCCGGTGGCCACGCCGCGGGAGCGCGGGCTGATCGGGGGCCGGCCCCAGGGGATGGGCGTGGTCACCGGATGCCCGCGGGAAGCCCCGTCGGCGCGCTGTCGCGCCACCACTGGGCCGGCAGCGGGCGCGCGGCGGGCCAGACCTCGTCGAGGGTGAGGCCGTCGTGCAGGCGGCCGCCCTTCATGACGTAGCGGATCGCGGCGGTCTGGCGCAGGTCGCGCAGCGGGTCGCCGTCGAGCACCACGAGGTCGGCGAGCTTGCCCGGCTCGATGGAGCCCAGGTCGGCCTCCATGCCGATGGCCCGGGCCCCGAGGAGCGTCGCCACGCGCAGCGCGTCGTGGTTGCCGAGCCCGCCGCTCGCCATCGCCCACAGCTCCCAGTGGAAGCCGAGCCCCTGCAGCTGGCCGTGGCTCCCGACCCCCATGATCCCGCCCGCGCCGACGACATCCGCCACGAAGCGCGCGTGCCGCGGGAAGACGTGCTCGTCGCGGCGGAACCAGCCGCCGGGGCCGGGGGTCCCGCCGCGCCGCCGGGCCTTCGCCTCCAGCTCCGTGATCGGGGTGAAGCGCCGCAGCCGCGCGTCGTCGTACACCTCCTCGGTGGCGTAGAACCAGTTCTCCGCCCACGGCCCGCCGTACGACACGAGGAGGGTGGGCGAGCTGGCGACCTGCGTCCGCGCGAAGAGGGTGACGATGTCGTCGTAGATCGGCGTGATCGGCAGCGCGTGCTCGATGCCGGGATAGCCGTCGAGCGCGTGGGTGATGTTCAGCTTCCAGTCGAGGCCGCCCTCGGTGGTCGGCATGAGCCCCAGCTCGCGCGCGGCGGTGATGATCCACTGCCGCTGCTGGCGGTTGCCGCTCATGTACATCTTCAGCGTCTTCGTGTCCCAGTACCGGCTGTAGCGCTTCAGCACGCTGCGCGCGTGGTCCTGGTCGCGGATCACCTCGCCGGCGAAGACGCCGGGGCCGGTCGAGTACACCCGCGGCCCGAGCATCTCGCCCGCCTCCACGCGGTCGCCGTAGGTGAGCACGTCGGTGGTGGCGGTCTGCGGGTCCCGCGTGGTGGTGACGCCGTACGCGAGCGTGGCCAGGTACTGCCAGACCTGCCGCGTGTGGATCCCGTTCACGAGCCACTGCGCGTGGTAGTGCGTGTCCACGAAGCCCGGCACGATGGTGCGGCCGCTCACGTCCACCACCGTCGCCGAGGCCGGCACGTCCACGGTGCCGCGCCGGCCGACGGCCCGCACCCGGTGGCCCTCGACGACGACGTCGGCGTCCTCGACGACCTCGTCGCCCCTCATGGTGATGACCCGCCCGCCGCGCAGCACGACGGTGCCGGCGGGGAGCGCCCGGGTGACCGGCACGGCGATCTCCGCCTCCGTCGCCTGGTAGGCGGGGCCCTTCGCCGCCGTGTCGGGCTTCGCGCCGGCGGCGCGGGCCGCGTGCACGCTGTCCTCGACGGCGCGGGCGCGCGCCAGGTCGTACACGGCGTGCGCGCGGCCCATCGACCAGTGGACGCGCTGGCCGTCGGCGCTCCAGGCCGGGAACTGCGCCCCCACGTCGGTCAGCTTGCGCACGGGGATGCTGGCGGTCGCGAGGTTCGCCACCGACACGCTCGTCCCGCGGCCGCCCGGCGGGGGGACGCGCATCGTGTAGAGGTCGCTCCCGACCAGCGCGAGCGCGTGCTCGCCGGTGGGCGAGACGAGCACCACGGCGGCGGGCGGCGGCGGCGACGTGTCACCCTCGATGGGGTGGGTGTCGCGCAGGTCCACGGCGGGGGCGCCCGGCGCGTGGTCGTCGCTCGTGGCACCCGGCGGCTTCGGCCCCGACACCTTGAGCAGCGGCTTCACGTCGGTCCCGTCCCAGCGGAACGAGACCAGCCCGTCGCGCGGGCCGTAGGCGTAGAGGCGCGTCGTGTCGCGGGTGAAGTGCGGGCGCCCGCGGCCGGCGGCGGGCGCGATGCGCGTCACCTCGCCCCCGGTGGCCGGGACCCACACGAACTCGCTGCCGAGACCGCCCTGGAAGAACCCGCTCGCTTCCTGCAGGTCGCGCGCGGCCGCGCGCACGGCGGCGATGCGCCGGCCGTCGGGCGCCCACGCCGGGTCCTGGTAGTAGGCCGCGACCCGCGTCAGCTGCTGCGGCCGCGACTTCCCGTCCGCCGCCACCCGCCAGATGTGGCCGCCGGCCCGGTCGTCCCACGTGACGAAGCCGATGGCCCGGCCGTCGGGCGACCAGGTGGGCTGGTACTCGCCCACCGCGAGGTCGGTGAGCCGGCGCGGCGTGCCGCCGGGCCAGTCCATCACGTAGAGCCGGTCGAGTGCCGTGAAGGCGAGCCGCTTCCCGTCGGGGGACGGGACGGCGTCGCGCACCTGGCGGGCGAGGAAGGTCGGCGTGTCGTCCACCCGGTAGGCGAACCGAACCTCGGGGCCGACGGCAACCTCCTCGTCCACGGTGAACGGGATCCGCGCGGGTGCGGCGCCGTCGAGCGGCACGCGCCAGATCTCGCCCCCGTACGACACCACGATCGCCCGCGAGTCGGGGGTGAAGCTGTAGCCGGGGTACACGTCCGCGGGCGCGCGCGACTCCTGCTCGTCGCGCTGCACCGGGTAGGCGAGCCAGCGCTCCGTGCCCGTGGCGAGCTCGCGGAGGCGGAGCCCCGTCTCGGCCGCGTGCCGCGAGCCGTAGACGAGCCACCTCCCGTCGGGGGAGAGCGCGGGCCGGAACGCCGAGCCGTGGCGGTTCGACATGACGGTGCGCTCGCCGGTCTCGCGGTCGAGCACGGCGAGCTGGTACTGCGGGAAGATCGCGTTGTACTGCCAGTCGCCGGTGCGCTGCGCGTACCACAGGTAGCGCGGGTCGGGCCCGAAGGCGGCGCCGAGCATCTTGAGCGGAGCCGGCTCGCCGACGAGCTGGATGCCGCTGCCGCCCTCCACGTCGTACTGCCAGAGCTTGTGGCCCCGGCCGAGGCCCCCGCCGACCGAGGCGATCAGGTAGCGCCCGTCGGGCGTCCACTCGGGCGAGACGACGAGGGCGTCGTTGCCCCTGCTCACCTGCACCGAGTCGGTGCCGTCCACCCGGATCGTCCAGACGTTGTCGCCACCGCTGCGGTCGGAGACGAAGGCGATCCGCCGGCCGTCCGGGCTGAAGCGCGGCTGCGCGTCGTAGGCGAGCCCCTGCGTGAGCCGCGTCGCGCGGCCGCCCTCGATGGGGAGCAGGTAGAGGTCGCCGAGCAGGTCGAAGACGAGCTGCCGGCCGTCGGGGCTCACGTCCAGCGAGATCCACGAGCCGCGCGTGGTGCTGATCGCGACCCGCCGCGCCTCCTCGAGCGGCAGCGCCTTCTTCGCGCCCTTCGCGGAGTCGGGGGTGGCCTGGGCGGCCACGACGGCCGGTGCGGCGACGAGCAGCAGGAGCGCGGCGGCAGGGCGCATGGGCGGGGACCGGTTCGAGTGAGGGGGTGCACCACGGGGAAGCGCGCCCGGGAGGACTCGAACCTCCGACCATCAGCTTAGAAGGCTGCTGCTCTATCCAGCTGAGCTACGGGCGCGGGCCTCCCGAAGGTAACCCGCGCCCGAAGCGGAGAGAACGGCCGGGGGACCGGCTACCTGCGCAGCGCGTCCCGGATCTCCCGCAGGAGGACGACGTCCTCGGGGGTCGGCGGCGGGGCGGCGGGTGCCGGCGCCGGCTCCGCCTTCAGCCGGTTCATGAACCTCACCATCTGGAAGATGATGAACGCCAGGATGAGGAAGTTGAGGACGACGGTGACGAAGCTGCCCCACGCGAACACCGGCGCCACCTTCCGCACCTCGGCGAGCACCCGCGGCGTGCCCTCCGGCACGGGGCCCAGCGCCACGAACATGTTGGTGAAGTCGAGCCCGCCGGTGAACCGGCCGACGATCGGCATGATGAGGTCGTTCACCACCGAGTCCACGATCCTGCCGAACGCGCCGCCGATGATGACGCCGACGGCGAGGTCCATCACGTTCCCTTTCACGGCGAACTGCTTGAACTCCTGCACCATGCCCATGGCATCCTCGGGTCTGACGGAACGGGGAAGCTAGAAAAGCGGCGCGACCGAGACCAGTTGCGTCACCAGCGTGTGGTTGACGTCCACGCGCTGGCCGCTCGGGCGGACGATGAGCTGGTTCACGTAGCCCACCTCCGCGCGCAGGTGGCGCGCGAACTGCCAGCCGAGCCCGGTGAAGAGGCGGTTCTGGTCGAAGAGGTTCGGGCCCGCCTGCGCGCCGAAGGCCACGAAGAGCTCGTCGCCGCCATACGCGTACACCGTCCCCGGCCCGAGGGTCGGCCGGTTCAGCAGGACGTTGAGGCGCAGCTGGTAGCGCGCGCGCAGCAGGAAGTCCCAGCGCGACACGCGCGCGTCGCCGGTCGCGGAGTCCACCGCCATCCGCCCGAGCCAGCGCTGCTCGAGGAAGTACCGGTGCCGGAACTGCACACGGCCGGCGTCGTGCAGCAGGTACATCGCCTCGAACAGGCGATGCTCCGGGAACGACGCCGGCGGCTCGACGTCGTCCGGCGGCCAGGTCTGCGCGAAGGCGTAGCCGGCGCCGAGCCGCACCACGGGCGAGAGGGTGTACACACCCGCGCCCCGGAGCAGCACCTGCGCCGGCTCGGCGGCGACGTCGCGGCGCCGCGCCTGCAGGTCGAGCAGCAGCGCCACGCGGCCGCCGCCCAGGCGGTGGTCGCCGAAGTACTGGAGCCACCACGCCGCCTGGCTGGTGGTGACGCGCCCGCCCTCCTGCCCCGCCGCCGGCGACGCGAGGGCCGTGGCGGCGAGCGCCAGCGCGGCGGCACGCCTCACCCGAACCTCGCGGCGCGCTCGAGCGCGACGAGCGAGTCGAGCAGCTCCACGGGGAGGTACGCGTGGGGCCCCACCTGCTCGAGCCCCGCCTCGCGGAAGAGGCGCCGGTACAGGGCGGGCGAGCGGTGATGCCAGCCGTGGAGGTCACCGGTCACCTCGTCGCCCCGCGCGAATGCCTCGAGCCACGCGACGCCGCCGACGTGCGGTCGCAGCCCGGCGAGGCCCACGCGCAGGTCGCGGGTGGGCACGTAGTGCAGCACGTCGGCGCAGACGACCAGGTCGTAGTCGCGCTCGAGCCCCAGCGCGGCGACGTCGGCGAAGGCGCCAAGGCGGATGTTGCGCCGCCGGCCGAAGCGGCGCACGGCGTACTCGCTCGGGTCGATGCCCTGGTAGTGCAGGCGGGGACGGAGCTCGCGGAGCAGCGGCTCCCACGCGCCCTCGCCGCAGCCGATGTCGAGGACGCTCGTGATCGGGCGCGCGAGCAGGTACTCCGCGAGGGCGACGGCGCAGTGCACCTTGCGCTGCACGTCGGCCGGGGCGTGGACGCGGTGCCGGGGGTGCCGGTACCACCGGTCGAAGTAGGCCTTGTCGTACTGCTTCATGCGGTGGCGGCCGGTCGGGACGCACGCCACCCGCGCCGGCGGCGCCGGCAGGTCGAAGGCATCGGACTGTGGGTTCGGGGAGCGGCGCGCCACCGGCGCCGCGTCGGATCAGCGTGTGGCGATGCGGAGGACCGCACGCGGGTCGCGGCAGTTGCCACCGATGACCATGACGCCGGTACGCGGCCGGATGGAAGCCTCGTCGGCGAGGGCGACCGAGGCGATCGAGCCGCCGACCGGCGTGTTCAGCGCCACCGCGGCCGCCTGCCCCGGCAGCAGCTCACCGGGGAGCGGCGCCTCGGCGACCGCCACCTCCGCCGCCGCGCCGGCGGAAGGCTCGGCGACCGGCGCCTGCATCGGCTCCAGCGCCGCCTCGACCACCTCGGGCTCGGCGGCGGCCTCGGCCACCGGCCCGGCCGACGCGGCCAGGCGCTCGGTCGTCACCTGCGGCTCGGGCTCCGGTCGCGGCGCGTCGGCCACGAGCGGCAGGCCCCGCTCGACCGCCGACACCACGCCGCGCGTGGCGTCGCCGCGGACCAGAGTGAGGTCGCGGGCACCGCCGCCGCAGGCGGCCGCGAGCGCGAGGCAGGCGAGGAGGACAGGACGGCGCATGCGCGGAAGTCTAGCGAGGTTCCGCCGGGACGGGAGTCCCGGCGCGGCGGGCGGCGGACGATCGGGGCGCCCGGATTCGAACCGGGGACCTCCTGCTCCCAAAGCAGGCGCTCTACCGGACTAAGCTACGCCCCGTTCCCGGCGAAGATAGCAGCCCCGTCAGGAGCGGCCGAGCGCCGCCCGGGCGGCGTCGCCCACCGACTTGAGGTGGAGGTCGCGCTGCGGGTACGGGATCTCGATTCCGGCCCGGCGGAACGCGGCGTGCACCTCGACGTGCAGCTCGCTCAGGGTCCGCAGCCGCCGCTCGATGTCGTCCGAGAAGCAGAACAGCGTGAAGTTGAGCGCGCTGTCGCCGAAGCCCCGGAAGAGGGCGACCGGCGCCGGGACGGCCAGCACCAGCGGGTGCGAGGCCGCCACCTCCTGCAGCAGCGCGATCACCCGCTCGGGCTCGGCGCCGTACGCGGCGCCGACGTTGACCTCCATCCGGCGGAGGGAGTCGGAGAGCGTGTAGTTGATCACGTCGCGGGAGAGGAGCTCGCCGTTCGGCACGATGACCTCGGCGCCGTCGTAGGTCGCGATGACGCTCGCGCGCACGCCGATCTGCCGCATCACCCCGAGGTGCTCGCCGACCTTGACGTGGTCGCCGACGCGCACCGGCCGCTCGAAGGCGAGGATGATCCCCGAGACGAGGTTGTTGACGATGTTCTGCAGCCCGAAGCCGATGCCGACCGACAGCGCGCCCGCCACGATCGCCAGCTTCGTGACGTCCACCCCGGCGGCACCGAGCGCGACGAAGAACCCGACGGCGACGACGCCGTACTTCACCAGCGTGGCGATCGCCGTCGGCACGCCGCGCGGGAGCGCCCGCCGCCCGAGGATGTCCTCCTCGGTGAGCGCGGCGGCCGCGCGCCCCACCCAGACGGCGAGGACGAGGGCGAGCACGAAGGCGAGCACGTCGCCGATCGAGAAGGCCACCGTCCCGATCCCGATCGGCGTGCGCAGGACGCCGAGGAGGGCGTGGATGGCCGGCTCGAGCAGGTCGAATGCGAACAGGGTGAAGGCCACCCACGAGACCGTGAACACCACGTCCGTCAGCCGCTCGACCAGCGCCTCCAGTGCCGCCGCGCGCGAGGCGATGGCCCGCACGCTGCGCACGACCGGGTTGCGCAGCGCCAGCGCGACGAGCCCGTCCGCCACGAGGTCGCAGGCGTAGAAGAGGAGGCCCGTGTAGGCACCGACGAGCACGCCGCTGTTGAGCGTGGACGCGAGCGAGGCGTTGCCCACGACGTTCGACCCGAGGGCCACGACGGCAAGCAGCACTGCGGACCGCAGGAACCACGGGAGCGCGCGCCACGCGTGCGTGGCCGGGAGCGCGGCCGCCGGGCCGCCGGGCCGCAGGAAGCGCAGCAGGACGAGGGCCAGCAGCGCGCTCTCCGCCAGCTCGCTGAGGCGCCAGGCCAGCGACACCTGCAACAGTTGCCGCAGGAGCGTCTGCGCCCCCCAGAGCAGCGGCAGCGCGATCGCGAGCCCGCGGGCCGGCGGCGGAAGGAGCGGCGGGACGAGCACCAGCACGGGGCCGAGCGTGAGCAGCAGCGCCGCCTCCACGAGGGAGGCGGGGGCGCCCGGCAGGAGGAACACGCCCGTCACCAGGGCGACCAGCGTGCCCGCCGCAAGCGGCCGCCGCAGCACCGCCCGGACCACGACGAGCCGGGGATCGGGATCGTCGCGGCGGTGCAGCCGCCGCCCTGCCCACGCCACGACGCCCACCAGCAGCAGCAGCATGAGCCCCACGCGGACGAGCGCCGCGCCCTCGCGCTGCGCGAAGGCGATCGTCGCGCGGCTCGCCTCCCGGAGCGAGACGCGCATGGCCTCCCTCGCGGGCAGGGCCCCCTCCTGCCCCAACGCCCGCCACAGCGGCGGGCTGTCGAGGCGCAGCAGGCCCCGCCGGTACTCCTCGAGCGCCGCATCCGCGCGGTCGAGTCGCTCGGCGACGAGCAGCTTCGCCTCGCTCAGCTGGTTGCGGACGCCGAGCAGTTCGCTCCGGTGCTGGCGGATGGCAGCGCGCAGCGAGCCGCTGAACGCGACCATCTCGCCCACCCGGCGGCGCAGCTCCTCGGGGTAGTCGCCGACGCGGACGGAGTCGCGGGTGAGGGTCCACACCTCGACCAGCTGCTCCGCGCTGCGCGCGGCGGAGTCGAGGGCGGCGCCGCGCGCCGCGAGCGCCTGGCCGTAGAGGTCGAGTCGCGCCGCCACGCTGGACCACTCGTCGCGCGCGTTGAGGAGGCTGCGGCGCGTGCGCTGGCGCGCCGACACGCTGTCCTGCGCCCGGGCGCGCGTGCGCAGCGAGTCGAGCAGCGCCGGCATCTCCTGCCGGATGCGCTCGACCGCGCGGCTCGGGCCGAACAGCGCCAGCATCTCGCGGATGCGCACGGCGTCGTGCTCGAGCGCCGCCGAGATCTCGACCGGGTCCAGCGCGCGGGCGGCGGTGTCGGCCGGCGGCGCCACGGGCTTCGCGCTGTCCGCCCGGGGCGCGAGGAGCCGGGTCAGGCCCTGCGCCGGCAGCCCTGCCGGCACGCCCGCGAGCGCGAGGGTGACGAGGACGACGGTCCTGGCGAACACCGAGGCTTCAGGGTGCATTCATGCCCCGTTCAGGCCCTCGCCCGCACCCATCTGCCACGCTGCTTCATGACACGGTCTTGCAGGCATCGGCAAGGAGGGCACATGCTTCGTCGCGTCATCGGGGGTCTCGCGCTCACGGCGGCGCTCGCGGGCACCGCGACCGCGCAGGTCGTCGTCGGCCCGATGGGCGGGCTCGGCATCACAACGTTCAGCGGCGCCGACGCCGACGTCCCGGGCGACACCCTGAAGTCGCGCACGGGCTTCCTCGTCGGCGGGTTCGCCACCTTCCCGTTCGGGCAGTACTTCGCCCTCGAGCCGCAGATCTTCTGGGTCCAGAAGGGCGCCAACTATGCCTTCGGCCCCGACGGCGGCAACGGTGGCGGCACGCCGGAGCGGTCCATTCCCGACCCCGGCATCGGCATCAAGCTCGGCTACATCGAGATCCCGGTGCTGCTCAAGGCCCAGTACGTCGCCGAGGGCAGCACCCGCATCGCGCCCAACCTGTTCTTCGGGCCGGCGATCGCCTTCAAGACCTCCTGCAACCTGACCGCGGTCAACGCGGGCAACGAAGTCTCGACCGAGTGCGACGTGGCCGGCACGCTGATCAAGGGCACCGACTTCCTGCTCGCGTTCGGCGCCGGCATCGACATCGGGCCCGTCGCGCTGCAGGGCCGCTACGACCTCGGCCTCGGCACCATAGACAACTCCACCGCGCCTGACGACGTGAAGAACAGCGGCTGGCTCTTCACGGCGGGCTTCCGGATCCCGATCCGGAGGTAGGTTACCCGCTTCCGTCCCCCACGCGCGCCCGCCCCGTGGCGGGCGCGCCCGCGTCAGGGCGCCGACGCCGGCAGGTGCGGCAGCATCGCCGCGAGCGCACGACCACGGTGGCTGACCCGCTCCTTCTCCTCCACGCTCGCCTCCGCGAAGGTGCGGCCGAGCTCCGCGCTCAGGAAGTACGGGTCGTAGCCGAAGCCGCCGGCGCCGCGGGGCTCGGCGAGGATCGTCCCGGCGCAGCTCCCCTCCGTCACCACCGGCACGGCGCCGGCGCGCGCCACGAACGCCAGCACGCAGCGGTAGCGCGCCGCGCGGCGGTGCTCCGGCGCCCCCGCGAGGCGGCGCTGCAGCTCGGCGTTGTTCGCGGCGTCCACCTCCGCCGGCGTGCCGCTCGCCCCGGCCCAGCGCTTCGACCGGACGCCCGGCTGCCCGCCCAGACTGATCACCTCGAGCCCAGAGTCGTCGGCCAGGGTCGGGAGCCCGGAGCGGGCGGCGAAGTGCTCGGCCTTGCGCCGCGCGTTCGCCTCGAAGGTCTCGCCGTGCTCCAGCGCCGCCTCCTCGGGCGACTCGGGGAGGCCCACGTCGTCGGGGAAGACGACTTCGTGGCCGGCCGCCGCGAGCGCGGCGCGGAACTCCCGCTGCTTGCCGTGGCTGCGCGTCGCGACGAGGAGCTTCACCAGCCGAGGGCGGCGCGCTGCAGGGCGTAGAGCCGGGTGATCCCCGCGTGCGCGAGGTCGAGCAGCCCGTCGAGCTGCGCGCGGGAGAAGGTGTCGTTCTCGCCCGTGCCCTGGACCTCCACGAACCGGTCGGGCTCGAGCATGACCACGTTCGCGTCCACGTGCGCGTCGCGGTCCTCGAGGTAGGCGAGGTCGAGGCGCGACTCGCCGTCCACCACGCCGACCGAGACCGCGGCGACGAGCGTGCCGAAGGGCGACGCGATCCCCTGGCGATCCGCGAGCCAGCGGCACGCGTCGGCGAGGGCCACGCAGCCGCCCGTGATGCTGGCGGTGCGGGTGCCGCCGTCGGCCTGGATGACGTCGCAGTCCACCTTGATGGTGAACTCGCCGAAGGCCATGGTGCCCATCGCCGCCCGCAGCGAGCGGCCGATGAGCCGCTGGATCTCCTGCGTGCGCCCGCCGGGGCCGTTCCGCTCGCGCGACGTGCGCTCGACGGTCGCGCGCGGCAGCATCGCGTACTCGGCGGTCACCCAGCCGCTGCCGGTACCCTTCCTGAAGGGGGGCACGCCGGCCTCGACGCTCGCGGTGCAGTGCACGAGCGTGCCCCCCATGCGGATCAGGCAGGAGCCCTCGGCGTAAGGGTTCGCCCCGCGCTCGAGGACGACGGGCCGCAGGTCGGCGGGCGCGCGCCCGTCGGGCCGCACGCTCACAGCGGCGCCTCGACCTTCGGCCGGAAGGTGAAGCCGCGCTGCAGCAGGAAGAGGTCCACGCTGTCGCGGTACTCGGTCTCGATCTCGATCTTCGGCGGCCGCGTGAGGCGGCGGATCCGGAACTTCTTCGCCTCGTTCGGGAGGAGGAGCTCGTCCACCCGCTGCACGAGCCGGCGGCGGATCACGTCGTCGGTGATGCCGGGGGCGACGCGGGCCTGGACCGTCATCTCGTCCTTCAGCTGGTAGAACTTCCAGTACACGTTGCCGATGTTGACGCCGTAGTAGATCGCCGCCACGAAGAGCGCGAGCGACACGAGGCATCCCGGCATCGTCGAGCCCCGCCGCCCGCGCGGGCCGCTGGTCACCATTGGGATTGCGCCCCCTCGACGATCGTGTTCGTGAGCAGTTCCAGCGCCCGGCGGCGTCCCTGCGCCTCCTGGCCGGGGGCGTACTCGCCGTTGAGCACCACGCCCGACCGCTCCCACAGGGGACGGTTCGTCCGCTGGTTGATCATCTGCACCGACACGGTGAGCTGCACCAGCCGCTGCGTGACCGCGAACTGCCCCCGGTCGTTGCCCTGCACCACCACCGGCAGGTCGGGCTCGTAGCGGTCGATGCGCCCCTTCACCACGATGTCGGCCTGGCTCTCCGCCGCGACGCGCAGGCCGAGCCGGTTCTCCACCGCGAGCCGCACCGCCTCGCTGACCTCCTGCGTCAGCACCGGCTCGGGGGTGAGGTTGTCGAACGGCAGCACCGCCACGCTCCGTAGCTCGGGCGGGAACCCGCCGCCCGACGAGAAGCCGTAGCACGCCGCGACCAGGAGGCCCGCGCTAGCGAGCCAGCCAGATCTCCGGCGGGAACGACCTCGGGCGGGCGGTCGAGTCAAACCTCACCTCCAGGGTGGAGCGGCTGTTCGGCACCAGGAGCTTCGCCTTCGCCAGGGTGCCGTTCGGCCGGTACGTCACCTCCGCCCGGCCGATCACGCCGGCGGAATCGCGCACCTGCGCGAGGAAGCGGCCGGCCCGCCAGACGTACTCGACGGTGTCGCGCGCCGTTGCGAACTCCCAAGCGCGGCCGTCGTCGAGCACGACGCTGCGCAGCTCGGCGTCCTCCGCCGGCGCCCTCGGCACGCCCACGAGCGCCCAGAGCAGCGGGTAGCTCGGGACGATCCGGTCGAGCGCCTTCTCGGGATCGACCCAGCTCGCCGAGTCGCCCACCACCACCGCCGCGGCGGCGCCGGCGCCGAGCGGCCCGCGGACGTCGAACCGGAGCGAGTCGGGCGCCGCCACGCGGACGCTGCCCCGCCCGCCGACCCGCGAGCCGTTCTCGTCGAGCGACCACTTGAACCGCACCAGCGTGTTGCCGACGGGCTGCCGCGAGGCCACCCAGGCCAGCACGCTGTCGCGCTCCACCGGCACCGTACCCGCAGGCGCCAGCGGCTCCAGCCGCATCGGGCCGACGCAGGCGGCGCTTGCCAGCGCAAGGTATGCCGCGGCGCGCGAAGGGTCAACACGAAGTGCAAGTGGCATCGTGATTTACGCCGAGACGGTCAGAGGTCGAGGGGCCACGGGTCGGGGAGCGGCTGCAGGAGCGTCCGGACGTCCTCCGGCAGCCGCGCCGGACGGAAGTCGCGGTCGAGCGCCACCAGTGCGACCTGCGCCGTGGCGAGGCGCGTCCCCCGCTCGGCGTGCTCGACGAGGTACCCGAAGGTCACGCGGCGCGACTCCACCGCGCGTGGCCAGGCGTGGACCCGGACGAGGTCGTCGTAGCGGGCGGGTTCGCGGTAACGCACGTGCAGGTCGGTGACCACGAGGAAGAAGCCGCGCGCCTCGAGTTCCCGGTAGCTCATCCCGCTCTGCCGCAGGTGCTCGGTGCGCGCCATGTCGAGCCACGGGATGTAGCGGGCGTGGTACGCGACGCCCATCGGGTCGACTTCGCTGTAGTTGACGCGGACGACGAGCTGGCTCGCGAAGGGCCCGGGCACGGTCACCGGCCGTTGCGGGCGACGCGTCCCGGGGACGCGTGCACGGAAGAGGGTCGTGGCACGCCCCAATGTACCGGCCGCCACGACGGAAGGTCAAACCGCACAACCGCTTGCACCACGCCTCGTCTGCCCGGTACCGTTGGGCGTGCCGCTCGACCGCCTCGTCGTCGTGGCCGACGCGCACCTCGGCCGTGGCCGCGACGGCATCACCGATCTCTTCCTGCGCTTCCTCCGGGCCGCGCCCGGCCTGGGCGACGGCCTGCTCCTCGCCGGCGACCTCTTCGAGTTCCGCTTCGGCGACGCGCACGAGCCCGCAGCCCACGCGCCGGTGCTGGCCGGCCTCGCCGAGGTGGCCGCGCGCGTGCCCACGACGTTCGTGGGTGGGAATCATGACCGCTGGGGGTCGCTCGGCTGGGCCACCGGCCGGGGGATCAGGGCCGAGGCGGAGTCGGTGGCGCTCGAGGTGGCGGGACGGCGCGTGGTGGCGGAGCACGGTGACCGGCAGGGGCAGGTGCGCCTGTCGCGCCGTGTGGCGCACGCGCTCGTGAGTTCCCCGCTCGCGTCGGCCGTGTATGCGGCGCTCCCGGCGGCGATCGCCTTTCCGCTGGTCGAGCGCTGGTCGGCGCGCTCCGGCGCGCACCGCGACGACCCCGTGTGGCGCGCCCGCGCCGCGGAGCGGCAGCGCGCCGCCGCCCGCGCGCGGCTCGGCACCGCGGATGCGCCGGAGGTGCTCGTCCTCGCGCACTCGCACGTGGCGACCGTCGAGGAACTGATGCCCGGCCGCTGGCTGGTGAACCCGGGAGCGTTCTACGAGGGCGGCCGCCACGCCGTCGTCGGCCGCGACCTGCGGCTCGCGCAGCTCTCCTAGTCGCCGCCCAGCACCACCACCTCCGCCTCGCCCAGCCGGTCGCCCAGGAAGCGTGCGCCGACCGCGCGGAACCGCGGCTCGTCGTCGCTCACCACGAAGCGGTGGGTGACCCCCTCGCAGGCGGTACCGAGGAGGGCATGATCGCGCAGCGTGGCCTCGAGCACCGCCGCGGTGGCCTCGCCCGCGTCGATGAGGGCGACCCCCGGCCCCATCACCCGCGCGAGCAGGGGCTTGAGCAGGGGGTAGTGCGTGCAGCCCAGCACGAGCGCCGTCACGCGCCGCTGGCGCAGCGCCGCCAGGTACTCGCCGGCCACCAGTTCGGTCACCTGATGGTCGAGCCATCCCTCCTCGACGAGCGGCACGAAGAGGGGGCAGGCCTGCTGCCGCACCTCGACCCCCGGCCGCAGGGCGTGGATCGCGCGCACGTACGCGCCGCTCGCGATCGTGCCGGCGGTGCCGATCACGCCGATCGGGCCGTCGCCGCCGACCTGCACGGCGGCGCCGGCGCCCGGCTCGATCACGCCGATCACGGGGACGGGCGACGCCGCGCGCAGCGTCTCGAGCGCGTGCGCGGTGCTCGTGTTGCAGGCGATCACGACCGCCTTGACCCCCTGCCCCAGCAGCCAGTGAAGGATCTCGAGGCTGTAGCGCCGCACCGTGTCGGGCGACTTCGGGCCGTAGGGCACGCGCGCCGTGTCGCCGAAGTAGATGGTGGATTCGTGCGGCAGGCGGTCGTAGATGGCACGGGCGACGGTGAGGCCGCCGAGGCCGGAGTCGAAGATGCCGATGGGGGCGTCGCGGGTCACGGAGCGCGGAACGGAAGGGTGAGGAGCGCCTCGGTGCGACCGCCGGGGGCGCGCCGCACCGTGAGCTGGCCGGGAAAGTCCCACAGGTTCGCGGCGACGAACGCCTCGATCCCGGCGGCGAGGTGGTTGACGGCGAGGAGGATGAGCCAGTCCTCGCGCTGGCGGGTGGCGGTGGCGGCCGCGACCGAGTCGCCCTGGGCGAGGGCGTCGCGCCGCTGCTGGTCCTTGTAGATGCTCATGCCCAGCGTGAGCGCCTCGGTGCCCACGAAGATCGCGCCCACGACCGGGCGGCGCAGCGTGAACTGGCCCCAGCCCGGCAGGAGCGCGCTCCGCAGGAAGGCGCCGCCGGGCGACACGGGCGGCTCGCCGCGCGACACCGGGATCGAAGGGGCGCGAAGGGTGTCGCGGACCGCCGCGGCGGTATCGGGCGCGACCGCCGTCGTGTCCTGCGCCCGGAGCGACGCCGCGACGGCGAGGGCGACGCCCGCGGCGAGCAGGGCGGCGCGGCAGCGGGTCGCGGCGGGGCGGCGCATGGCGGAAGTGTAGCGGGCCCCGGGGCCGGGGCGCAGCGCGGCGGCGGGTGGCGGGTGGCGGGAGCGTGTAGGAATCGAACCTACCGGGCCTCGCAGGGCGACGCCCAACGCGGTTTTGAAGACCGGCCGGACCACCAGGCCCGATCCGCCCCCGCCTGATTCAAGGCATCAGGTGCAGGTCGTCAGTGCGACTTCGCGACGACGCCCGGCGACCGGGAGTGTGCATTGGCGCCCGCTTTCGTGAGGGACACGAGCCGAGCTGACCAGGTTAGCTCCGCTCGCGACGCCGCCGAAATAAGACCCCTTGACGACCAAACCACTCGACCATAGGCTCAACAACGCCGCCGGTCGGCGGCTTGCCACCGGAAAAGTAGACTAGTGGGGCACCTCGGCACATCTCAAGTAGGGAACGATGCCCCGTAGCAACAGGCAGTCACTCGGGGACTCCCTCGCTCTACTATCAGGCTTTGCCTGCGCGCTCCTGACCATGCTGTTGCTGGCATCGAGTCAGGAAGCGGAAGCCCAGGGCACGGGCTGCCCTCCCAACTGCGCCGACGGGCCGCGGCAGCTCTGCTGCACAGTCACGGACGGCCCCGTCGTCTCTTACTACTACTACCTGTAGCCAACGCTGACTCTACTGCAAACGGCGCCCGGCGGCGGTACACCGCCCTTGGGCGCCTGAGCGGTGGGAGCGCATCATGGGATTCCGACGAGCGGCGGTGCTCGCATCGCTCGGAGCCATCGTGGCGACGAGCATTACTGCGCTGGTCGTGAGCGAGATGCGGCCCTTCCAATCCGGATCGCAGCATGGCACCCTCGTCAGGCGGCTCAAGCCCCACGATGACCGTCACAGCCAGATCGTCCTCGCGTTCTCGCTGCGTGACTGTACAAGCGGAATTGAGCGACTTCGTGCCTGGAACGGGGTTCGTCAGCGTGCGCCCATTCGAGGCGTACTGCTCGATGAGTTTAAGGCAGCTGAACCGGCCCACGAAGCGCTCCGGCGAGCAGGCCTCCTCTACGAGGTCGGCCCTGACAGTCGGGGCAATATGCGTCGACTGCTCGCAGAGATCGGCCACGACGCGGGTCCGGTCGCGCTCGTCTTTGATCCCGAGGGCCGTCTCGTGCGTGCCGCGGCCCTGTCCGTCTTGTCCGGCGACGCGCTGACTGACGAGATATCATCTCTTCTTCAACTCGCCGAGCGGGAGGACATCGCCAGCCGTCGAGTGATCTTGGACTCACCTCTCCCATGAGAAGCCTTCCGTTGACGCTGCTGCTGGCCAGCGCCGATCTCCTCATCGCCGCCTGTTCCGGTGCGGACCGAGCGGCCACGTCCGGCACCCTGGCCTCGCATCCGGCGCTCGACGCGCCGGCACCCTCGCGCCGCTTCCGTCCGGGCGGCCTGATCCCGCTCTGGCAGCGACGCGAGGCCGGCGACTCGACGTTCGGCGTCGTGCCATTCGTGCGGGCCGACGCGCAGGGGGTGTACGTGTGGGACCACACCCTGCGCGAGGTCATCGCGTTCGACACCGCCGGCGCGCTCCGGTGGCGCGCCGGCCGCGCCGGATCCGCGCCCGGCGAGTTCCGGCGGGTGGTGGACATGCAGCTCGACCGGACGGGCCGCGTGCACCTGCTGGACAACGAGACGCGGCGCGTCACGCGCCTCACGCGGGACGGGCGCCTCGAGGCCATCACGACCCTGCCCGTCGCCGGGCTGCTCTCGGCGTGGCTCCCGCTCGAGGGGGACCGCGCGCTCCTGCTCGTGAACGCGTCGGACTCGGCGCTTCGGGTGGTGGACACTGCCGGCCGGACGGTGGCGGTGGAACCGCATCCCGACCCGCAGTATGCGTCGCGGCCGCTGCTGGGCCGTCAGGGAGTACTCGCCGGCAACGGCCGCGACCGCTGGCTCTTCGCCTACAGCACGGCGAGCCTGTGGTTGGCGCCCGCGACGGGCACGGCGCCGGCCCTCGACGGGAGCACGCCGGACCGGGTGCCGTTCCCGCAGGTCGAGGTCTCGGGCGGCGGCACGCGGCAGGTCCAGCGCTTCGCCACATTCGCGCCGTGCGCCATCTGCGACGTCTCCGCCGACGGCGATGACCTCTACCTGCTGAGTGGCAGCACCGACAGCACCGTCAAGCGCGTGGTGGACCGGTACTCGCTGCGTGACGGGTCGTACCAGGGCAGCTACCTGCTCCCCACCGAGGCCCGCTCGATCGCGGTGACCTCCGGCCGCCTGTACGCGATCCTCGAGGACCCGGTGCCGGCGCTCGCCGCCTTCCGGCTCGACGCCGGCACCGCGCCCCAGCGCCGCTGACGGCGAGGCCGCCGCCCTACCGCGGGCTCACCAGCCCGATCGCCTCGATCTCGACCTTCACCCCGCGCGGCAGGCCTGACACGGCCACGGTCGAGCGCGCCGGGGTGTGCGCGCCGAAGTGCCGCGCGTACACCTCGTTCATCGCCGCGAAGTCGGCCATGTCGGTCAGGAAGACGGTGGTCTTCACGACGCGCCCGAGGTCGCTGCCCGCCGCGCGGAGGATCTCGGCGAGGTTCCTCAGCACCTGCTCGGTCTGCTCCGCCACGCCGCCCGCCACCACCTGCATGGTGGCGGGGTCGAGCGCGATCTGGCCCGCGGTGTACACGAGCCCGTTGGCGATGACGCCCTGCGCGTACGGCCCGATGGCGGCCGGCGCCGCCGGCGTCGCGACGATCTGGCCCGGCATCAGAACAGCCCCTCGATGCTGCCGTCGGCGTTCACGCGGATCGCCTCGGCGGACGGCGTCTTGCTGAGTCCCGGCATGGTCATGATGTCCCCCGCGAGCGCCACGACGAAGCCGGCTCCCGCCGAGACGTAGGCGTCGCGCACGGTGATGCGGAACCTCGACGGGCGGCCGAGCTTCGTGGCGTCGTCGGAGAAGGAGTACTGCGTCTTCGCCATGCAGACCGGCGTGCTGCCGTAGCCGATCGCCTCGATCTGCTCGATGTTCTTGCTCGCCGTGGCGGTGAAGTCCACGCCGTCGGCGCCGTAGATCTCGCGCGCGATCGTCTCGATCTTCTGCCTGATGGGCAGGTTCACGTCGTACAGCGGGCGGAACGCCGCCTTCCCCTCGGCAAGGATCGCGAGCACCTCCTTCGCGACCGCCTCGCCGCCCTCGCCGCCCTTCGCCCACACGTCGCTCAGCGCCGCGCGCGCGCCCCAGCCCCGGCACGCCTCGAGCACCGTGTCGATCTCCTCCGGCGAGTCCGAGACGAAGCGGTTGAGCGCCACGACGGGCGGCACCCCGAACTTCATCACGTTCTTCACGTGCGCCTCGAGGTTCACGAGGCCGCGCCGGAGCGCCGCGACGTCCGGGGTGCCGAGCTGCTCCTTCTTCACGCCGCCGTGCATCTTGAGCGCGCGGATCGTCGCCACCACGATGGCCGCCTCGGGCTTGAGCCCCGCGAAGCGGCACTTGATGTCGAAGAACTTCTCGGCGCCGAGGTCGGCGCCGAAGCCCGCCTCGGTGAGCACGATGTCGCCGAGCGAGAGCGCGAGCTTCGTGGCCGCGACGGAGTTGCAGCCGTGGGCGATGTTGCCGAACGGCCCGCCGTGCACGAGCGCCGGCCCGCCCTCGAGGGTCTGCACCAGGTTCGGCAGGATCGCGTCCTTGAGGAGCAGCGTCATCGCTCCCGCCGCCTTGAGGTCGGCCGCGGTGACCGGCTTCCGCTCGCGGGTGTAGCCCACGATGATCCGGCCGATGCGCGCCTCGAGGTCCTGGAGGTCGCTGGCGAGGCAGAGGATCGCCATGATCTCGCTGCCCGGCACGATGACGAAGCGCTCCTCGCGCACCGGGCCGGCGTTGATCCCGCCCAGCGACACGATGATGGAGCGGAGCGCGCGGTCGTTCATGTCGATCGTGCGCGGCCAGGTGATGCGGCGCGGGTCGAGGCCGAGCGCGTTGCCGTGGTGCAGGTGGTTGTCGAGCATCGCCGACAGCAGGTTGTGCGCGCTCGTGATGGCGTGGAAATCGCCCGTGAAGTGCAGGTTGATCTCGTCCATCGGGATGATCTGCGCGTACCCGCCGCCCGCCGCGCCGCCCTTCACGCCGAACACCGGCCCGAGCGACGGCTCGCGGATCGCCACGACCACCTTCTGCCCGAGCCGGCGCAGCGCCTGGCTCACGCCGATGGTGACGGTGGACTTCCCCTCGCCGGCCGGCGTCGGGTTGATCCCGGTCACCAGCACGAGCCGGCCCTTCGGCGTGCGCTTCGCGATCGCCTCGGGGGCGATCTTCGCCTTGGTGCGGCCGTAGGGCAGGATCTCGTCGGCGCCGAGGCCAACCTCGGCGGCCACGTCGGCGATGGGACGCATGCGCTTCTGCGCGTCCTGGGCGATCTCGATGTCGGACGGGACCTTGCTCACGGCCGGGCGACTCCGCGTTGGGGATGGACTGCGAGGGACCGGCGGGGAGGGACCCGCCGGCGACGGTTCACTCGGTGGCGCCCGCGACGCGCGGGCCGAAGAGACGGCGCGCGTTGGCGCCGGTCGCCGCGACGAGCTCCTCCACCGGCTCGTCGCGCACCGCGGCGACCCGCTCGGCGACGTGGCGCACGAACGCCGGCTCGTTGCGCCGGCCGCGCAGGGGCACCGGCGCCAGGTACGGGCCGTCGGTCTCGACCAGCAGCCGGTCGGCGGGGACGGCCCGCACCAGGTCGTCCGCCTGCCACGACCGGAAGGTGACCATGCCGCTGAACGACACGTAGTGCCCGAGCGCCAGGGCCCCGACGAGGAGCGCGGCGCCGCTGGAGAACGAGTGCAGCACGGCGACCGTCCGCGGGTGGTTGCGCAGCACCGCGAGCACGTCGTCGTCGGCCTCGCGGGCGTGGATCACCGCCGGCTTGCCGGCCGCGCGCGCCAGCTCGAGCTGGGCCTCGAACGCCTCCCGCTGCGCGGGGCGCGGCGAGTGGTCGTAGTGGTAGTCGAGCCCCGTCTCGCCGACGGCGACCACCCGCGGGTCGCGCAGCGCCGCCGCCAGCCACTCGCCCATCCCGGCGGTCCAGCGCGACGCCTCGTGCGGGTGCAGCCCCGCGGTCGCCGAGAGTCGCGCGTCGCCCGCGGCGAGGGCGAGCGCGCCCGGGGCCGCCTCGGGCGACTCGCCGATCACCACCACGTGGCCGACCCCGGCCGCCCACGCCCGCTCGAGGACGGCGCCGCGGTCCGCCGCGTACGCCTCGCCGCCGAGGTGGCAGTGGGTGTCGACCAGCGTCACACGGGCTGCGCGCGGCCCCGCGCGGGCGCTGCGGGCCGCGGCGCGCCCGGCACCGGCCGCACCATGCGGGCCTGCGCCCCCGGCCAGCGCTGCTCGATCGCCATCAGCACCGGCGAGGCGATGAAGATCGACGAGAAGGTGCCGGTGAAGACGCCGAACAGCATGACGAGCGCGAACGGCCGGATGACCGCGCCGCCGAAGAGCGCCAGCGCCAGCAGCGTGGCGAGCGTCGTGCCGTGCGTCAGCACGCTGCGCGGCAGCGTCTCGTTGATCGAGCGGTTGAGGACCTCGGCGAAGCCTGCCTTCGGCAGCTTCTTCAGGTTCTCGCGCACGCGGTCGAAGATGATGATCGTGTCGTTCAGCGAGTAGCCGACCATCGTCAGGATGCCGGCGACCACCACCAGGCTCACCTCGAGGTCGAGCACCGCGATGAAGCCGAGGGTCGCGAGGATGTCGTGCGCGGTGGCGATCACCGCCGCGGCGCCGAAGCGCCACTCGAAGCGGTAGGCGAGGTACGCGAGCACCGCGAGGAACGACAGCATGATGGCGAGGAACGCCTGCTGCCGCAGCTCGCCGCCCACCTTCGGCCCCACCGCCGCGGTCCGCTGCACGGTGTAGCTGCCCGCGCCCAGCGTCGCGTCGAGCGCCCGGCCCACGGCCTGCGCGGCGAGGCTGGTGTTGTCCTGGTCGGCGCCCTCGCCGAGCCGGGCGCGGATCACGAACTCGCCGGGGCCGCCGAACGCCTGGATCTCGGCGCCCTTGATCCCCTGCGCGTCGAGCCCGCTGCGGAGCCGGCTCACGTCCACGGCCTCGGACGCCTTGATCTGGACGAGCGTGCCGCCCGTGAACTCGATGCTGTAGTTGTAGCCGCGCACGAGCAGCAGGACGAGCCCCGGGATGACGATCGCCGCGGTGACGCCGTAGGCCCACCGCCGGACCCCGATGAAGTCGAAGTTCGCCTCCGTGAACATCGACAGCCGGCCGAGCGAGAGTGGCGCGCCCGCCTCGCGGCGCTGGAGCAGGAGCAGGAAGAAGGTGCGCGTCACGAAGATCGCCGTGACCATCGAGGCGAAGATGCCGAGGATCAGCGTGACCGCGAAGCCCTTCACCGGCCCGGTGCCGAACTGGAACAGGAAGAGCGCCGTGAGCGCCGTGGAGAGGTTCGAGTCCACGATCGCCGGCAGCGCGTGCCGGAAGCCCTCGTCCACCGCGATGCGGCTCGACTTGCCGTGCCGCACCTCCTCGCGCATCCGCTCGAAGATGAGCACGTTCGCGTCCACCGCGATCCCGACCGAGAGGATGAGGCCGGCGATGCCCGGCAGCGTCAGGGTGGCCTCGAGGACCGAGAGCCCGCCGAGCGTGAGCAGCACGTAGATCGCGAGCCCGCCCACCGCGAGGACGCCGGCGCCGGCGTAATAGCCCATCATGATCAGCACGACGAGCGCCGTGCCCACGACGCCGGCGAGGATGCCGCCGCGGATCGAGTCGCTGCCGAGCGAGGCGCCGACCTGCCCACGCTCCACCACCTTGAGCGGGAGCGGGAGGGCGCCGGCGCGCAGCGTGAGCGCGAGGTCCTGGGCCTCGACGATCGTCTTGCCGCCCAGGGTGATCTGCCCGTCGCGCTCGATGCGCGACTGGATGACCGGCGGCCGGCCCTGCACCTTGCCGTCGAGCACGATCGCCATGAAGTCGCCCACGTGCCGGCCGGTCTCGTCGCCGAAGCGGCGGCCGCCCGGACGGTCGAGGCGGAAGGTGACGACCGGCGCGTTGGTGATCGGGTCCATCTGCGCCTGGGCGTTCACCAGGTTCGCGCCCGTCACGATGCTCTTGTCCTCGAGCACGTACAGGTAGCGCACCGACTGCACGCCGACGCTCTGGGCCGAGGCGGCCCAGAACAGCTCGAGCCCCCGCGGCAGCTGCCGCGCGACCTCGGGGATCCGGAGGAGGCTGTCCACCCGCGGGTAGGCGGTCTCGAGCACCACGTACTCGCCGGGCATGTCGGACGGCTGGATCAGCGTGGCGAGCGTGCCGGGGCCGGCGGCGCTGTCGGACTTCGCCGCGCTGTCGCCGCCGAGGAGCTGGGTGACGGCGGAGGGCTGCTGGGCGGCCGCGCCCGCGGCCGAGATCCCGAGCGCGCGCAGCTGGCGGTCCATCGCGGGGAGCGCCTTGTCGAGCGCGCGGCTCTCGTCGGTGAAGCGGAAGTCGAGGAAGGCCGTCTTCTCGACGATCGCCTGGGCGCGCGCGGGGTCCTTCACGCCGGCGAGCTCGACCACGATCCGGTCGTCGCCGACCTTCTGGATGACCGGCTCGGCGACGCCGAACTCGTCGATGCGCTTGCGCAGCACGGTGAGCGCGAGGTCGAGGTCGCGCTTCGGGTCGGCGCTCACCTTCTGCGACTGGTCCAGCTCGAGGGCGAGGTGCATCCCGCCCTGGAGGTCGAGGCCGAGCTTGAGCGGCACCTTCCGCTGCTCGCGGTCCACCATCGCGCCCGTCGCGGGGTCGCGCTCGCGCACCGTCTGCGTGCGCGGGACGAGGGCGAGCACGGCGCCGACGACGAGCACCGCGATCGTGATGAGCCGGTTCCGGATCGTGCTGAACATCAGGTGTCCTTTCGCTCCTGCGCGCCGAGGGCCGCCAGGGCCTGCGCGCGATCGACCGCCAACTGCGCCACCAGCGCCTCCGCCGACGCGAACCGCGCCACGTCGCGCAGCCGCCGCACCCACGTCACGCGCACCCGCTGCCCGTAGAGGTCGGCCTCGACCCCGAAGAGGTGCGCCTCGAGGATCCGCGCCGTCCCGCCGAAGGTCGGCCGCGGGCCCTGGTTCATCATCCCGCCGGCGGTCCCGCCGGCCCATTCCACCCGCACCGCGTACACCCCGTCGGGCGGGAGGAGCTTCCGGGGGTGGATCCCCGCGAGGTTGATGGTGGGGACGCCGAGTTCCCGGCCCCGCCCGTCCCCGCGCCCCACCGTGCCATTCACCGCGTACGGCCGCCCGAGCAGTCCGCGCGCGGCCTCGAAGTCGGCCGCCGCCACCGCCTCGCGCACCCGGCTCGACCCGCAGCGCACGCCACCGACCTCGACCGGCGGCACCACCTCGACGGCGAACCCGCGCGCCAGGCCGAGCCGCCGCAGCGTCGCGACGTCGCCGGCGCGCCCGGCGCCCAGCGCGTGGTCGTGCCCCACCACGAGGGCGCGCATCCCCCAGCGCGCGCGCAGCACCTCGTCCACGAACCGCTCCGGCGCGAGCGCGGCGAGCGCGGCGTCGAACCGCAGCACCACCACGCGGTCGAGCGGCGTCGTGGCGAGCGCCTCGAGCTGCTCGTCGCCCGGCGTGAGCCGGGGCGGCGCCGCGGCGGGGCGCACCACCTCGAGCGGGTGCGGCTCGAAGGTCACGAGCACGCTCGCGAGGCCCAGCCGCCGCGCCAGCGCCGCGTTCGCCTCGAGCACCGCGCGGTGCCCCAGGTGCACCCCGTCGAACGCGCCGACGGTCACGACGCTGGGCGGCGCGTTCACGCGCCCTCGAGCACGACGCGGGGACGCAGGGCGCCGCCCTCGCGCCGCCCGACCGCGAGCACCTCGCCACCGGCGCAGAGCAGGACGTCGCCCGCCGGCTCCGCTCCCGCGCCGATCGGCCGCCCGTGCCGCACATGGGCCACCTCGGCGGCCGACAGCTCGCGCGCCGGCAGGTGGCCGAGCACGGCGCGCAGCGGCCGCAGCGGCACCCCGGGCACGAGGGCGTCGAGCGGCAGCGCCTCCGCCACGTCGAGCGCGCCGATCCGCTCGCGCCGCAGCGCCACCAGGTGCGCCCCGCAGCCGAGCCGCTCGCCCAGGTCGCGGGCGAGCGCGCGCACGTACGTCCCCGGGCTCACGGTGACGCGGAAGGCCAGCTCCGGCGCGTGCCATGCCACCAGTTCCGCCGCCAGCACCTCCACCGGCACCGGCGCCAGCGCGACCGCGCGCCCCTCGCGCGCGAGCCGGTGGCTGCGCTCGCCCGCGACCTTCTTGGCGGAGTACGCCGGCGGCCGCTGCAGCTGCCGGCCCATGAGCTCCGCCACCGCCGTGCGCACCGCGTCGTCCCCGAGCGCCGGCACCGGCCGTTCCGCCACCACCGTCCCCGTGGCGTCGTCGGTGTCGGTCACGACGCCGAGCCGCGCGGTGGCGAGGTACGTCTTGGGCTGCTGCTCCACGAAGCGCGCGAGGCGCGTCGCCCGGCCCACCAGCACCACCAGGAGCCCGGTGGCGAACGGGGCGAGCGTTCCCGTGTGCCCCGCCGCGCGCGTCCCGCAGGCGCGGCGGGCCTGGCGCACCACGTCGTGCGACGTCGGCCCCGCCGGCTTGTCCACGAGCAGCGCCCCGGTCAGGCCCCCTCCCGGCGCACCTCGGCGAGCAGCGCGTCGATGCGGGCCGCGTGCGCGAGCCCCTGGTCGAGCACGAACTTCAGCTCCGGCACCGTCCGGCTCGCGAGCGCCTTCGCGACCCGCGAGCGCAGGAACCCCGCCGCGCTCCGCAGTCCCTCGAGCGCCGCCGCCTGTTCCGCCGGCTCGCCGTGCGCGGCCACGCGGACCGTCGCCCACCCGAGGTCGCGCGTCACGTCCACCCCGGAGATCGTCACCATCCCCACCCGCGGGTCGCGCACCTCGCGCAGCAGCGCGTCGGCGACGACCTGCCGGACCGCCTCGGCCACCTGCTCCGGCCGTCGCGACGGGCCCTTCACCGGACCTCCGACATCGTGTCGAGCACGCGCACGCCCTGGGCCTCCTCCACCAGGCGGTCGGCGGCGCGCAGCACCTCCTCGACCACGGTGCGCGAGCTGCCGATCGCCGCCACCGCCACCTCCGCGCGCTGCCAGAGGTCCTGGTGCCCGGTCTCCGCGACGCTCACGTTCAGCTCACGCCGCAGCGCGGCCTGCAGCGGCTTCAGGACGCTGCGCTTCGCCTTCAGCGACCGGCACCCCTCGAGGTGCAGCTGCCAGACGCGGACCCCCACCGGCACCTCACGCCGCTCCGGAGGCGGCCGAGCCCTCGAGGGTGCGCTTCACCTGCTCGACGCGGAAGGCCTCGATGCGGTCGCCGACCTTCAGGTCGTTGAAGTTCTCGATCCCGATGCCGCACTCGAACCCCTCGCGCACCTCGCGCACGTCCTCCTTGAACCGCTTCAGGCTCGACAGGCTGCCGGTGTAGACCACCGTCCCGTCGCGCACCACGCGCACCTTGTGCTGCCGCGTGATCGTGCCGTGCACCACCTCGCAGCCGGCGATGGTGCCGACGCGGCTGATCTTGAACAGCTCCTTGACCCGCGCCTCGCCGGTGACCGTCTCCTTCTCCTCCGGCTTGAGCAGGCCCTCGAGCGCGTTGCGCACGTCCTCGACCGCGTCGTAGATCACGCGGTACGAGCGCACGTCCACCGCCTCGCGCTCGGCGGCCGCGCGGGCGTTCGAGTCGGGGCGCACCTGGAAGCCCAGGATGATCGCGCCCGACGCCTTCGCGAGCAGCACGTCGCTCTCGGTGATCGCCCCGACGCCGCGGTGCACGACGTCCACCCGCACCTCCTCGGTGCTGAGCTGGGCGAGCGCGTCGGCGAGCGCCTCCGCGGGGCCGCCCTGGTCGGCCTTGATGATGACGCGGAGCTGGCCGACCTCCCCCTCCTTGAGGGCGCGGCTCAGGTCCTCGAGCGTCCCGCCGCGCTGCGTGCGGCGGCTCTGCGCCTCGCGCTCGAGGCGCTGGCGCTTCTGCGCGATCTCGCGCGCCTCGCTGGCGTCGGCCACGACGGTGAACGAGTCGCCGGCGGTCGGCACCCCCTCGAAGCCGAGCACCTGCACCGGCACCGACGGGCCGGCGGCCTTCACCGGCTTGCCGCGCTCGTCCATGAGCGCGCGCACGCGGCCCGAGAAGCGCCCGCAGATGAAGTCGTCGCCGGTGCGGAGCGTGCCCTTCTGCACCAGCACCGTGGCGAGCGGGCCCTTGCCGGGGTCGAGCGTCGCCTCGAGCACGGTGCCCTGCGCGCGGCCGGTCGCCACCGCCTTGAGGTCGAGGATCTCCGCCTGCAGGAGGATCTGCTCGAGGAGCTGGTCCACCCCGGTCCCCTTCTTGGCGGAGATCGGCGCGTGCAGCGTCTGGCCGCCGAACTCCTCGAGGACGACGTTGTGCTGCAGGAGGTCCTGCTTGACCTTCTGCACGTTGGCCGTGGGGAGGTCGATCTTGTTGATCGCCACGATGATCGGCACGCCGGCGTTGCGGGCGTGGCTGATCGCCTCGACCGTCTGCGGCATGACCTGGTCGTCGGCGGCGACGACGAGCACCACGATGTCCGTGACCTGCGCGCCGCGGGCGCGCATCGCGGTGAACGCCTGGTGGCCCGGCGTGTCGAGGAAGGTGATCCGCTTCCCCGACGGCAGCTCGACGCTGTAGGCCCCGATGTGCTGCGTGATCCCGCCCGCCTCGCCGGCGACGACGTTCGCCTTGCGGATGTAGTCGAGGAGCGAGGTCTTGCCGTGGTCCACGTGGCCCATGATGGTGACCACCGGCGACCGGGGCTCCGGCTCGCCCTCCTCCTGCTCGACGACCTCCACCTCGGTCTCGGCGGCGTATTCCTCCTCCTTCACCGCCTCGAAGCCGAACGCGCCGGCGATCAGCTCGATCTGGTCGAAGTCGAGCCGCTGGTTCACGGTGACCATGAGGCCCAGCTCCTTGAACGCGAACTGGACGATCTGCGTCGCCGGGATCTTCATGAGCGCCGCGAGCTCGGAGACCGAGATGAACTCGTTGACGCGGATCCGCGTCTTCTCCTTCTCGCGCTCCTCGGCGGCGCTCGCCGCGAGCATCTCGCGGTACGAGGGCTCGTCGCGCCGGCCGCCGCCCTTGCGGGGGGCGCCGCGCATGCCCTTCAGGGTCTTGAAGATGTTCTCCTTCACCGCCTCCCGGTCGACCTCGTCGCGGCGGCCCTTCTTGCCCTTCTTGCCGGGCCGCGCGCCGGCGGCCTCCGGCGCGGTCGCCGGCTTTGCGCGCTCGACGGCCGCGCCGCTGGAGTACACCGGCTTCGGGCGCGGCGCCCCCGGCGGCGCGCCGGCGGGCGGCCGCTGGATGCGCGGCGGGATGAACGGCTTGCGCTCGCCCGGCGCGCCGGCGGGCGGCGCCGCCGGCCGCGGCACGAAGGTCGGGCGCGGCGGCACCGGGGCAGCCGACGCGGGCGCGCCCGCCGGCGGGGCCTCGGACGGTGCGCCCGGGGCCACCGGCTCCGCCCCGGCCCCCGCCGTCGGCTCCTCGACGGGAGCCGGCGGGAGGTCCTTGAAGAGCAGGCGCGCGCGCTCCTCGATGGAGAGCGCGGGCGACGGCTCGAGCGACGGCAGCAGCGGCTCGGGCTTCTCGAACTCGAACGCGGCCTTCTGCCGCTCCGCCTCGGCGCGCTCGGCCTCGGCCTGCGCCTCGGCCGCGGCCACCTCCTCGGCGGTCCGGCGGCGGCGCGTCGGCCGCGCCTCGATCGGGGTGGGGGCGACGGGCTCGGGCGCGGGCTTCGCGGCCCGGCGCTTCGCCGGCTTCGGCTTCGCCTCCTCCGCCGCCCGGCGCTTCTCGCGCTCCCAGCGCACCCGCACCGCCGCGACCTGGTCGGTCTCGAGCGACGACAGGTGGCTGCGGACGAAGATGCCCATCTCCCGCAGGAGCCCGAGCAGCTGCTCCGGCGGCACGCCGAACTCGGCGGCCAGGTCGTGAACGCGCGTCTTCCCCACTCAATCCTCCATCAGGCGCCAGGCCCATCCTGGCGCAGAATGCCCCGGGCGAGCTGCGGGTCGCAGACGCCGAGGACCATCACCGGCGGCCGCCCGAGGGCCTCCCCGAGCGCCGCCGCCGGCGGACCGGCGACCACGGGCACCGCCCGCGCCGCCGCCAGCCGCAGCACCTTCTCCTCCACCCGCGGCGAGACGTCCGCCGCGCGCACCACGCACCGGCACTCGCCGGCCCGCACCGCCGCCCGCACGGCGTCGGTCCCCACCACCACCGTGCGCGCCCGGACGCCGAGGCCCAGGAGCCGCACGAGCGCGCTCACGCGCGCGGCGCCGCGTCCTCGCCCGCCTCGTTCTCGGTGAGCTCGTCGAGGAACCGCACCAGCTCGTCGGTCGCCTCCGGCGTCATCCCCGGGATCCGGCTGATGTCGTCGCGCTCGAGGTCGAGCACGTCGGTCAGCAGCGAGTAGCCCGCCGTCTCGAGGATCTCCACCACCGCGGGCGACAGCCCCTCGAGCTCGCGCAGCGACACCTGCGCGACGTGCTCCTCCGGGGGCAGCGGGGCGAAGAGCGGGCCCTCGCCGCCGCGCTCGAGCCACTCGCGGCTCGAGTAGAGGTCGATCTTCCACCCGGTGAGCTCCGAGGCGAGGCGCACGTTCTGGCCGTTGCGGCCGATCGCGAGCGAGAGCTGGTCCTCGTCCACCACCGCCTGGATCGTCTTCGACGCCGGGTCGCTGAACACCTTCGCCACCCGCGCCGGCGCCAGCGCGAGCCGCGCGAAGCGCTCCGGGTCGGGCGACCACGGCACGATGTCGATCCGCTCGCCGCCGAGCTCGTTCACCACCGCCTGCACGCGCGAGCCCTTGAGCCCCACGCACGCGCCGACCGGGTCGATCGCGTCGTCGCGCGAGATGACCGCCACCTTGGTGCGGCTCCCCACCTCGCGCGCGATCGCCTTGATCTCGACGACCTGCTGCTGGATCTCCGGCACCTCGAGCCGGAAGAGCGCCGCCACGAAGAGCGGGTCCGCGCGCGACAGGATGAGGCGCGGCCCCTTCGGCGTCTCCTCGAGCTTCTTCAGCACCGCGCGGATGGTGTCGCCCTGGTGGAAGTGCTCGCGGTGGTTCTGCTCGCGGTAGGGGATGATCGCCTCCGCCTCGCGGAACTTGTTCAGCAGGAGCACGAGCTTCCCGCGCTCGATCTGCTGCACCTCGCCCGAGAGCAGTTCGCCCACCTTGCCCGCGAACTCGTCGCGGATCCGGTTCCGCTCGCCCTCGCGGACCCGCTGGATGATCCGCTGCTTCGCCGCCTGCACCGCCAGCCGGCCGAACGCCTCGAACGGCACGTCCTCCTCGAGCATGTCGCCGACCTGGAAGTCGGGGTCCTCGAAGCGCGCCTCCTCGAGCCCGATCTGCCAGCTCGGGTCCTCCACCACGTCCACGACCTGCCGCAGGCGGACGATGCGGATCGTGCCCGCCATCTCGTCCACGCTCATCTCGAAGCGCACGTTGGGCCCGAAGCGGCGCATCAGCGCCGCGTGGATCCCGTCGCGCAGCAGGTCGAGCAGGTCGTTCCGATCGAGCTGCTTGGTCGTCGTCAGCTCGCGGAACGCGGCCAGCATCTCCGCCGAACCAGCCATCCCGGACTCCTACCGTTTCCTCGTCACCGCGCCCCAGTCCACGACCAGGTGCGCGTCATGGACATCGGCCAGCGCCACCGTGCGCCGGCTCCCGTCCGCCAGTTCCAGCTCCACGTGCCCGTCGTCGGGCACCGCCGCGATGCGCACCACCGGCTTCCCGGGGAGCCCCGCCGCCCGCACCCGCACCCGCTCGCCCACGTAGCGCCGCCAGTGCGCCGGGAAGCGCACCGGCCGTTCGATCCCGGGCGACGACACCTCGAGCACGTAGGTCGGCCCGACGTGCCCGCCCGCCTCGAGCGCCCGCTCGAGCGCCCGGCTCACCGTGACGCACTCCTCGGTGGTGATGCCATGGCCCGGCGTGCTCCCCGGGCGATCCACGCGCACCTTCACCACCGCGCGTCCCGGCGTGCCGGTGCGCCGCAGGTCCACGAGCTCGAAGCCGAGCTGCGCGACATGATCCCGGATGAGATCGAGGAGCGGATCCACGGCCATGCGGCGGCACCGCGAAAAAAAATGTGGGGGAACTCCCCCACATCGTCATGCTCCGCGGAGGATCCCCGAGAGCCAAAGGAAACTAGCGCCCCGGCCGGGCAGCGTCAATGCGATGGGCCGCCGCCAAGCGCCTCCGGCAGCACCAGATAGGCCACCATCCGGCCATCCTGCCCCCGCGAGGCGCGATGACTGTAGAAACGCGCCCGGTCGTGCGCGCTGCACCAGCGCGAGCGGCTCACCGCCGCCGCGCCGGCGGCCGCCGCCTGCGCCGCGAGCTCGGCCCGCAAGTCCATGTGCCACGGCCCGTTGCCCTCGGCCGGCCGGCCGAAGGCGTGCCGCACCTCGGCACCAACCTCGTAACAGTCGCCGCAGATGCCGACGCCCAGATGGACGTGGACCAGCCCAGGCTCCACGCCGGCCGCCTCGGCGAGGAGGGCGAAGGCGCGGGG
>Ga0101944_10001631_pt1 | contig 43898 bp, 31 predicted proteins | sample DewCreD2012metaG_FD_75245 | JGI IMG/M metagenome (GOLD analysis project Ga0101944, IMG submission 75245) | Hot spring sediment bacterial and archeal communities from British Columbia, Canada, to study Microbial Dark Matter (Phase II) - Dewar... ... | reverse complement strand
TTTAACGCCCTTCTTAATCCTATCCAAGGGTTGTTGCGTAAGCCTCGCCTACTTTTGACTGTAAATTCTTTGCATGACTTTTTCTCAACCGTTTTTTACGAAAAATCAGCGGTATACCTGCTTCTTGATACTTATGGGTAATGGTGAGCCGCAGGGTAGAGGAAATTTTTTCCAATCCGCAATCAGCAACCGGCAATCGGCAATGTAGTTATTGAATCTACCAAATCTTCCAAATTTCCTAATTTCCTGATTGCCTAATTGACTATTTTTTTAATCTCTTAAATCCTGCAAATTTGGCAATCTGAAAATCTTACAAATTTAAAATGATTTTGCGAAGCAATCTTGCTTTTATTTACGCTTGCTTTCAAGCGTTTTTAACAGCAAGATTACTTCGTTTGGCTCATAAACCCTTATCTTATTTTCTCTTCTTCGCTTTTCGCCAAACTCGTAACAATATTACACATTTCACATTTTTAATATTTTATTCAACCCACAACCAGTAATCAGCAATCTCTTTATAAACCATAATCCGCAAATCGTAAATTGCACTTTTTTTAATTGACACAACATATTTTATTAAATATAATACTATAAACGTTTAAATAATTTTAAACAGGAGGTAAAAATGTCAAAGAAATTATTTTTATTATGTTCCGTTTTTATTCTTATTTTTTCCATAACACTAAATGCAAAAATAGGTTTTGATTTACGGGGTGGAGCGCAAATGTTCAATCCAGCAGAATTTAATACTGATTTTGTCAATGTTTTTGCCAATTCTCCATCATATAGCGCATTACCTGATGATAAAGTAAAAGTAGATGACATTAATTCTCTGTTATTAGACGCTGGTTTATTATTAAAAATATATGTCACTGATAATATTTCTGTGAACTTAAATACAAAACTTCTTGCAAATGATACTGATAATATAATAAGCATTGATGATATTGACTGTCTTTATTCACATCTTGTTTTAACTGTTGGATATTTTGGTCTTGGTGCGTCTTATAATTATGAAATAACCAAAAATTTTATAATTGCATTAAATGCAAGCGGTGGCTTGTTTGTAAATTTTTCAAGTTTCTGGGAAGTTGGCGCATTTGATGACCCTGGCGCTGAAACAAAACTAACAGGACTCGGTATTCCATTAGGCCAGAGTGTATTTGACATAACCGATATGTTTTTCGGTGGTGACATAGAAGTGAATTTGCAGTATCTTTTTACAGAAAGTGCAGGTATTTCATTATTTGGCGGTTACAGAATAGCAAATTATGCCCTTACCTATCCTGATACTGGTTTGTTTGGACAGGAAGTTGGTGGAGAAAAAATAATGAAAGCTCAGTCCATTGATTTTTCAGGTCCTTATTTTGGTGCAGGTCTTGTATTTTATATCGGCGCTGAAACAAAACCAGCAGCAGCCGGTGCTGCACAAGCAGGTGAAATATCAAAATATGAAAAATATGGCGATTATTATTTCAAACAAAAAAATTATGATTATGCTATGAAATATTATTCTGCTGCTTTAAAATCCTCTCCTAATACAGGGCTTTATAAAAAACTTGGATTAACATATTATTATTTAAAAAATACTGAAAAAGCAATTGAGTATTTGAAAAAATATATTGAATTAAATCCAAATGATGCTCAGTATAAAAAATGGCTTGAAAAAATAGCAAAATAAAACAACAAAAAAAGAAAAGCCGGTGGATTTTATTCACCGGCTTTTTTTTATTATTTCTTTTTGTTCTTCTTTTGCTTTTTGATTTTTTTCCACGAATATTTTTTTACCTGTCCAAGGATTTTTCTCTGTCCAGTACATTACAGATGACCAGGTTCCGGGAGTTGGTGTAAAAATTTGAATCTGTTCTGGAGTAAATCTTATTTCTTTTTTTATAAATTCCTTTAAATTAATCATATCTTTTTTTGTACATCCGGGATATGCAGCAATGAAATAATAAGTTAAAAACTGTTTTTTACCTTTTCTCTTATTTTTTTCAAAATACTTTTTTATAAACTGAATTAATTCCCTTTTACCAGTTTTACCCATTAAATTTAAAACATTTTGTTCTGTATGTTCAGGCGCTATTTTTAGTTGTCCTGATATATGATTTTCTATGATTTCATCAAGAAACTTATCTCCATATTCTTTATCATTAATAACAAGGTCATATCTTATACCTGACCCGATAAAAATCTTTTTCACACCTTTTATATTTCTGAGCTCTTTTAATAATTGTATATGTGCAAAATGCGAGTTATTTAAATTATTACAAATTTCAGGAAAAACACAACGTTTTTTCAAACAATGGCTGTTTTTAAATTTTTTACATCCCATTTCATACATATTTGCAGTAGGTCCGCCAATATCATATATTATCCCCTTGAAATCAGGTAACTTAATCATTTTTTCAATTTCTTTTATTATTGATTCTTTGCTTCTGCTGATAACTATATTACCCTGATGAACATTTATAGCACAAAAATTACATTCCCCAAAACATCCCCTATGAGAAATTATTGAAAATTTTATTGTATCAAGTGCTTTTATTTTGCCAATTGCTTTATAGTAAGGATGAGCATTATATTCATAATCAAAATTATGTATTTTATCAAGTTCATAAGTTGTAAGTAAATCCTGCGGTGGATTTTGCACCAGATATCTTGTATCCTGTTTTTGAACCAAGCCATTTGATTTCTCAGGCACATTATTTTCATAAAAAATTTCAAATGACTTTATGAATTTATCTTTATCTTTTTTTACTTCCTCATAAGAAGGCAATTCAATAAAATCCTGTGGTTTTTCTTTCGATATATAACAAAGTCCTTTTATTTTTTTTATTTCTTCAATATGATTTTTCTTTAATTTATTTGCAAATTCTAAAATGGTCTTTTCAGCCATACCATAAATCAAATAATCTGCCTTTGCATCAAATAAAATCGACCGCCTTATTTTATTATCCCAGTAATCAAAATGAGCAATTCTACGCAATGATGCTTCAAGTCCGCCTATTACAATTGGTTTTGTGTTTTTAAAATATTTTCGTATTTCATTGCAATACACAATTGTTGCCCTGTCTGGCCTCTTATTATTTATTCCCCCTGGAGTTAAATCATCCATACGTCTTGGTTTATTAGTGGGGGTGTAATTTGAAACCATAGAATCCATACAGCCAGCTGTAACACCCCAAAATAATTCCGGCTCACCAAGACGGGTTATATCAGGAATATTTAAATTGGGTTGTGCAACTATTCCAACTTTAAAGCCTGCATCAATTAATAAATGGCCAATAATGGCTGTGCCAAAATAAGGGCTATCAATATAAGTGTCACCTGAAATTAAAATTATATCACAGGATTGCCACCCAAATTTTTTTATTTCTTCTTTTGTTGTTGGAATAAACATAAAACCTCTTAAAAATAATTTACATTTTGCGATTTACAATTGTGGATTTAAACAAATAGCATAAAAAACATAAATATAAAAATTATATAAATATTATTTTTTTTCTTTTTGCTTTAATATTTCATCCCATTTCTTCTTTGCATCTGCTATCATTGCATCACGTTCTTCTGGTGTTAATTTATTCCACCATTCTATTGTTGATTCCTTTATTTCTTCTTTTGTATCATCAGGTATAAAAGTCCATTTATTCTGTACAATTGTAACCACATCTTCCTTTGCTTCAAGTGAAAGGCCAAGCCACCATCTTTTGGCAGCTAAAATAGTTTCTTTTTTTTCAGTTGTATCAAGTGCAGCCCACCATTTTTCAATTCCCTTTAAAAATTTCTTTCTTCCCTTTTCACCCATTGCAATCCATTTTTCCTGTAGTTTATCAATTAATTTTCTCTGTTCATCAACATTTGTTTCTTTCCACCATGATTTAATTGCATTGTATATTTCTTCCCTTTCTTCTTTTGTCATTTTTTTCCATCTGTTTTTTGTTTTATTTATAACTTTTATCTGTTCTTTTTCTGTTAAACCATTCCACCAGTCCTTTATATCATCTATAAATTTCTCTTTTTCCTGTATTGGCATTTTTGTCCACTGGTCTTTTAGCATTTTTAATGTCTTCTTTTTTTGCTCGTTATCCATTGATTCCCAGATTATAGCCAGTGATTCATAGGTCATCATCTGCGGAGTTGTTTTTTCAAAATCAAATGTAAATTCTTCATTACTTATGTTTTGCATTTGTTTTTGGTCTTGTCCAAAACAAAAAATAACAGCATTAAATAATAACAATAAAATCAACAATTTTTTCATATACTCACTCTCCTTATTTTTAAATTAGACGTTTTATATAATATTTTATATGACATAAAAAGTCAAGGAATAGTATTATAAACTTATTTTATAATAAAGAATTTAATATATAATTTTCATCATTTTATCTTCTATTTGATTATAGTAGCGCCTCAGTTATAGGTAGTGATAATAAAAATTGAAAATCCCTCTTAATCTCCCTTTAGAAACTGTCCATTACCCATATCTCTATCTATATAAATAATAAGAAGCAGGTATATCCTGATTTTTGAGGAAAATTACGGGCGATTTATGGCGTTGTCTAGTTTACTTACTCCCAATTTTAACGCCCTTCTTAATCCTATCTAAGGGTTTTTGCGTAAGCCTCGTCTAACTTTGACTGCAAACTCTTTGTCCGACTTTTCCTCAACCGTTTTTTACGAAAAAATCAGCGGTATACCTGCTTCTTGATACTTATGGTTAATGGTGATCTTTAGAAAAGGGAGAAAAAAAATGAAAATTTTTTTAATTCCCCTCTTTCAAAGTGCCGTGATGAAAGAAGTGAATTTTACGGCAAGTAAGGAGGGGTAGGGGAGATTTTATTAATGTAAAAAAGTACAACAAAAAAATTTACTTTATATTTTATAAAAACCTACCATAACTGAGGGGATACTGATTATGAATATAAAAATGGATAATCTTATTTTTTAGGTATTACATAATTATAAAATAATCCTGCAATTCTAAGAGAATATTTAGGATTAGATAATAATTTTTTTACTGCCATCATATAATCTGTTAATATTTTTTCTTTGGTAACCAATGTATGTTCTTCTTCTATTGTATTTAGTCGCTCTATAAAAATTAATTTTAAAATTTCTAATAACTTTTGCGCCCTTTTTGTTTCATCAAAAGAGACATTATTGGCAAGTGTAACTAATTTACCTTTATCAAAAGTGCCATCCTTTCTATATTCACCGTCACTATCCAAAAGTGCTTTTTTTATAAATTCAGGCGCTTTCCTTGAAGCATTTAAAAGTGATTTAATCGCTACTTTTACTGCATCGTCCTTTGGCCTTCCTGTTCTCAATAAAAAATAATGTGAAATAATTAATAAGCTTTCTTCTAATAAACTGGCGAGCATCACTTTTTCAGGATGTTCTAATTTTACTTCTGATAATTTTTCAACCGGATATTTTATTTCTTTTACAGCAGGTGCCGGCGTTTCAGGTTCTTTTTCTTTGTTTTTTTCTTCAACAGATGGTTTTTTTACCTGCTCCTTTATTTTTGGCTCTTGAACCTTTTCTATCTGTTTTTTCTTTTTTTCTAATTCCTCTTTTTCTTTTTCTATTTTTTTAAGTTCTTCCTGAAGTTTTTTATTATATTTTTCCTCAATTTCAGACTTTATTTCTTCTCTTAATTTTGCTTTTATATCATCAAGGTCATCTGATTTTTGTGTTTCCTGTTTTTTCTTTAACTCTTCAATTCTTTGTTCGTATTCTTCTGTTTTTTGTTTTATTTTTTCTTCATATTCTTTTCTAATGTCATATTCAATATTATTTTTTGCCTCTTCCACTTTTTTTTCTACTTCTTCGGCAATTTTTAACTTTGCTTCTTTTTCAATTTGTTTTCTTTCGTTATCAAGTTTTTTCTTATATTCCGATTCAAACATAATTACAGTTTCTTTTTCAATTTTATCTCTTGCCTCTTTAAGATTTCTTTTCATCTCATCTTCAAAACGTTTTTTAATTTCTATTTCCAGTTGTTGCTTTGTTTTTTCCATTTTTTCATTAAATTGCTGTTGTATTTTTATATTTAATTCTTTTTCAATTTTACTACGTTCTAATTCCACTGATTTATTAACTTCTTCTTTTAATTTTTCCGCTGCCTGCTGTTCTAACTTTTCTTTAATCTCTGTTTCCAGTTTCTTTTTCTCCTGTTCTACCCGTTTATTTATTTCATCGTTTATTCTGTTTCGCTCAAATTCTATCCTCTGACTGAATTCTGTTTCCATTTTTTTTCTTTCTTGTTCTACTCTTTTGTTTGTTTCTTCTTCTACTTTTTCCCTTGCTTTTTCCTGTAAAATAAATTTTGCTTCTTCTATTTTTTTTCGCATATCTTCTTCAACACTTTTTCTTATTTCCACTTCCTGAATTTTTTTCGCCTCTTCAAATTTTTTTGAAATCTCTTGTTCCATTATCTGCATAATTTCTTTTTCCTGCTGTTTTTTGGCTGCTTCTATCTTTTCTTTAAATTCCTGCTCGAATTTTATTTTTAATTCTTTTTCTATCTCATGCCTTAATTCCGCCTCTATTTTTTTTCTTGTTTCTTCTTCTATTTGTTTTTTTAGCGCCTCAACATTTATGCCATGCTGACGCTTTTGCTCATGTTCTGTTATAGTTGTATGCAGATTTTTATTATCCCGGGGTTGGTCTTGACTTACTTTTTTTATTAATTTTTCTTCTTCTGGTGTAAGTTTATGTTTCAAATGCGCTTCAAGTTCTTCTTTTGCCTTTTTTTCTATTTCTTCTTCCATTTTAACACGAAGCCGCTTGCGTTCTTCTTCATACTCGCGAAGAAGTCTCTCTTCCTCTTCTGTTAATGCACTCTTTTTGTGTTGTTTATCTGCCATCACTTCTCCATAATATTAAATAAACTTCAAACTTTAATCGGTTTAAAAACAACTCAAATATTCCCTCACACTTTGTCCCAATATTTAATTGTTTTAATTATATCATAATTTATCTAAAAAAATGAAGTATAATTTTATGAGATAAAATATTGCACGGGATTTTTAAAAAGGCAGTGTTTAATCGCTATTTAAATGGAAAATCATTCAATTTACAATTTGCGATTTACGATTTACGGTTTAAAAACTGGATTTCTGATTGAGTTTATACTAATTTATTCAAATGAAGCAATCCGGTTTCTGTTTTTTCAATTGACAACTGACAATTAGCAATCGGCAAAGTATTTATTGTTTATTCGCCACTACGTTTTATTTTAATAATTAAAGAATCCTGGGAATTAAGAACAGGAACTTTTATTCCAGTTTTCATTAAATTATAACCGCTTTTTACAATTCTTTTGTTTTTCAATTCAAACTCATATTTATATTTTTCATTCAGTCCTTTTAACTGAAGAAAATTTGATTTATTAAGTTTATCAAGTATGAATATGAAAAGCACTGCCTTTAATTTATGCTTATCAACATACATAAAAGAAACCCGTTTTGAATCATAAGGATTTTCTAATCTAAATAAATCACCGTAATAAATTATTTCTCTTATATCTTTATATAATTCAATTTCTTTTTTTAAAATATCCAGTTCTTTTATTTTCCATTTTAAAAGATTAGCTTCAATACCAAAGTTGCCTGCCATTGCAGTATGAATACGAAATAACAGTTTTGATTTCCTGCCAGTTAACCCATAAGGACTATCAGCAACATGACAGCACATAACAACGGATGGATAAAACAACGAAGTTCCATACTGTATATATTGTCTGCAAAAAGGGTCGTTATTATCGCTCGTCCACATCTGGTCCACGTATTTAAAAATACCGCCATTAAATCTTCCCCCGCCGCCTGCGCATCCTTCAAGTATTAAATCCGGCTTTAAGCTTTTTAAATATTTCATTAATTCATAAATATTCCTGGTATGCTCAATCCATACAGGTATATTTTTTAAATTTGTTGCTCCTGCCTGTGAAATATATCTGTTCATATCCCACTTTATATAATCAGGATTAAACTCAGTAATAATATATTTTAAAACATTTTTTATATATTCCTTTACATCATTTCTTGTAATATTTAAAACCAGTTGATGGCGCATCTCAATTCTCTTTCTACCTTTAAAATGATAACACCAATCAGGATGTTTTTTATATAAATTGCTTTTAGGATTTACCATTTCCGGTTCAATCCATATGCCAAATTTTAAACCCTTTTCTTTTATTTTTTTTATAAAATTTTTCATACCATCAGGGAATTTATTGAGAGCCGGTTTCCAGTCACCTAAAGATGTTGTATCATCATTTCTTCCACGGAACCAGCCATCATCAACAACAAAAATTTCTGCGCCAATATATTTTGCCACATCAGATAACTTTAATAATTTTTCTTCATTTATATCAAAATAAAATGCCTCCCAGCTATTTACATTAACACGGTTGGAATTATTTAAGTTATTTTTATTAATAATTTTTTCTCTATAAAAATTATGTAAATCCCCTGACATTTTTCCAAGACCTAAATTTGAATAGCCAATGATAAGCGGTGGTGATGTCCATTGCATATCTGGTTCTAAACATAAAAAACCATCAAAATTATTTACCCCACCTGTAAAAGATAAAATATTATGGAAACGTTTTTCAAAAGTAAACTTCCAGTTGCCGGTCCATAATAATTGTCCGTAATAAACCTCTCCTTTGTCCTCTGATAAAACAGGGTCTTTTGTTATAAAAAACGAAGGATTATGAATGTGGCTTGAATTGCCGGTTCTGCTTTCCAAAACTTTTTTTCCATAAGAAATCTCTTCAAATTTTAAGGTCATTTCACTTATCCATCCACCATAAAAAAATCCTAAAAAATATTTTTCATCTGATAAAATCAAATCTCCGGAATTAAATGTTTCTAACGTTGCTTTTACTTTTTTTTCTTTGTTTATAAAAGTAATTGATTTTTGAATTAAATTATAATCAAAATAAATCTTATAGTTTAATATTATATAAAATTTATATTTTTTATCCTTTAACTTTACTTTTAATATATCTTCTTTTATTTCATATCCCGTATATTTATAATCAATAGTCCTGTCACTATCAGAAAATGAACACTTTACAGTATTTTCAAAAACATTATAACCATCATAAATATTTATTTCAGGTTTAAAATTGGATTTATGATTATCTGAAGAATGATATCCTATTTCTCTGAATTTTGGTTCAAAAATTTTTATTTTTTGTTTATTATTTAATTTTCCCCCATAATACGCATTAAATAATTTCCCTTCTGCGTTTATACCGAACACATAAGAAGTATCTCTGGTGTCAAGATAAAACATCCTTTTGTTTGTGTTAAAATATATCATATAAACCTTTACAATTTATGTTTCAAAGATATTTATGATTTATAAATACATTGTTGATTGCTGTTTGCTTATTGCTGGTTGGATATTACTACATTACCGGTTGCATATTGCCAGTTGGAAAGACATTTTCAATTTTCGGTTTTAAATTTTCGTTTTTATCAAATCGACAATTGAAAACCGGCAACCGACAAGGTATTTTATTTACCTTCTATTCTTTCTTCTGTCGTCTTCTGCTCTAACAAACACATCAAATACAGCTCTTATACCTTCTTTTTCCGCTGCTTTCATTCTTTCAATTTCTTCATCGTCAAGTTCAATGGTGCCTTTAAAAATACATCCACGTCTGAAATCACCAACAAAATATCTTTCTTCTGCTTCTGTGCCATAAATTGATTTACCACCTTTTTGCCAGGAAACAAAAGACATATCAACATTAACAACTTTTAAACGCTCGGCAAGTTCAAGTTCTCTGCCATCAAAATACTCAACCTTACCGTCATCAAATTCAACCTTAAAAATTCCAAGATTGATGTCTCTGATATTACCTTCCATACCAATAAGCTTTTTATCTCTTTTTACTACCTCTTTTGTAATAGAATCTGTAAAAAAATCCAAACTCTTTACTCTTACTCTGTTTCCTACTTTCATTTTTTACCTCCTTTCCTGCTCCCCGTTTGTTTATTTATTATATATCAAAACATATTTTTGTCAAGATTTTTATACCCTTTTTTTTAATTTACGGTTTACGGTTTTCAATTTTCAATTTAAAAATAAAAAAATATTTGCAATTTAAAGAACGAAATCAAAAATTAAAAGTTGTAGAGGCGGGGGTTCCATCCCTGTTTAAAATGGAACTGTAAAACAAAATCAACGCAGGTTAAAAGATGCAAGGACAAAGACGAAAAAAAATAAAAATAATTTTGAAGATTCCAGATTTTAAGATACCAAGATTAAATTAGTTTTTCCCGCAATGACTTCCTTTATATAATGAATATAAAAATTTAATATCTTTTATATTTATAAAACTTTAATTTCTAAAATTCTATCCACACGAAAAACCCTTTCATCATCTCTTTTCATACAATATGCTCTTAAGCCCAAAAAAGATTTATCCATATATACCATCTCACCTATTTCAATAGGCTGAATAACCCGTCTTGTTTTTTCATCACTTTTTTTTAAATAAACAATCTCTATTTTTTTATTATTATTTATTGCGTCTTTTATAATTTCAATCTTTTTTTCAACAGGCATATCCCGCTCTGATAAATTATATTGATATTCAGTTAAAAATTTAATAATTCTCCAATCCATTATAATATCTGATTTTCTAAATGGCCTTATTAATTTTATGCCCTGCAAAGATGTGCATCTGCTTAAAGCAACATATGCCTGCCCATGAGCAAAAGTACCTCTGCTGAAATCAATAATTACATTATCAAACGTCTTTCCCTGACTTTTATGTATGGTTATTGCCCATGCAAGTTTTACAGGATACTGAGTGAATGTTCCAACTGTTTCTGTTTCAATTATATTTTTGTGTTCATTATACTTATACTCAAAAATTTCCCATGTAAAAGGTGTAACTTCTACAATTGAATAGTCCTGTAGTTGTATATAAATAACATCATAATCATATTTTTTTAATTTTTTTATTTTTACTATTTTCCCAACAGTTCCGTTTATCCATCTATTTTTTGAATCATTATTTAATAACATCACCTGCGCTCCGATTGCAATATTTAGTTCAATCTCAGCCGGGTAATATGATTTATCAAAATCACCGAAAATCTGTGCAGTGTATGTCTTTATAGGATTTTTTAATTTTTGTAAATAACTATTATTTATATCATCTGCCTTTTTATTTATTGTGGTTAAATAAATAGTAAAATTGTCAATTTCTTTTATATCTGGACAAACACGCGAATTTAAAAAATCAATATATTTTTCATTTATTGTATTGTTTCTTATAGAATTTAATATTTCTATGAAGCATTGATCCTTCTGCCTGTAAATTTTTTCAAGTTCAATAAATTCCATTGAAAAATTTTTAAAAACTTTGGCTTCAAAAAAATATGGACTTTTATAGTTTATATTATATATGTTTTTTTCCTGTTTTGTAACAACAGGCGGCAATTGATATAAATCACCAAAAAATATCATTTGAATTCCGCCAAAAGGAATATTTCGGACAGGTCCATACCTTTTTAAAAACTCATCCACACAATCAAGCAAATCAGCTCTTACCATTGATATTTCGTCAATAATAATAGTCTGTAATTTCTTATAAATTTTTGATGATTTTCTTTTGAATTCTTTTATTTTTTGAATTGTAATATCCGGCTTGAAACCAAAAAAAGAATGTATTGTCTGACCATCTATATTAACTGCAGCAACCCCTGTTGGTGCCAGAACAACTACTTTTTTTCTTGTTAAATTTCTAAAATAATTCAAAAGCGTTGATTTCCCTGTCCCTGCCTTTCCTGTAATAAATACATTTTTATTTGTATTTTCCATAATATCAATGGCTTTTTTAAACTGTTCATTTAATTCTATTTTTGCTGGCAGCATATTAGTTACTCCTTATTTAATTCTTTTTTTATTTCTTTTATCAGTAAATTTATATATGGAGTTCTTTTTTTGGTCATTTTTAAAATTTTATATGATTTCTGGAAATCTTTTTTATTAAAATAAATTGTTGCCAACAAATTATACAGAGAATAATAATTTTTATATTCTTTAATGCTTTTCTCAAGGAAATTAATTGCATTTTCCACTTCTTTTTCTGATAAAATTAAAGCATACATTAATAATACTTTTTCAGATGGGTATTTTGAAATAAATTGTTTGATTTCAGATAATGCATTTTTATAATTAATTTTATCATAAAAGTTATCATTAAAAGGATTTATGTATTTAAAATATTTTTTTGCATTATTCTTATCTACTAAAATTACACAGTTGTCATCAAAATAAGTTATTTTATAATCAAAATTAATTAATTTTTTTATTAAAATAGAATTATAGTCAAGTAAAAAACTTTTAATATTGTATTGCTTTATTTTTTCTAAGAAATTATCTCTTGCATTCAAAATACAAAAATAATCCCGCATTACCTGTAAATCACAGTTAAATCTGCCATTTAACATAACCTTATAGTCAGGATATAAATAATATTCCAAAAATCCATTCCATAACATATCAGCAAAAATATTTTTAGGTGGTTTATTTTCAATAATATATTTAATTGAATTTGTGGGATAATAACTTTTTACTGAATAATTATTAATATAAAAAACAAATGATGAAAGCAATAAAATTAAAATTATCAATATTTTATTATAAAAATTTTGCACTTTAATTATATCCCATTTATTAAATAAAACCGTCCTATGTTTAAATATCATATCAATATAATAAATTATACAGGGTAATGAAACTATTAAAAATATAGCAATATTTCTTCTAAAAAAAACTGCAGAAATAAAAAATACTAAATTTAAAAAAATATTTTTTAATAATTCTAATTGCTTTTCTTTATCAATGATTTTTAAATTATAAAATAATATTATAAAGTTTATTGATGCATAAAAACAAAAAATCATAAAAATTATTAATTCTGATTTACTTTGAATCTGCCAGATAGGTTGCCAGTCCAAAATATGCTTTTGTAAAAAAATAATTTTGTCTTTTGAAAAAATAAAAAATGATTTGAAACCTAATGGATTTATAAATGAGGCAATAATATCACCTACCAAATTTAAAAAAATCATCCACAAATTATAATCTTTTATATTATCTTTTATTTTTTTTATAGCATAATAAATATAATAAACAAAAACTAAAAAAATGCCTATTATTGTTCCCGAGTGAAAATTAACCCACACAATTGTTAAAAATGGCAATGAATAATATAATAAATTATTTTTTTTAACTGGAATATGTGATAAAACAAAAATAAAATATAATAAAAAAATATATGTAAAAACCTGAGGTCTTAATACAACAAAAGGCATTAACAAATATATAATTATTAATAAAAACGGTAAAAAAACAGGCAAATCATTTAAATCCGCTTTTAATTTAATAATTAAAAAAATTTCAAAAAGTATGATAATCCAGATTAAGAAATTAATATAAAATAAATTATTAACTCCGATTATAATTGAAATTAAATATAATAAAATATCAAATAACCATTCATGGACATACCAGTAGCCTGAACCTGAATAATAAAAGTTATCAACAGAAGGTAAAAATTTATATTTAATTATTTCTTTACCTGATGATAAATGCCAATATGTATCAGGGTCAAGCGGGGTAATTTTTAAAATATTAAAAATAATTATTATTAATAAAATAAAAAAAACTAATAAAAAAAATTTATTTGTTTTATTCATTTATATTTTCTTAATTTGAATTTTTACAAAAAATCACAAATCTGCACCTGTTCCCGGACCGCTTAAATCAAAATCATCTATTCCCTCATCAGTACTCTCTTCTTCTGATATGAGTTCGCCATTTTTATAAACTTTTTTACCAGCTTGTTCCCCGGATTCAAAAAATAAAATAAATTCTCCATCCTTTAAATTGTTTTTAAAATTTCCCTCTACTTTTATTGTACCCGTATCATAAAACTGCTGATATAAACCATTTCTTTTGTTATTTACAAAAGTAATTAGTTCTTTTAATTGACCATTTTCATAATATATTTTAAAAACACCATATTTCAATCCTGTATTATATTTCCCTTCCTGGGCCATATTTCCACTTTCAAAAAACCATTTAAATTCGCCATGTTTTTTGCCATCCTTATAATTCCCGGTTCTTGAAACTTTACCATTTTTGTAATACCATTTAAATTCACCATTCAATTTTCCATTTTTAAAGATTTCTTCCCCTGCTTTTTCACCTGTTTTATAAAACCATTCATATATGTTATCTTGTATAATATTATTTTTAATTTTATAAACAGAAGAAATGACATTGTCTTTTTCCCCGGAAAATACCTTTATATCGCCATTGATTAGTTCTCCTTCGTATTTAAAAATACCACTGGATAATAATTTCCATATTGCTACTTTTGTTGTTCCGTTATAAAAATTGATTTCTGCGCCTTCTATATTTGCACTAATCTCACAATATAAATTTTTAATTAAAAAGAAATAAAGAATAAGGAAAATAATCTTTTTCATTATTTATTTTACCTTTTTAAATTCTTTTAAAAATCTCATCAATATTTTTTAAAAAATAACTGTAATCAAATATATCATCAATTTCTTTTTCATCAAAATATTTTCTTACAAGATTATCTTTTTTTAATAATGTCTTAAAATCTTCTTTCCCATCCTTCCATATTTTCATTGCATTTGACTGGACTATTTTATATGCTTCTTCTCTGGTTAAACCTTTATGCACAAGCGCAAGCATTACCTGCTGGGAAAAAACAAGGCCTTTTAGATGATTTAAATTTCTCAACATATTTTCAGGATAAACATTTAAATTATCAACTATCCAGTCAATCTTATTTAACATATAATTAATAAGTATGAGATTATCCGGTATAATTATTCTTTCCACAGACGAATGAGAAATATCACGTTCGTGCCACAGCGCAATGTTTTCATAAGAAGCAAATGTATTTGTTCTAACAAGTCTGGCAAGTCCGCAAAGTTGTTCACAAACAATAGGGTTTCTCTTATGTGGCATTGCAGAAGAACCTTTCTGCCCCTTTGCAAATGGTTCTTCTACCTCCAGAATTTCTGTGTGTTGTAAATTTCTTATCTCAGTTGCTATCTTCTCAATTGAGCCTGCAATTATTGCTAAGACAGACATTAAATATGCATATCTATCACGCTGAATAATTTGATTGGCTGTTTCTGCTCTGCTTAGTTTCAATTTTTTTAAAGCATATAACTCCACATAAGGTGGGATATGGGCATAATTACCAACTGCTCCTGATAATTTACCTACTGCTATATCCTGTTTTGCTTTTAATAATCTATCTAAATTCCTCTTCATTTCAAAATACCATATCAGGATTTTTAAGCCAAAGGTAATTGGTTCTGCGTGAATATTATGAGTTCTGCCTATCATCAAGGTCATTTTATGTTTTAGCGCAACTTTTTTTAATGTTTTAATAAAATCCTGTAAATCCTCAATAATAATATTACATGCTTTAACAAGTCGCAAAGCCATAGCAGTATCTAAAACATCAGAAGAAGTAAGCCCCATATGTATATATCGTGATGATTTACCAACGTGTGTTGCAACATCTGTTAAAAAAGCAATTACATCATGCCTAACCTCTTCTTCTATATTTAAAATTTCTCTTACATTAAATTTTGCTTTTTTCTTTATGATATTTAAATCTTTTTTTGGTATTTTCCCATATTTTGCCCATGCTTCACACACAGATATTTCAACATCAAGCCAGGACTGATATTTTGCTTCTTCACTCCATAATTGCCCCATTTCTTTTAATGTATATCTGGGTATCATAAAAACCTCCGTTTCAATTTTCAGTTTTCGTTTTTCAATTTACATTTTAAAAAACATTTGCCAGATGAAATCTGGTTACCTTAAACTATTTTCAATTGTTGATTTTCAATTTTTATTCTCTGTTTTTAGTTTTTAAATCATAAATCTTACATCATAAATCTTAAATTTATATTTTTTTTAAACCGAAAATTGTAAAACGCAAATCGTAAATTATATACATTACTTCAACCCTTCCCTGTGAACAATCTCTGCAATCTGAACCGCATTCAAAGCAGCACCTTTACGTAGCTGATCGCCAACAACCCACAAATTAATTCCATTTTCACAGGATAAATCTTCTCTTATCCTTCCAACATATACATTATCTTTTCCTGATACAAATAAAGGCATAGGATATTTTTTATTTTGTGGGTCATCTTCCACAGTCACACCGGGTGCTTTTGACAAAATTTTTCTAACCTCATCTGCAGTTAATTTTTTTTCTGTTTCAATATTAACCGACTCCGAATGTGCGCGTAGCACTGGGACACGCACAGTGGTTGCTGTTATTTTCATTTCAGGCGCATGCATTATTTTTTGGGTTTCTTTTATAACTTTTATTTCTTCTTTGGTATAACCGCCATCCATAAAAACATCAATATGCGGAATAACATTAAATAAAAGTTGATATGCAAATTTTTCAACCTTTAATGGTTTTCCTGCTGCCCAATCCCTTGCCTGCTGCTCCAGTTCTGCCATTGCTTTAGCCCCTGCTCCTGATGCTGCCTGGTATGATGAACAAATGACTCTTTTTATTTTTGCAGCATCATGAATTGGTTTTAAAGGAACAATCATAATTATAGTTGTGCAGTTTGGATTTGCTATTACACCTTTATTCCATCTGCAATCCTCTGGATTTATCTCAGGAACAACCAGTGGAACATCCTGCTCCATCCTAAAAGCAGAAGAATTATCAATAAGCAAAGCTTTTGCATTTAAAATATCTTTTACATATTCCTTTGAAATAGAAGCACCTGCAGACGCCAGAACAATATCCATACCTTTAAAAGAATCTCTGGATAATACTTCTACTTCAAATTCTCTGCCTTTAAATTTCATTTTCTTACCTTTTGAGCGTTCCGATGCCAAAAATTTAATATTTTTTACCGGAAAATTTCTTTCTTCCAGTATATCTCTCATAATTTCTCCAACAGCGCCAGTCGCGCCCATTATTGCTATGTTATATTCTTTTGCCATAATTCTACTCCTTAAATAAAAATTAAATTAAACTTGCAATTAAATCACCGACTTCCTTTGTACCCATTCCCATCTTACCTGCAGAAAGCGATTTAATTTTACCAGAACTTAATGCATTTAATACTGCATCATCGATGGCTTTTGCAATTTTTTCTTCGCCTAATGTCTCCATCATCATACCACCTGCACAAATTGCTGCAAGTGGATTTATTACATTTTTACCTGTGTATTTAGGTGCTGAACCACCTATTGGTTCAAACATTGAAACACCTTCAGGATTTATGTTTCCACCTGCTGCAATTCCCATTCCACCCTGTATCATTGCGCCTAAATCAGTAATAATATCACCAAACATATTTTCTGTAACAATGACATCAAAAAATTCAGGATTTTTTACAAACCACATTGTGGTTGCATCAACATGAGCATAATCCTGGGTTATATCAGGATAATATTTATCTCCCATTTCTTTAAATGCCCTTAACCACAAATCACCACAATGAGTTAATACATTTGTCTTATGAACAAGTGTTAATTTTTTCTTTTTGTTTCTCTTTTTTGTATATTCATAAGCATATTTTATACATCTATCTACTTCAAAACGGGAATAAATCATAAGTTGTGATGCAATCTCCTGAGGCGTGCCTTTTTTTGCAACTCCACCCTGTGCAGTATAAATACCACCTGTATTTTCACGAACAACTACAAAATCAATATCTTCCGGCTTTTTGTTTTTTAAGGGACAATCAACATTTGGATAAAGTTTTACAGGCCTTAAGTTTATATACTGGTCAAGAGAAAAACGTAATTTAAGCAGTATGCCTATCTCGAGTATACCAGGTTTTACATCAGGATGCCCAATTGCACCAAGATAAATGGCATCATGTTTCTTAAACTCTTCTATGGCAGAATCAGGCAGTGTTTCTCCTGTTCTCATATAACGTTCTCCGCCAAAATCATATTCAGTAAAATTAAATTTTACTCCATATTTTTCACCTGCTGCCTTTAAAACTTTTACTCCTTCTGCAATTACTTCTGGTCCTGTCCCATCACCACCAACAACTGCGATGTTGTAAGTTTTGCTCATTGTTTCATTCTCCTTTTTTTATAAAATTTGCTTTTGCATAATTCATTAAACCGCCTGCTTTTATGAGTTCCTGCATAAAATCAGGAATTGGTTTTACTTTATATTCTTTTGATTTTGTTATATTTTTTATTATACCTTTTTCAGGTGTTATCTCAAGTTCGTCTCCCTGTTCTATTTCTTTTGATGCTTGCTCTGACTCAAATATCAATAATCCAATATTAAATGCATTTCTATAAAAAATTCTTGCAAAGTCCTTTGCAATTACACAGGAAATTCCTGCGCTCTTAATTGCAAGTGGAGCATGCTCACGGGAAGAACCACAACCGAAATTTTTACCAGCAACTATAATGTCCCCTGGTTTTACCTTTTTTGGAAAATCTTTATCTGCATCTTCCATAACATGAGCTGCGAGTTCTTTGGGATCAGATGTATTCAGATAACGCGCCGGTATTATGGCATCTGTATCTATATCATCTTTAAACTTCCATACTCTGCCTTTTATCATAAAATCCTCCAATTTTATTCATTGTTGAAATTATTATTTAAACGTAAACCGAAAACTTCAAATTGAAAATTTTTAAATTTCCTCTGGGCTTCCAATCCTACCAAGAATTGCACTTGCAGCTGCAACAGCAGGGCTTGCAAGATATACAAAACTTTCAGGGCTTCCCATTCTGCCAACGAAATTTCTATTGGTAGTTGATATTGCAACTTCTCCCTTTGCCAGTATACCCATATGGCCACCAAGACAGGGTCCACAGGTTGGCGGAGAAAAAACGGCTCCTGCTTTTACGAAAATTTCAACCAGTCCTTCCCGGACACAATTTAAATAAATTTCTCTGCTTCCCGGAAAAATCAGACAGCGCACCCTTGAATTTATTTTTTTACCTTTTAAAATTTTCGCTGCTATATACATATCCTCCATTCTACCATTGGTGCAGGAACCAATCACTGACTGGTCAATATTTATTTTGCTTAACTGTGATACCGGTTTAATGTTTTCCGGCAAATGTGGCGCTGCTACAACAGGCTCTATTTTACTGCAATCATACTCGATTATTCTCTCATATTTGGCATCTTTATCACTTTTGTATATCTTCCACTTTTTTAAAGCCCGGGGTTTTACATATTTTATTGTTGTTTCATCTGCTTCTATTATTCCTGCTTTTCCACCTGCTTCTATTGCCATATTTGACATTGTCATACGTGCATCCATTGATAATTTTTCAATTACAGGACCTGTAAATTCCATAACTTTATACAACGCGCCATCAACTCCGATATCCCCTATAGTCCATAAAATCAAATCTTTTGAATAAACCCATCTATTTAATTTACCTCTATAAATAAATTTTATTGTTGAAGGCACTTTAAACCATACTTTTCCTGTAAGCATGGCAAAAGCAACATCTGTGGAACCAACACCTGTTGCAAATGCACCAAGCGCGCCATAAGTGCAGGTATGCGAGTCAGCGCCAATTACTAAATCACCGGGGATGACTATGCCTTTTTCAGGCAGCAATACATGCTCTATACCTACTTCTCCCTGGTCATAGTAATGTAAAATATTCTGTTCTCTTGCAAAATCCCTTAAAATCTTTGCCTGTTCTGCTGATTTTATATCTTTATTAGGGGTAAAATGGTCAGGTATCAAAGCTATCTTTTTCCTGTCAAATACCTTTTTAGCACCTGTTGATTTGAATTCTTTAATTGCAAGTGGTGCAGTAATATCATTGGCAAGAACCATATCAACATCAGCAATAATTAATTCTCCCGGCTCTACCTTTTTCTTTTTTGATTTATCTGCTAATATTTTTTCTGCAATTGTCATTGACATAAAACGCCTCCAGATTAAAATACCAGTTTATTTCATATCTTCTAATTTTGAAATTGCATCTAAATATGCTTTTGCACTGGCTTCCAAAATATCGGTTGATATGCCTCTGCCTGTTACTTCTTTATTTGCTTTTGCAACTCGCACAGTTACTTCGCCCTGAGCTTCCTGGCCTTTTGTTATTGCTTTTATCTGAAAATCCGTTAGTTTTAAATCTATTTTTAAAATTTTATTTATTGTCTTATAAATTGCATCAACAGGACCATCTCCTGTCATTGCATCTTTTAATAATTTATCTCCTTTTTTTATTTGAACTGTGGCTGTAGGTAATATTTTATTTCCTGTTGCAACATAAAAATAATCAAGTTGATAAATATCTTTGCCTTTTTGTCCGCTTCCTTGCATAATGGATATCAAATCATCATCAAATACTTCTTTTTTCTTATCAGCAATTTCCAGAAACTTAACATAGATATCATTTAAATCCTTATCTTTAATTTTATATCCAAGATAAGATAATCTATGTTTTAAAGCGTGTCTGCCTGAGCGACTCGTTAAAACAAGCTCATGTCCTGGTATGCCTATTGACTTAGGTGTCATAATTCCAAAAGTAGATTCTTTTTTTAATATTGCATCCTGATGAATTCCTGATGCATGAGCAAACGCATTGGACCCTACAACTGCTTTATTGGGCTGAACGGGCATCCCTGTTAAACGGGAAACAAGCCGTGATGTCTTATAAATTTCTTCTGTTTTTATATTTGTATCAACTTTATAAATATCTTTTCTAACTTTTAAAGTCATAACTATTTCTTCAAGTGAAGCATTACCGGCGCGTTCACCCAACCCGTTAATCGTGCATTCCACCTGTCTGGCACCATTTAAAATCGCGGAAAGCGAATTTGCAGTAGCCATACCAAGATCATTATGACAGTGAACCGCAATAATTGCTTTGTTTATATTAGGGACTGAATTAAATAGTCTTTTGATTAAATTTCCAAATTCTTCCGGAGTTGAATATCCGACAGAATCAGGTATATTTACTGTTTTTGCACCTGCTTTAATAACTTCTTCCACCACTTTGCACAAATAATCAAAATCTGTCCGTGCAGCATCCATTGCAGAAAATTCAACATCATCATTAAATTTACTGGCATAAGAAACAGCATCAATAGCCCTTTTTAACACTTCTTCACGGGTTGTATTTGTAATGTATTTGACATGTATATCAGAAGTGCCAATAAATGTATGTATTCTGCCTCTCTTTGCAGGCTTTATTGCTTCTGCGCAGGCATCTATATCTTTTCTAACTGCTCTGGCAAGCCCTGCAATTATTGATTTTTTTATTATTTTTGATATTTCTTTTACTGACTGTAAGTCACCTGGGGATGATATTGGAAACCCTGCTTCAATAATATCAACACCAAGTATTTCAAGCTGTTTTGCTATCTCTATTTTTTCGTTTTTAGTTAAAGCAGCACCGGGAACCTGCTCACCATCACGTAATGTTGTATCAAAAACAAAAACCTTATCAGATGTTTTGTCCATACCAAAACCACCTTTCTAAAAAAATTTTAACAGGTTTTTAATTTTACTGCTGTTTATCTTTTTTTACTTTTTGCTCTTTTTATCCTGCCTGCTTTTTTTGTTCTTTTATTTCTTCCATTTGATGCGATATCTTGTTTATCATCTCTGCTGCCTATCCATGGCATAAGTTTCCTAATCTCTTTTCCAACTATTTCAACAAGATGGTCTGCATCCTGTTTTAATAAAGCATTATATACCGGTTTATTTGCTTTATTTTCCAGAATCCATTCTCTTGCAAATTCACCTGTCTGTATTTCTTTTAACATTCTTTTCATTTCATATTTCGTTTCAGGAGTTATAATTCTGGGACCTCTGGTTACATCCCCGTATTTTGCTGTTTCACTTATTGATGCCCGCATTCCGGCAATTCCTTTTTCATAAATTAAATCCATAATAAGTTTACATTCATGCAAACATTCAAAATAAGCCATTTCCGGCTGATATCCAGCCTCTACCAAAACTTCAAAACCGGTCTTAATTAAAGATGTTAAACCGCCACATAAAACCGCCTGTTCTCCAAAAAGGTCTGTCTCTGTTTCTTCTCTGTATGTTGTTTCAATAACACCTGCTCTTGTTGCACCTATTCCTTTTGCATAAGCAAGTGCAATATCTTTTGCCCTGTTTGATGCATCCTGATATACTGCAATTAATGATGGAACGCCTTTTCCTTCCTGATACTGACGTCTCACCATATGACCGGGACCTTTTGGTGCAACCATTATTACATCAATGTTACGCGGTGGAATAATCTGGCCAAAATGAATGTTAAAACCATGGGCAAACGCTAAAACTTTTCCTGCTTTCAAGCCATCTTTGATTGATTGTTCATAAACAATGGGTTGCAAAGGATCCGGTATCAGAATCATAATAATATCAGCTTCCTTTGCTGCATCTGCTGCTGACATTACTTTAAAACCTGTTTCTTTTGCCATTTCATAATTTTTTGTTCCTTCAAGTTCTCCAACAACTACACTCACTCCACTGTCCCGTAAATTTTGTGCATGCGCATGTCCCTGAGAACCATAGCCAATAATCCCAACTGTCCTTCCTTTTAAAACATTCAGATTTGCATCTTTGTCATAATAGATTTTTGCCATTTTCTACCTCCATTTTTATAATTTTAGTTTTTTTTCTTTTCTCTAATTAAGGCAACCGGTCCTGTTCTTACCATTTCTCTTATACCAAATGATTTCATAACATCTAAAAATGCATTTATTCTTTCATCGTTACCTGTTATCTCAACCATTATTGTTTCTGGTGAAGTATCCATTACTTTACCTTTAAAAATATTAACATATTGCAACAAATCTGTTTTGTCCTTGCCACCTGTATTTATTTTAATCAAAGCGAGCTCTCTTTCTACATATTCTTCATCAGTCATATCCACAACCTTTATGACATCTATCAATTTATTTAACTGTTTTTCAATCTGTTCAAGAACTATTTCATCGCCCTTTGCAACGATTGTCATTCTTGATGTAGTCGGGTCTTCTGTTTCTCCAACCGCAAGTGATTCAATATTAAAATTCCTACTTGAAAAAAGTCCTGCAATACGAGCCAGCACACCTGGCTGATTCTCAACAACAACTGATATAATTTTTTTTCTTTCACTCATTTATTCTCTCCTGAAATAAAATTTATGCTAATTCATCTTCCAACATATTATGCAAAGAAGCACCTGCCGGAACCATAGGCCATACATTTTCTTCTTTTGATATTTGAAAATCAATAAGCACAGGGCCGTTATATGAAAGCGCTTCATTAATCACTTTTTCAACTTCATCTTTTTTGGTTGCTCTTAAACCCTTTGCACCGTATGCCTCTGCCAATTTTACAAAATCAACACTGTTTTCAATATATGTATGAGAATACCGCTTACCAAAAAACAATTCCTGCCATTGTCTGACCATTCCAAGATAACCATTATTTAATATTGCAACTTTTACAGGGAAATTATATTTAACTGCAGTTGCAAGTTCCTGAATATTCATCTGTATCGAGCCATCACCGGCAATATCAAATACAATTTTACCGGGATTACCTGCCTGGACGCCTATTGCAGCAGGAAAACCATAACCCATTGTGCCAAGTCCACCTGATGTAATAAATGTCCTTGGTTTTGTAACCTTATAAAACTGTGCTGCCCACATCTGATTCTGTCCAACCTCTGTTGTAACTATGGCTTCGCCTCTGGTTATTTCATTTATTTTTTCAATTACATACTGTGGCTTTATTACATCTTCTGTATTATTATATGTTAAAGGAAATTCATTTTTCCATTTATTTACTTTTTCCAGCCAATTTTTATGTTCTTTTCTTTTTACAGATGTTAAAATTTCTTTTATAATAAGTTTTGCATCTCCTACAATAGGCACATCTACTCTTATAATTTTACCAATAGATGCCGAATCAATATCAATATGAATAATATCAGCATGTGGTGCAAATGTCTTTACATCACCAGTTACTCTGTCATCAAAGCGTGCTCCAATTGCTATTATTAAATCCGCTTCCTGCACAGAATAATTGGCATATTTGGTTCCATGCATTCCAAGCATACCAAGATATAAAGGATGATACCATGGTACAGCACCAATACCCATAAGAGTTGTAGTAACAGGTGCATTTATCTTTTCTGCAAGGGATACAACTTCAGTAGATGCAGACGATGCAATTACTCCTCCACCAATATAAATCACAGGCCGCTCTGCCTTTTCAATAAGTTCAATTGCTTTTTTTATCTGCAATTTATTCCCTTCGTATTTTGGTTTATAGCCACGCAAATTGTGTGAGTCCGGATATTGAAATTCTGCCTCAGAAACTAAAACATCCTTTGGCAGGTCAATAACAACAGGGCCCGGTCTTCCTGTTGTTGCTATATAAAACGAATTTTTAATTATCTGCGGTAAGTCCTTTGTATTTTTTACAAGATAATTATGTTTTACTATAGGCCTTGTTATGCCTGTTATATCTGCTTCCTGAAAAGCATCATTACCAATGTGTGATGTTAAAACCTGCCCTGTTAATGCAATAATTGGTATTGAATCCATATACGCAGTTGCAATTCCAGTGACAAGATTTGTGGCACCAGGACCTGATGTTGCAAGACACACACCAGCTTTACCTGTTGAACGCGCATATCCATCCGCCATATGCGCAGCGCCCTGTTCATGCCGCACAAGCACCAGTTTAATCTGCTTTTCATTATAAATTTCATCAAAAAGCGGCAGAACAACTCCACCAGGATATCCAAAAATTATTTCAACACCTTCTTTTTTTAGTGACTCTAAAAGTATTTTGGAACCTTTCATATTTACTCCTTTTCATTTATATTTTATCCTTAAAAACAGCACCTGTTGATGCTGATGTAACAATTTGTGAATATCTGTATAAAACTCCAGATTTTATTTTGGGTTCGGGTTTTTTCCATTCTTTTTTTCTTTTTTCCATTTCTTCATCACTTATTTTTAAATCAATACGTTTTCCCGGAATATCAATAGAAATAATATCACCTTCTTTTACATAGGCAATTGGGCCGCCTTCCATTGCTTCTGGTGAGATGTGTCCAATTGCAGCACCACGCGTTCCACCAGAAAATCTGCCATCTGTGATTAAAGCAACGGTTTTGTCAAGTCCCATACCTGAAATAGCAGAAGTCGGAGCCAACATCTCTCGCATACCGGGACCGCCTTTTGGTCCTTCGTAACGTATGACCACAACATCACCAGGATTTATTTTTTTACCAAGTATTGCTCTCTGCGCCTCTTCTTCTGAATTAAATACTCTTGCAACACCTTCTCTTTTCATCATTTCCGGTGCAACTGCACTTTGTTTTACGACAGCCCCATCCGGTGCCAGATTGCCAAATAATATTGCAAGTCCACCCTTATCTGAATACGGGTTATCAACACTCCTTATTACTTCTTTTCTGATTATTTCTGCATTCTGTATATTTTCTTTTATTCGTTTCCCTGTAACAGTAATTAAATCAAGATGTAATATTTTTTTCTTTGAAAGTTCTTTCATAACAGCAGGGATGCCACCTGCTTCATTTAAATCAGCGAGAAAATGCTGCGAACCATCTGGAAGTTTGGCTGGCGAAATCTTGCAAAGGTTTGGTGTTTTTTCTGATATTTCATTTATTTTTTTCAAATCAAATTTTATTCCAGCTTCATTTGCAATTGCAGGTAAATGTAAAATCGTATTTGTAGAACCACCGAGAGCCATATCAACTGTAAAAGCATTTTCAAATGCCTTTGGCGTCATAATATCTCTTGGCTTTATATTCTTATTAATCAACTCCATGATTTTCATTCCTGCTTTTTTGGCAAGACGTATTCTTTCAGAAAAAACAGCAGGTATTGTGCCATTACCAGGCAGTCCCATTCCAAGTGCTTCTGTCATACAATTCATCGTATTTGCTGTAAACATACCTGCACAGGAGCCGCAGGTCGGGCAACACACGTTTTCTATTTCTTTCATTGTTTTCTCATCAATCTTATTCATCTGAAATTCGCCTACTGCTTCAAAACCACCTGTTATCAAATCATAATCTTTGCCTTTGTATCTGCCCGACAGCATTGGGCCACCAGAAATAAATATCGAAGGTATATTTAATCTCGCAGCAGCCATTAACATACCTGGTATAATTTTGTCACAATCAGTTATAAAAACAAGTCCATCAAATGTATAAGCAGTTGCCATTATTTCAACACTATCTGCAATAAGTTCACGGGACACAAGAGAATATTTCATACCGGTATGTCCCATTGCAATTCCATCACATACACCTATTGTTGAAAATTCCATAGGAGTGCCACCCATCATTCTTACGCCTGCTTTAACTGCTTGAGCAATTTTGTCAAGATGAATATGACCTGGAATTACTTCGTTAAATGAATTTACCACACCGATTATTGGTCTTTCTATTTCTTCATCTGTGTATCCCATTGCTTTAAATAATGCTCTGTGCGGAGTTCTTTCAATTCCTTTTTTCATTTCATCTGAACGCATAAAATCCACCTTCCTTGTCATTAAAATTAAAAACGCTCTATAATAACACATATTTTTATATAAAATCAATTTAAAATTTTTAATTATAAAATTATATTTTTACATACTGATATTATATTTCTTTTTAAATAAATTTTTATATATATAAAAAGAACAAATAGACCTTTTATGGCGCATATAACCTTGATTTTTAAATGATTTTTAAGAGGTTCGGGGTTATGCGCCGTTTCTCGTATTATACGAGAACAACGAGCATAAGCCCTGTGACTAAAAGGACTAATACAGGTAATAAAAGTATGGACGTAATAATGGCTTTATTATTTTGTTTGATATTACTATTTATTGCCATACCTTACGTCCTCCTTTATTAAAGTTATTATAATATATCAGATATTTAATATTTTGTCAAATGAATTTTTATACTTGTTGTAATCCCGCAGTTACAGGGGCTCAGTTACATAAACTTACACAAAAAAATAGGAAAAAATATAAAAGACAAAAAACAAGCATATAAAAAGTATTAAAAAAAGAAAAATAAAAATAGAAAAATTAGAATGTTCAATTTTATGTTTTCTTCACAGTGCCCAATGTGGGAAAGAGTTAGAAAGAGGGGAATAATTCAATTTTTAATTTTCAATTTTTTTTCTAAACAAAATAACAAGAAGGAGAAAAACGATATTGTTAAATTTGGGGTCAGACCCCAATCTTAACATTATAAAAAGAGACCTCTTGGGCTCATATTATTGCATTATAAAGCGTTTTTTTGCATCTTGGGATACCAGCAAGATATTATGTTGACCCCCACTCAATATTTATATTTATAAGAAGAATTTCTTTTAATAATATTAAAATCCCTGTCATTGAAGCACCTATTGGTGAAAAAGTTGAATTAAGAATGATTCCAAATGAAAAAACAGGCATTGCTAAAGTAAGTTTATGGTATAAAAATAAGTTTTTTGTAATACAAAAACAAAAAAATATAGATTTGAATACAGTACACTTTTAAATTTCAACTAACAAAAAAAATTAATAATCAAGAATATTTTATTCAAATCACTTCAAAACCACAATTTTTTTTGTATATATTTCATTATCTATTTTAATTTGTAATATATAAATTCCATTTGCAATAAAATTATTTAAATCATTTTTTAAATCCCAATATATTTCATTTGCACCTAATCGTGAATTTTGTTTTTCAATATAAATTTTTTTTATCATCTTACTATTAATATCATAAATATTAATATTAATATCTGACTGTTTTGATAAAAAGAATTTAATTATTGCATTATTTGAACATGGATTAGGATAAACATATAAATCTTTTTTATATATATTATTATCTTTTGTAATCATTGATGTAGAAAGATTTTCCGGCTCATTACCCCAAACTTTTTGACCTGATATGTATCCAGTAATTTTTTGCCAATCAATAAAATAATTGGCATTGCCAAAAGAATAATCATTTGATTGTTTATAATTTGCCCAATCATTTTTATGTATTCTTAATTGTAATTGAGCATATTCGTCTGAATTTAAATATCCACTATTATCTTTAAAACCTATTACTAATACCCTATCTTGGCCACCTTGATTAATCATATTTATATTTAATGTAACATAAGGATTTAAATAAAAATTTGATGAAGTTGCAGAATAATCATTTTCTGCAATATCAGTAGAGTTAACATCAGAAGTAAACCAATATTTTACACTTATATTTTTTAATGGGATTGACGAGTTGCTATTGTTTATTACTCTTAAATTTAAATAAATGGTATTTGTAATGTCATTTAAATTGGATGTATAATATTGTATTTTAATAGAAGATAAAACTGATGTGGGAGTATAGGTTGCTATTTGTATTATAGTATTAGTATGGGTTGCTACTAATGTATTTGTTATGGTTATAGTTGGAGTAAATGTATTAGTAATCTTAGATGTTCTTGTTTTAGTAGGTGTTGGTGTATATGTTGCTGTTTTTGTGAATGTAGCAGTGTTTGTTCTTATAAAAGTAGGTGTTTTTGTTGAAGTAAAGGTATAAGAAAAAGTAAAAGTCCTTGTTGCTGTTATTAATTTTGTATTTGTAAATGTGGGTGTAAGTGTAATATTAGGAGTTGGGGTTTTTGTATTTAAATATGGTGGGATGCCTGTATTTATATCAGGTTCAAAATTTGAAACCCACTCATTTACCAACAAATTGTTTTCAAATAAAGCAATATATTTATTCTCATGTAAAATATTATTAACTATTTTTGTATAATCATTGCACATATCGTCAAAAGGAGTTAACCATTGTCCTCTATATAATTGTAAATTTATACCCTGAACATAACCGCCATTCCCTGGAATCTCTAAACCATTAAAAGAAATTGTAACTTCCCTATTTGCCCAACGGTCATTTTCAATTTTCGTCTCATCAGTCATTAATTCAGATGTAACAAAACTATTAATATTGCCTATATAATTCCCAGATGAAGTATATATTATTCCACCCCAGCATCCATTTATATTTATATTATTATCAGAATAAAACCACATTTTAACAGTTAAACTATTTATAGGTATAGGGCGCTGGTCATTATTTATAATTTTCAACTCTATATTAAAAACGTTTGAATTACATGCATTTTGACCAATATTTCTCACTTGTAAATTTAATCGGCTTTGTACTTGCGGTTGATCAGTTAATTGGAAACTCATATTATTTGACAATGCACTTATTGATTCTATATTTAGTCCTGACGGAGTTCCATCCCACCAATTAGAATTTGGGTTTGTATTGGAACCAAAAGATGTTTTATTTCCATCATAAAAAAAATCTTTTTCATCAACACAGGATAAATTTCTTTCAAGATGAAAAAGTCCGTCTGCCTGTTCTAATGACACAAGATAATGCTGTTCTGGTGTCATTTGTTCATTGTCATTGCTTCCCAACCAATCTACATGCCAAATAGTTAAACCCACTCCTGGCATTGTAAAACTTCTGCCAAATTTTTGTCTGTTTTCAATATAAAAGCTCTCGTTTATCTTGTTTTTATTAAGAAATCTGTAAGCACTATTGTTATTAGCTTCAATATAGAAAGTTCCTTTTGTTGATGAATCCAAATCAATAACATTTGCCCAGCCAGCAGCATGTCTAAAAAAGGCATTAGTATCTACTGGATCCCTACCACCATCATTCCAATTACCACTGGACATTAAGTCAGCATTACAAAGACCCGGACTTTCCCCACCATAATCATATAAATCAGGCCATCCCATTAAAAGATGACCATTTTCATGACAAACAATGCCAATGATAGGTTCTTCTTCTATATTGGTAATCTGATATCTGCTAAAATATTTATTTGTTCCGGGTATATATACGGCAGGTATGCCACTACTATGTGGCCATAAATCCGAACCTAAATCATATTGAATAGGACCGGCATAAAGAATGTTTAATGCGATAACCTCTCCATTATCAAAAGTTGAAAGCATAGAAAAGTCAAAATTCATTTTAATAAAATAATTTAAAGCTTCTGTAATTAATTCTGCAGCTCCGCTGCCAATTTTTTGAGCATAATAACTTTTAGGGTGTTTGGCAGTATAATAATCTGTCACTATATTTACATAATCAAGTTTATTGGAAGAAATATCTCTAAAATATTCTCTAATAGACCCTTTATTTCCAAAATCATTATACCCAATTTTATTAAAATAATCCTGCATTTGATTTTTGGATATTACAGCCGGTTCATCAGGGAATTTTATCAAAACTGCAAGGCCTGTATAATTCCCGATTCTTTCAAAATACCTATCCGGTCTTGGAGCTATAGTTAATGAACTACCTGATAAATATGAATAAAATTTTGTTTGTATATTAGGTTGATTAAAATATTTATGTAAATTTTTTTTCCTGTTTTGTATTTTTTCTTTTATCTTATTTTTATTTATTCTTATATTCTTTCTTAACTTTTTTAATTTTTGAGAAATTATAGGGTCATTTGAATAAATTTTATCATTAAGACTTTCTTTATCATTGTATTTTATACCAGTAGATATGTATTCATTGCCATCATCAGAAATGTCAGCATAACACAATTGACCTGTTTGTGGATCATGTGTCAGTGTATATCCATCTAAACTTTCAATATCCTGATAAAACTCATTTCCCCACACTTTTACTTTGACAACTTCACCATTGCTTAATCTTAATTTTATAATCTGCCCTGTATAAGGAGCAGAATAAATCTCTAATTGTAATTGTAATAAAAAAACAAAAATAAACAAAAATAAAATTTTTAGTTTGCTCATAAAACTCCTCCATTTTTTTAATTTTATTTTTTATATCAAAAAATTTTAAAATGTCAATATTTTTTTTAATAAAAATTTGGGAATAAGGAAAGACATGGTATACACCCAATAAAAATAAAAAATGTCTTTGTAGCCGCAGGTTTTAACCTGCGTTAGTTTGCGTTTTTCCATTTTCCGCAAGCTAAATCTTGCACCTATAAAAACAAACGAATTCTACCACATTTTCAAATCTTCCAAATCTACCGAATTTCCTTATTGCCAAATTGCCTTATTGCCTGATTGAATCTTCAAATCCGAAAACAAAAAAGGAAAGCATATGGTGATTTTTGAAGAAAATTACGGGTGGTTCGTGGTGTTGTCTAGTTTACTTGCTCCCAATTTATCGCCCTTTTTAATTCTATCCAAGGGGTGTTGCGTAAGCCTCGCCTAATTTTGATTGTAAATTCTTTGCTCGACTTCCCACAACCGTCTTTTACGAAAAAAATCAGCATATGCTTTCCTTTAAAACAAATCTTCCAAATTTAACAACAATGTTTTCTAATCGTAAATCTTAAATGTATTATCCAACCCGCAATCAGCAACCAGCAATCCGCAACTTAGTTATCTCCCCCTCACCTTTATCCTCTCCCCGCAGGGTAGAGGAAATTCTAATTGTCGATTGCCATTGGCCGATTGTCGTTTTCGTGCGACCACACATGGTCGCTTTAAAAGAACGGGCGGACACATAGGTCCGCCCCTACAAATAATCTCAATTCTCGCTCTCGCTCTAATCTCGCTCTCTTGTTCTCTTGTCATTCCTGCGCAAGCAGGAATCCAGTTTTTGTTTTTCCAATCAACAATCAGCAACTGGCAATCGGCAACGTATTTATCCCCCTCACCTTTATCCTCTCCCCGCAGGGTAGAGGAAACTCATTGCCAATTTACGATTTTCTATTTCATCCTCACTCCAACCCTATCAATAATCTCGCTTCTCGCCTCTCGCTCTTCTGTCATTCCTGCATCTGAATAAATCAGGTGTAAACTACAGCAGGAATCCATTTTTTGTTTTTCCAATCAACAATCAGCAACCGGCAATCAGCAATGTAGTAATTGAATCTTCCAAATCTACCAAATTTAACAACAATGTTTTTAAATCGTAAATCTTAAATTGTAAATCGTAAATTATTTGATTTTCCAACTTCCCCCCTCACCTTTATCCTCTCCCCGCAGGGTCTGTCCATTACCCATATCTTTATCTATATAAAAAGAAGCAGGTATATCCTGATTTTTGAGGAAAATTACGGGTGGTTTGTGGCGTTGTCTAGTTTACTTACTCCCAATTTTAACGCCCTTCTTAATCCTATCCAAGGGTTGTTGCGTAAGCCTCGCCTACTTTTGACTGTAAATTCTTTGCCCGACTTTTTCTCAACCGTTTTTTACGAAAAAATCAGTGGTATACCTGCTTCTTAATACTTATGGGTAATGGACAGCCGCAGGGTAGAGGAAATTTTAATTATCAATTGTCAATTTGTTGTTTTTTATTTTTTACTTTTGGTTTTTAAATTGTAAATCATAAATCTTAAATCCCGCAATCCGCAACCAGCATCCGGCAAGGTAGTTATAAATTTTACATTCCCCATTTCACTTTTCACATTTTTATCTATACACCGTACTTCTTATCATCACCTCTACCCTTCTATTCTTTGTCCTGCCTTTTTCTGTTTCATTATCTGCGATGGGCTGAGTATCTCCAAACCCCTGCACTATTATATATCTTTTTTTAAAACCAAGTATATCACGCAGAAAAAATTTCAATGCTTTTGCCCTTGCAATTGATAATTCTTCTAATGTACCATAATTTCCGGGGGCTTCTTTTGAATCAGTATGGCCCGCAATAATTATATCAGCATCTGGATATTTTAATAATGTCTCTCTTATTTTTTTTAATTTTTTATATGCAGACATTCTGACTGATGATTTATTTTTATCAAAGACAGCATAAGAAGAATAAATTACTTTAACCTCACGAGTTAAGATTAAAACTTTTTCAGGTTTTGTTTCTGTTTTATTTCCATGAATATCATAAATAGTTAAACTATAGAAATATTCTTTGTTTGTTTCAAATTTATCTCCTTTATTATCTTTACCATCCCATTTAAAAATCTCAGGCACATTGCCTTTCCATGAAGTAGTAAAAAAACGTTTTTTATCTTTACTCCAGATATTAAACTCCCATTTATCAACGCCACTTAAATCATTAACAACAAAATGAAAGGTAGCAGGTAATAATAATGCTTTCTTTTTATTTGGCATAGTTTTATATGGTTCTGCCTTAATTTTTGCTTCTGGCGGAGTTGTATCTATCTTTACCTTTATTTTTTGCGATTCAGTCCAACCACTTTTTTCATATTCACCGGCAATTGAAATTAAATATTCCCCATCTGCCATTTTTTTGTTTCCAATTCTGCCATCCCATTCAATTAATTTTATATGTTTATTCTTTAAAGGAATTGTTAATAAAAGATTTTCTTTATCATCATAAATTTTTATCTGTGCAGAAACAACCCGGGCTATTTCTCTTATCTGCGGCATTATTATTATTTTATCCATTATTCCATCATTATTTGGCGAAAATGTTAATGGTTCTATTTTTAAATCAATATTAGGTGTCCCAAAATTCAGCAATAAAGAAATTGTATGAGATGGTTTATAATTTTCATATTCTTCAAAAGCATAATTTACTTCAACAGGTCCTAATTTGAATCCAGCTCCATAGGTCATATGATTAAAAGCACCTATTTTATTACCTGCGCGTAAAAAGATATTATTAAACACTATCAATTCAAATCCAATTTTATAAAGCGCAATTAAATCAGGCGTAAAAGTAATATCAGTTGAAATAATAAATTTTGCCCAACTTAAAAAAATCTCATCTGAAATACCTATTAAATAATTTTGTGGTATATAAAATTCAACATCTTTTGTTAATAATTTATTCCCTGTGCCGGATGCCAGAAAACCAAGTCTTATCATTTGTTCTGACATAAGAAAATTAGCTATTAAACCTATATCCAAGGTTGAATTTTTAAATAACTCTTTCCCAACATTTGATAAATTATATTTATAACTTAATCCGATAGAAACAATATCAAAAAATTCACAGGATAAACCAAGTGAAAAATTCTTATTTGCAATTTTATCAACGCTGCTGTCATAAATTGACCAGTCAATAGGCGTCCATCCATTTTCACCGTCATTTTCTATTTCAAATTGAGAATATGAACCACCTAATTTAATTTTACCAAGCAAAGGTTCTGTGAAAACCAGACCTATATAACCATAATTAATTTTTTCCATCCACATAGAATAAGAGCACTGTATTTCATGACTTAATATAGAAGACATTCCAGCGGGATTATAATATAAACCATAGGTTCCGTATGACATAGATGTAAATGCCTCAGCCATACCAATCGTCCTTGCAAATGGAGAAATTCTTAAAAACACAGGGTCATAAGAAAATAAATTAATTTTTATTAAAAATATATAAAATAAAATATAATATAATACTTTTTTTTTATTCATATCCATTCTCTTGAATGTAGTTTATAATCTACCAAATCTACCAAATCTACCAAATCTTCCAAATCTTCCTAATCTTCCTAATCTTCCTAATCTTCCAAATTAAAAAACAGTTTCTTTTAAATTGAAAATCGTAAACCATAAATCGTAAATTTATTTGTATTCTATATAAACCCTCTTCATCTTGTCGCCTGCCCTTATTTTATGAACAACATCCATTCCCTCTATAACCTGTCCGAAAACAGTATATTGTCTGTCAAGAAATGGTGCCGGCGCAAGACAGATATAAAACTGACTTCCTGCTGAGTCAGGGTCCTGAGCACGAGCCATTGCTACTGTTCCTTCTAAATGTGGTCTGCTATTAAATTCAGCTTTTATTGTGTAGCCAGGACCACCTGTTCCATTACCATAAGGGCATCCACCCTGAATGACAAATCCAGGTTCATATCTATGAAAAATTAAGCCATCATAAAATTTGCTTTCTGCCAATTTAATAAAATTAGCAACTGTATTTGGAGCATCCTGTTCAAAAAATTTAAATTTAATAGTTCCTTTTTCTGTTTCAATTACTGCAATTTTTTCTTTTGATGTATCCATTGTGCCCCCTTTATTTACCCTTACCGGTTGTGGCTGGGATTTTTTACTCACAGATTTTACTGGTTCACATCCAATAAATAAAATAAAAATCAACAAAAATAAAAACAAAAATCTAACTTTCATTTTTTTCATCCTCCTTTGCTTTTATTAATTTTTTAAAATCAAGTCCTTCTGTGAAAACAAAAATAATACCAAGAAGAATTATGGGCAGTAATATCATAGAATGTATTATTATAATATAAGCTGTTGCTTCCTCTTTTGGATAAGAAAAAAGCAGCATTATTCCCACACCAAAAAACTCAAAAGGCCCAACACCACCAGAAGTAGAAGGTGTCATTATTGCAAAATTTGCAACTGCCATTATTAAAGCAACAAGTAAAAAACTCATTTTTATATTCATAGCCACTGCCATAAGATAATATGAGAAAACTTCCATGGTCCAGGCAAGAGCAGAAAAGAAAAAAACTATTAACATATCTTTTGCATTTCTTAAAACCCCAAAGCCATCTATGAATGTATCAATTAATTTATTAAAAAGTTCAGTAAATTTTTTAGGGAATATACTAATTATTTTATGAAAAAAATTAACTGTTTTTTCCTTTTTATTTATTAAGAAAAAACAAATAATAAATATCATAAAAAAAATAATGCTGCCTGCAATTGCAAATAATGTAACTGCATCTTTTATACCAAAATTTCTTCCGAATAATTCAAAAGATAATTGTTCATTGGAGAGAATTTTATAATCATAATGAAATGCCATATAACCAATTATAAAATAAACAATCATTATCAATCCATCAAAAACACGTTCAATGATTATAGTTGCAAAAGTGGATGATTTAGATATTTCTTTTTTTATACCCGTTACATACGCTCTGATAAACTCACCTGCTCTTGCCGGAAGAATATTATTAAACATAAAACCCATAACCAAATATGGAAAAAGTTCATTTGGTTTTAAATTTTTTATATGTTTAAGTAAATAGTGCCATCTGATAGCTCTTATATAATATCCTGCTATATATATTGCAAGAGTGATTAATAATAAATAAATATTAATTGACTTGATAATATAAAATAACCTTAAAAAATCAATGCCACGAAAAACAAAATACAAACAAATAATAGTAACAACAAGTCCAATCCAGAACCTTTTCTTTTTGAGCATTTATTTTCCTTTTTTATCCCATTTTTTTATTCTTTTGATATAATATGGACTTAAAACATCAAATAATTTTTTTGAAAATTTATCATATTTTTTTATTCCCCATTTATGAAGTAAAAATTGAAACATAATTTTTAAGGTCTCAAGACCATATTTCACAGATCTAAAAAAATTAATTGAAGACGCCTCTTTAAAATATCTTGTGGGGACAGGTATTTCAGAAGTAGATAATTTTAACATTTCAACCTGAGCAATAATTTCTGTATCAAAAACAAAATCATCAGAATTTAAAATAAAAGGTATAGAAAGAAGACACTTTCTGCTGTATGCCCGAAAACCTGTATGTAACTCTGAATAATGCTTTCCAAAAACAAAATTTTCAAACATAGTTAATAATTTATTCGCAATATATTTATAAATCGGCATACCCCCCTGCAACGCGCCATGGCCTAACATTCTTGAGCCCAAAACAAAATCAGCATGTCCTTCAATAATAGGTGCAATTAATTCCGGAACAAGACGCGAATCATATTGATAATCAGGATGTAACATTACAACAATATCTGCACCATCTTCCAATGCTTCCATATAACAGGTCTTTTGATTAGAACCATAACCGCGATTTTGCATATGAACAATAAATTTAAGTCCGAGCTTTTTTGCTATCTCAACAGTTCTGTCTTTTGAACCATCATCAACAAGAATAACTTTATCCACTATATGTTTGGGCAAATCCCTGTATGTTTTTTCAAGTGTTTTTTCTGCATTATAAGCAGGCATAACAACAATAACTCTTGGTCTTTTATTTTTATTTTTTTTAATCATAGTTTAATTTTTAAATTTATTGTGGTAACAGAACTTCACTTGGAACTACCTCTTCTTCAGTTGTGCCGGGTTTTCTCCACCAGAATTGCATCTTTGAATAATGCAAGCTCTCATAATATCTTAAAACAACGCTGTGAAGTCCTTTTGTTAAATTGATCTTACCAGCAACAGCATTTAAACCGCTGCCTCCTAAATTCTTTAAAACAACTTTTCCATCTATCATTAAATCAGAATAATCGTTTGATTTAGTAATAAAAGTATATTCACCGGGTATATCTATTTTTATTTTTCCGGTCCACTTCACTGAAAATTTACCCATAATCGGGTCAACTGTCCAGTTAAATAAAATAAAAGGGTCAAGCCGCGTGAATACCGGGGGGTCTTTCCATTCTATTCCATTGTAATAACTACCCATAAGTCCATTTTTAACCGGCTTATCCTGTTGTTTTTTTACATCTTCATAAGGGACTTCATAAGTAAAATAAAGAATTTTACTGTTAAAAAATTTATGTCTGAAATCAGAATATTTACCATTTGGATACATTGACTTAAAAACAGGCAAAAGTGGTAAGTATGTATCATCAAGTATATAAGTGAAATTCTTTTCAACTTTTGCTTTTATCGGAATCCATTCTGATGGAGAAAACTCAACATAATTTTTATAAGGATAAACTGCAAATTTAAATGTATAACTATTCATCCACGCAGGGTCAATTATTGCAATATAATTGTCGCCTAACGAATGAACATATCTTCCCATACTGTATTCATCAGATGAAAACTCAGCCCAGCTTCCCGGATTTTTTGCAAAACCATTAAAATATTTATCATAATTTTCATAACCAATATAACCGGAAAGTAACAATAAAAAAGCAATAAAATACAAATTTGACTTTTTCCCGAATTCTTCTTTTATTGCTTGGTTAAGAACCTGAAAACCAATAATTGTTAGTATTAATACAATTGGAATTAATCCGATAGTTCTATATGCCTGTGGTGATTCAGTTGATAATAAACCTGCCTGCAGCATTGATATAAAAAATGCAAACAATAAAAAATTAAGAGGGGCAAAAATTTTAAATAACATAATTGCAAATCCTGCTACAAAAAATATACCTGTTACAAAATCAAGCATTGGTTTTAATGCATAATTATGTCTTGGATTGCCATCACCCTGCCAGTTAAACATCATAAGTGTCCGCCAGACATTTTCAATATATAATTTAGTCCAGTGTTTTGGCTGACCATCTTTTTCCACATATCTGCCGCCAATTTCACGAAGCATTTCAAGGTTAAAAATAGAAACTGCTGATTGTCTGCTTGTAAAATATTGTGGATGTTTTATTGCGTATTTAAATAACGGGAACCCTACAATAAAAAATGCTGCAAGTCCTATTAACATCTTCTTCCAGTTTTGTTTATAAAACTTAAAATCTTTGAATAAAAGAAAAAATAAAAAAATAAAAAAAGCAACCGGTATAAGACGTGATGCAAGATATGTATATAAAGATAATGCAGTCACTACACCAAGCATAATAAAATCAAAAAGTTTTCTTTCTTTATACGTTCGCCATGCAAAATAAAAACATAAAATTACAAAAAGCACAGTTAAAATACCTAAAAAACCAATTCTTGAAAAATTAACATGCCAGCGCAACACTGCAATTAAAAAAGCACCCAGTAAAGCAAGTTTAACTCCAAAGATATATCTTAACAAAAAATAAAAAGCAGGAATACATAAAATACCAAATATAATGGAAACAAGGCGTATTTGTAAAACACCTATGCCAAAAAGCTTAAAAGAAACAGCAACAAAATACATATACATAGCAGCATTCTGTGTCCAGCGTTCAATATAAACTGGAATACTCGTACCATCCAGCACCACACCATTCATTATATTTATTGCTTCGTTACCGTTTTGTCCCTCATCCCTGTAACATCCTGCAGGAACATCTTTTATCATATAAACTCTGAAAAAAATTCCAATTAAAATAATTGCCAGTAAAAGTATTATTTCAATTTTTTTATTTATTTTTTCATCTTTTTGCAAAGAATAAATATCAATCTTTTTAGTAAAAAAAGATAAAAGTAAAATTATTACTGCGACAGCAAAAAATAAAAGACCAAAAAGCAAATTGCGGTTATCATACATTAAATACTGTCCAATAAAAACAAACACAAAAGAGATGAGAACAGGATAAAAAGAATTTATATTTTTAACAAAAAAAGTTTTCTTTTTTACCATAATTCACCTCATTTTTCAAAAAATTTTTCAACATACATATTACCATGCTGCTGTCTGATATCATTATTTTTTTCAATAGTTAAAGTAAAAGATAAAACTATATTATATAAAATCACAAATAATATCAAGCCCAATATTAAATTGTTTTTTGAAAAAAAACTGTTTCTAACCTGTATCAAATCTGCAAAATAAAACAAACCATCAATTCCAAAAAGAATTAGTAAAAAGAAAAATGGTGAAATAAAAAGTAAAGTATCAGTTTTATTTGAAAAAATAGCAAAAAACTCTATAAAAAATGATGCAATAGTAATTATTAAAACAAAAGTTATAAAAGAGATTTTTTTCTCCTTAAATTCTGTATTAAAACGGCAAAATAATGAAACAAAAAAAAGTATACCAAAAAATGGCGGTGTTAATTTTGACCATAAAAATCCATCTTTAAAAAAAGCACTTACAAAAAATGTGGTATTATTTAAAAGATCATTCTGTTCAAAAAAAGAAGGAGAAAGATTTTCAATAAAAACAAATCCACACAAAAATACAATTAACAAACTAAAAAGTAATAAAAAAACAGATATATTCTTTTCGTAATCTTCTTTTAATTTCTTTTCGTTAATTGATAATATTATATATATAAGACAACAAATTCCATATATTATACCTGTCCAGGTCGTAAATAAAAGTAAAACAGAAATTATTATTGGGAACTTATATTTTTTTGCAGGCAAATAAAAATAAATAAAATAAACATTCAAAACAAAAAGTAAATTAACAAGTATAATATCAGCTCCGGAATAAAAAGATAAGAAAACCGGTGCAGATATTATAAATATTATTGTTGCCCAAATTGAATGTTTCTCTGATAAAAAGTGATTGGAAATTTTATAAAAAATAATTGATACCAATAAAAAAACAAAGAATGAAATGATATACAAAACAGGAATTATATTGTATTTACCAACTATTTTAATAAAAATTGAAATAATCACAGGATACAAAAAACCATTTATTTCTTTTAAACCCGGTATATTAGAATCAAAATTTGTAAAATTTGAAGAAGATAGTGCCTCTGCCTTTGCAAGTGAATGAAACGAATGAATGGAATAAAAAGTTAAATTATTATTATTATAAAACATTGACATAAACGCCTGGAGCAAAAAAATCAGAAGCACTGGTATTATTATTATGTTTATCGGGACATCACTAAAAAATTTTGTTTTTATTTTCATCAATTCCTCCTTTGTAATATCCAGTAATAAAAAGAATTGTATTTTCTTTTTTTAATTTCACTGATTTCTATTAATGCATTATTTGTTTCAATAAATTTACCCGGTATGTCAAAAGATAATTCAACATAATCATTATTTTTATCCTGTTCCCAAATTCCTGCTTCTTTTGAATTTACTTTTACTCTTAATTCATTTTTTTCAGGATTAAAGGTTCGCCTTACAATTTTTATATCTTTGCCCGGTTTTAAATTGTATATCATAAATTTTTCTCCGCCGACGGTTTCTCTACCGCCATCGATTAACATAACATCTGTTTTAAAATCTTTGGTTTCTTCAAGCAATGTCCCGGGAACATCCGGTTTAAAATAAGTCCATATTTTGTATTTATGTTTTTTTTCTGATGTTAAATCACACACATCAATTTTATCAACAAGAATATAATCTGATTGTAAAAAATCATTTTTCATAGTATCGCCGCTGTTTACAAGTTCGGTTTTAAACTTAACACACACTTCCGGTGAGCCAACAACATAATACGGTGGTTCAAGTTTTAAATTAAAAGTTACAAGCCGTTTGTCAGACAATCCAAAAAATGAATATTTTTCATAATTAAACCAGCCAAGATGAACCATAAAATAATCCGGCTTTACCCTTTCTAATTTTTCATAGACCCCTGCAATTCCATTTCTGAAAACTTCTGCCTGACCATTTGTAACAAGTCCTACAAGGTCAAAAATTTTTGCATCAGAAAAAAAGGTTATAGCGCCTATATCATTTATTGCTACTTTTGCATCCCTTGGTAAATTTTCTTTTATCCATTTGCCTGCTGATATGGATTGACTGTAAATTGCTTTGCAGTCCCTTCCAAAATTTATCAAATTTGCAAAAATTGTAAAAATATTAAAAGAAAAAAATAAAAAAATTATTGAAAAATAAAAAATATTTTTTGAATTTTTAGAATTAAAATCTAATCTGTTTAATAAATTATACAAACCATATATAAATACAATTAAAAAAATCACCATAAAAGGTAAAGCATATCTATAATTGTGAACAAAGAAGAAACTTGAGAAAACCGTGGATATAGTTCCCAAGAAAAACCAAACAAATGCAGTTGTAAAAAATTTAAACTTTTTTGTTATAATTTCATTACCAAGGCCTGCAGCAATACCAAAAACAAATATGAAAAAAGAATAATGTAAAAACCAGTGCTCTTTCTCGCCATTATAAATTTCATATAAAAAATTAAAATACTTTTGCAAACCATTACTTAAAATTTCTGTCCAGACAGGATAATACATAGCAAAGTCGGATTTGGAACGCATTGTATTTGGCATAAAATCGCCTGTAAATATTTTGTTGATAATAAAATACAAAATACCGGGAATTAAAGGCAAAAAATAAACAAATATATTTTGTTTTTTGTTGTTTAATAAAAAATTAAAAATTTGTATGAAAAAATAAAAAACCGCTAAGAAAAAACCCTCTGGCCGGACAAGCGAAAGAAAACAAAGAAACAAAACCTGTGCTTTAATATTATCTGTTAAAATATGATAAAGTATTATAATTATTAATGTAGAAAATATTGGAATTTCCATTCCGGAAAAATATCCCCATAAAATATTACCATTTGTTGCAAAAAACATCGCTCCAAAAATTGAAAAAATTTTTTCTACATTTATCCGAATTAAAATTTTATAAATAAAATAGCAACTTAAAAAAAGACATATCCCTCCTATTATGTAAGTAACAACAATAAGCAAAGATGAACCCTGTAGAATAAATGCAAAAGGTAAAAGAATAATTGCATATAAAAAACTGGTAGCGCCTGATGAATAACCCTGGCCACGAACGAACTCAAAAAAACTTCCTTTCGCCAGATTTTTTGCATATTGTAAATAAATAAAAGCATCATCAAGCGGTGCAGAAAAATGAAAACCAGTATAAAACATCATTATAAAGAAGAAAAGAATTGAAATTATAAAAGAATAAAAGATAAATATTTTTTTTATATCTCTTACTTTTAAATTTTCTATAGCATTATTCATAAAATTTTTCGTAATTCTGCCTTTTTATCCTTTGAAACCAGAACCATAACCGTGTCATCTTTTTCAAGCACAGTGTTACCATGTGGGAAAATAACATCATCACCTCTCATAATTGATACAATGAGACAATCATCAGGTAGTTTTATGTCTTTTATCTGTTTATTAATAACTGGTGAATTTGATGTGATTTCTGTCTCCACTATTTCAACCTTTCCACCCTTTAATTCCATAACAGGGACAAGCATTCCTGCATCCACTTCCTTTTCAATAAGAGAATTAACTATCTGGGTTGTATTCACTATATTATCTACTCCTAATGCAGTAAATATATCTTCATTTTTGGGATTTGAAATTCTCGCTATTGTTCTTGGTATCATATACATTATCTTTGCCATCTGACAGATTACTAAATTTGTATCATCATCACCTGTAACAGCAACCAGCACATTTGCTCTGTTTGTCCCTATATTTTTTAAAACTTCTGATTCTGAGGCATCTCCTAAAAAAATACTTTCTCCAAGTTCATTATTTAATTCAAAATAACGCGCCTTGCTTTTTTCTACAAGCAAAACCTCGTGTCCTTCTTCCATCAATAGTTTAGTTAAATTATAACCTGTTTTACCAGCACCAACAACTATGACAAATTTTCTTTCTGTATTTTGCTGTGTCATTTTTAATCACCTTTTTCCTCTTCAGTTTTCGCCGGTGTCATCATTTTAATTATGCGCTTTTCCGATAATGTAGTTGGACAAAATGTCTCAATACCAAGCTCTTCAAATGCTTTGGCACGTATGGGGTCATCTATTCTTGCAATGACTTTGTCAACTTTATACTTTTGTTTGGCAATCTCTGCTGCCATTATATTGGTATTATCAATATTTGTTAAAGCAAGAAAAATATCTGTTTTTTCAGATAAAATCTGGGAATAAATTGCCATATTTACACCATCTGCCTGCATAACTTTGCCAGAGAAATCATTACCTAATTTAGCCAGTGAATTATTATCTTTATCTATAACAATCACCTGATTTTTACTGTCTTTTACCATTCTTTTAGCGATTATGGCGCCTAACCTGCCACAACCAAGTATTATAATACGCATCATATCCTCCAGTATTTATTATTTATGCTTAAATTTGATGAAATATTATACTATATATTTCAGGGAATTTCTATAAAAATAAAGGTAAATTGGTATCCCCTCAGTTGAGCCTGTGCAAAAAATATAAAATTGAGCATTTTAACTTTTTATATTTTTATTTTTTCCTTATTTTTTAATCATTTTTATGTGTTAGTTTTTTGTTTTTTATTTTTTTTTCTTTTTTT
>Ga0101944_10001628_pt1 | contig 43976 bp, 36 predicted proteins | sample DewCreD2012metaG_FD_75245 | JGI IMG/M metagenome (GOLD analysis project Ga0101944, IMG submission 75245) | Hot spring sediment bacterial and archeal communities from British Columbia, Canada, to study Microbial Dark Matter (Phase II) - Dewar... ... | reverse complement strand
AAAATCAATCCCCTTTCGGGTGAAGTCCACTGGGTCCACAACGTCCATCTCGTCCATGGTTTGATCGAAAGAGCCGCGTTCAACTGCCGATTTTAGGATTATAACACAGCCGCCCCTGCAACATGTTCCTTCACAAGGGCGATGACCTCGTCCTGCTGTTCGGGCACGAGTTCGGGGTACATCGGCAATGCGAGCACCTCCCGGCTGGCCTGCACCGCATGGGGACAATCGCGATCCGAGTAACCAAGTCCGCGGAAACATTCCTGCAAATGGAGTGGCCGCGGGTAAAACACCGCGCAACCGACGTCGCGCGCGCGGAACAGGTCGCGGGCTTCGTCCCGGTGCGGCAGGCGAATTACATATTGGTGGTACACATGGAAATTGCCGGGGCATTCGACCGGTACGGACACCTCGGGAATCTCCGCGAACCGTTCCGTGTAATAGGCGGCTCGCGCCCGGCGTTCGGCGTTCCATTCGTCGAGATGGGTCCGTTTCACATTGAGAACGGCCGCCTGCAGGGCGTCCAGCCGACTGTTCGTGCCGACAATCGTATGGATATAGGTCGTGTCGGCCCCATGTGCCCGCAATAGACGGACGCGCTCCGCCAAAGCGGCGTCTTGGGCGATAACCATGCCTCCGTCGCCCGCGCCACCGAGATTTTTGGTCGGGTAGAAACTAATGGCGGCCATTTCGGCGAGCGTGCACGCGGGACGGCCGTGGCGACGGGCGCCCAAGGCCTGTGCGGCGTCTTCGAGCACGGCGAGGCCATGCCGGGCCGCTACGGCATGAATAGCCTCCATATCGGCGCACTGGCCATAAAGATGCACCGGAACGATGGCTTTCGTGCGCGGTGTGACAAGCGGTTCAATACAGTCCGGATCGATCGTAAAAGAGTCGGGCCGGATATCCGCAAAAACCGGTTTCGCGCCCAAATTGGCGATGGCGCCCGCCGTCGCGAAAAAAGTGAACGGCGTCGTGATGACTTCGTCGCCGGATCCAATGCCAAGGGCCTTGAGCGACAACAGCAAAGCGTCCGTACCCGAAGCGCACGCGATGGCGGCGCCGGCGCCGAGATACGATTCGATGCCCCTTTCCAATTTTTCGACATTCGGTCCGCCGACGAACCCCTGCGTCTCGAACACCTCGGCGACCGCGGCGTCCAATTCCGGCTTGATACGGCGATACTGGGCCCGAAGATCTATCATCGGCACTGGCATATGATTTTTCCCGGTGAATTTCCACGCAACGACGGGCCGAGCGTAACAGATGAGGCAAACCGGGTCAAATTCAGAATTCATATCATTGCTATCTGACGTGGGCTTTGCCCACAATCCAGTCTCTTTTCGTGCTTGTGTCGTCATCGTCATCGTAATCGCTCTAAAACCCCGCGGTTTTCGCATTCGCAAAATCATTGAACTTCCGTCATTTGGGATAGATGACTGTCCGCGGTGTGAATTTGCGCGGTTTGGCGTCCGTGTGCTAGTCTCTTTCGGTTTCCTAGGTTGTTTTGGCGGTTTCCCGAACGCGTAAGGCGCCGGTGAAATCTTGATGTGTCTTTTTGGAGGATATCCGCATCATGGTACATCTGATGCGCAAGTACAAGAAATCAATCCTGACGGTTCTGATCGTCCTGATCATAGGACCTTTTGTCGTGTGGGGCGGGTACGCGGGTCGTTCCCGCCGTTTCGGCAAACACAGCCAGCCAGCCGGTGTTGTGGCGACCGTGGGCAAGAATCCGATCCTGGCGATGGATTTCGAGCGGCGCATGAACGCCGAACTTGACCGTCGCGCCCAGGGTGGGCCGCGTCCGCCGATCAGCGAACTGGCCAAAGACGGTACGGCCGAACGGGTATTGGACAGTCTGATTGATTCCGCCCTTTTAGCCTTGGAAGCCCAGAAGACGGGATTTGCGGTCGACAAGGCCACGCTGCTGGAGCGTCTGAAGAAAGAACCCGCGTTTCAGGACGACAAGGGCAATTTCAGCCCCTCATTGTGGAACGCATGGATTGATTCCGAACAGGGCCGTAATTGGAACGCAATCTATGATGAACTTCAGGCGCAGGTGGGGCGTGAACTGATTGTGCGGCAGGCCATGGCGCCGGCGCGCGTGCTCGATACGGACATCCGAAAACAATTCGAGGACAATCACACCAAAATCCAGATCCGCTACGTCAAAATTGATCCCGAAATCGTACCCACCGAAGAACAAATCAAGGCCGAGTACGACAAAGATCCCACGCGCTATCAACTTCCGGAAAAACGCGACATTGAGTTCGCCGCCGTTTCTTTGGCGGTGGATCGCCCCGCGCTGCTGGATGATCTTGTAAAACGCGCGCGGGAAGGGGGCGATTTCGCCGAATTGGCCAGACAAAATTCGGAAGGTCCCGACAAGGAAAAGGGTGGCGAGATGGAATGGGTCGCGCCCGGTCCGAACGATCCGGATCACATCAAGGCGCTGCTTGGGCTTCCGGTTGGCGCGATAAGCGATCCCATTGAATCGTTCGGGGCGTATTACATTTTCAAAGTCGAACAGGAACGAACGGATGAGGCGACCGGCGCCCGAAGCGTCAAAGCCCGCGAAATCGTTATCCGTCCGAAGTTAGCGGAAGGGGAGCGATTGGCGCGCGAAGAGAAAGCCGCGCAATTGCTTGCGAAAGCGAAGGAGACCGGCGATCTGCGGGCCGCCGCCGCCGAAGCCGGTTTACCGGTCATGACGGCCCAAGATGTCTCCCGGGACAGCGAAAGCATCGAAAACGTGGCGAAGGAAGATCTATGGGCCGTCCGCAGCGGTTTGGCGAATGTCGCCCTCAACGAATTTCCCAAGGAAGTAATCAAGGGACGCGCCAACCTGTATGTCGCCAAGGTGGTTCAAATCGATCCGCCGGTTTTACAGCCGCTGGAGACCGTTCGCGAAAAAGTCGTCAAAGACGCCATCGAGACCATTCGCCAATCGCCGGAACGCGCGGATGAACTAGCGAAATTGGGCGAAAAACTGGCTGCCGATGCGCATACCCTGCAGGATGTTGTGGCTAAGGCGCCGGAACTCAATCTGGAAATCAAGGAATCGAAGGAGTTCACCCGCCGCGATTTCCTGTTCAGCGACCAAATCTACGTGCAGACCGTCGAGGTCTACGATGCCGTCGGCCAGAAGGAGCCGGGGGCGTTTGCGGGACCCCTCAAAGGTTTCCGTTCGGACCTGTATTTCGTCGAACTCGTCAAGAAAACCCCGCCGGACGAAAAGGCATGGCAGGAGGAATGGCCGAAGGAAGAGGAGCAATTGCGCAAGGGCGCGCTCAGCGCGAAACGGGCGCAGATCCTGTCGGATTACTTTGCCGATTTGCGCGAACGGCGCGGACGGGAAATCGCTATTACCCGCAACTACGACGAAATCAATCGCATGCTCGGCATCGGACGTGAAGAAGAGGAAAAGACGGACGAAACCGAAGCGCCTCCGCTTCAACATGTCCCGCTGGGCGACTTGCCAAAACCCAATCTCGGTCCCTCGGCATCGGAATAGCGTCTAAAAAGGGTGTTTCCGGTTTTTTACGGCATAGCGCCATGAAGTGAAGCAGTATGGCTTCTGGAGGGTAGCGCCATGGCCAATGCATGTAATCGCAGAACCTTTTTGAAATCCGCAGCGGCCTTCGCCGCATGGGGAGCGGTGTGCAAGGCGCAGGGACTGAACGTTTCCGCTGGGCTTTACGCCGCGCCCAGACCGAAAAAGCCGGGTGTGGTGCGCGGCGCCTTTTTCTATCCGCCTGAACAGGTCGTGCTGGACGGCAAGTGCGAGGACGGCTGGAGCAAGGAACGCTGGTTCACCTGGCCGGGGAACCAATACAAGCCGGAAGAACAACAGGCCAAGTTCATGGCCCGGCTCAACGCTATGGCCAAGGGGCTGGATATCGAATTGGCGATTGACGCCGCACCTGTTTATACGGATGCGGCCATACAGGGCTTTATCACCGATATAGCCGCGAGCAAGCCCGACGCGCTGATCCTGTTCAATTTCTGGAACAGTTTCAGCGCCAAGATTGCCCCGATACTCGATGCATACCAGGGTCCAATCATCCTGTACCATCCCGTGGGATCGAATCACCAACTACCCCCGGCCCGGTTCCGCACGGCCAAGCGCGTCCAATACATCCATTCCGTCGAGCATTGGGAGGCGCTCGAACGCGGATTGCGCGCGGTCCATGCGAAGGTGCGCATGCGCCAGAGCCGCCTGCTGCGTGTGTCGGGCCGTCTCGAAACGGAGGCCGATGCACGCGAGGTGTTTTTCGACATGCCCATTCATGGGATTCCGGCGGACCACTTCAACGCGCTCTTCGACGAAACGGCGGTGACGCCCGAAATGCGGCGGCTTGCCCGCAAGATACGATCGGACGCGCGCAGAGTAACCGACCTGCAGGAGGAGGCATTTCTCGACGCGGTTCGCGCACACGCAACCGTCCTGAAGATCATGGAACGGCACGACGCCGATGCGATTACCATCGAATGTCTTTTTCTGAAACACCGCAAGCCGTGCCTCAGTTTCGCGCTGAACAACGGGGCGCTCGTGCCGTGCGGCTGCGAAAACGATCTGAACGCATCGCTCACGCTGATGCTTGGCGCGAACCTGTTCGGATGCGGCGGATTCCAGCACAATCCCGAATTCGACACCGAGCGGAATCTGTATCTCGGATCGCACTGCACCTGTACGAACCGCCTGCATGGTCCGGACGCGAAGGCCGTTCCTTACCGCCTGCGTCCGTTCTTCCATCAACTCCCGAAGACGCTTGCGCTGGACGTGGTATGGCCCCAAGGTGCATCCGTGACCCTTTGCAAATACCATTCGGGCGAAAACCGGATCGACGCCTGGGCGGGGAAAGTCGTCGAATCACCGGAGTGCCCTCCGGTCGGCGGTTGCGCGACGCGCGTGCTGGTCGAGTTGGCCGGTGTGAAGGATGTCTGCGAAACCTATCCGGGGCCGCATCCGATCCTGTACTGCCTCGACGGTGCGCGGCAACTCAAAACCTTCGCGCAACTCTACGAACTGGACCTGCGGACCAACGGCTGACCGGCAATCAGGCGCGGTCGCCAAGGCACGTATTGACCGCGCGCGCGGCCATTACCAGCGGATGATCCAGCGGCACCGTTCGCTTCTTCCCAGCGATGTCCTTCAAGGGGACCGGCACGAATTCCTCGCCGCGCTTGGCCACCATGTTGCCGAAGCGGCGCGCCAGCGCCAATTCAGCGGCCTTCGCGCCGAATGCCGTGCAGAGCACGCGGTCGGTCGGCGTGGGAATGCCGCCCCGCTGCAAGTAACCCAGTGAGGTAATGCGTGTTTCGAGTCCCGTGGCGTGCTGGAGATATTCGGCCAGTGTGGCGCTTTTCGGCTGGGATGGCGGCAGTTCCTTGTCCTTCGGCGCGCGGGCGCTTCGTTTCCGGGGGGGAGCGTCGGGCTTGGCGGTTGCGCCTTCCGCAACCACGACGATGCTGAATTTCTTGCCGTGCCGCATGCGTTCCAGTAGCGACTCCGCGACGACATTCGGCGAATAGGGGATTTCGGGTATCAGGATGACATCCGCGCCGCTGGCCACCCCCGAACCCAGCGCCAGCCATCCCGTGTTGTGCCCCATCACGTCCACGATCATGACACGATGGTGGCTCGATGCCGTCGTATGAAGCCGATCGATCGCTTCCGCGCCGATTGTCATACCCGTGTCGAAACCGAAGCAAACGTCCGTGCCGAATACGTCGTTGTCTATCGTTTTCGGGACAGTGATCACATGGATCCCGCCCGCAGTCATCAAATGAAATGCGCTTTTCTGCGTGCCGCCGCCGCCAAGGCATACCAGGCAATCGAGATTCAGCCGCCGATACGTTTCGATGGCCGCGCCGGTCATATCGCGGATGCTGCCATCCGGGGCGGGCATCTTGTTCGGCTTGTTGCGGCTGGTGCGAAGAATCGTGCCGCCCACCGTGAGCAAGCCGCTACAATCCGCATCAGTCAATTTCAGAAAACGGTTCTCGACAAGTCCCGTAAAACCTTCTAAAAAACCGAATACCTCGACATCCGCATGCGCCACCGCACGAACCACCGCCCGGATGACCGCGTTCAATCCCGGACAATCACCGCCCGACGTTAGTATTCCAATCGTCTTGACGCCCCGGGCGTTTTTCGATAATCCTGCCATTTTTTCGCGCCTTTCCCGCTCTTCGTCCAGTATAATTTCGGTGGATGCCCCGGAAACAACAATGAAAAGATCAAGGATTTTGGGAGAAAGAAACATTGATGCGGGATCTGCCCACAATCCAGTCTCTTTCCGTGCCCGTCATCGTAATCGTCATCGCATAATCGTAATCGCGGTAAAAAACTCCGCCGTATTCGCAATCGAAAGTTCGTTGGGCATTCATGAGTTGCGCAAGTTGCCCAAAAACAGTTAGTCGTTATTGACCGAAGCCCGCATTTATGGAAATAACGGCAACCCGCGAAAAGGCTCGTAACAAAACACCGGTATTAGCGACCTATTTCCAGTTGTGTCCGTCGTTTAGGTTCCTTCCCGATGATGACTTCCCGCAACCGCCGTATACGCAATCGCGCGTTTTCCAGGAAACATTCTACCACAACGTTTCCTGTGCGAAAAGTTGATTCCTCACCGGGAATATGATAGCCTTCATCCAGAGTAACGACGGGCGCAAACATCGCCCATCCCGTGGGGATGTAGCTCAGTTGGGAGAGCGCTTGACTGGCAGTCAAGAGGTCGACGGTTCGATCCCGTTCATCTCCACCATTCCACTTTCACTCGTGATGACCTATCGGAACGATCCCGGTGATCTACGGGACGATCGCAATGGATCGTATATTCCTCCTTATTTACAGGTTTTTTATGATGTGCCTTTCCTGTTTTTGTTTTGTCTTTGGTTCGGCCATGCTGGGGAGCAAGGGGACAAAGTGGGTGGCGTGGGGGGGAGTCAGCACGGTCTGGAATGGAACAAAACAAGGATAGCATGGCGAAGCATGTCGGGAGAAAGGGTGCGTGGCGCGAGATCGAAAGAGCCTCCCGGAACGGCAAGACGGAGTTCCATCCATCGGACGGCCGTCTCAATAATAAGGTTATGATCGGCGGACAGCCGTGGCATATCGCGCACGGGCATCCAGCAGACGTCCGCCGCATCGTCTCCAGCCTTCGGATCCAGTTGGTGGTAATCGGCCAATCCCGTGTAGGCGATGGTAATCACACGTCCGCGCGGGTCGCGTCCGACATCGCCGAACGTGTGGAATTGTTCGAGGCGAATTCCCTCTACTCCGGTTTCTTCGGCGAGTTCGCGGGCCGCCGCCGTTTCGAGTTCCTCGTCCATATCGAGAAATCCGCCGGGGAGCGCCCACATGCCCAAAAACGGCGGGCGGCCTCGCTTTATCAACAGAACCGCCAAGTCGCCTTCGATTACCGTGAACACGACGGCGTCAACCGTGACCATGGGACGAGGATAGGGATAAGTATAGCCTTCGGTTTTCATGGACGGTCCCCAAAGATTCGTTCGGCGTTTTGGAACGCGATCGCGTCGCGGTCTGCCGCATTGATTGCCGAGCAGCGAAGTTTGTCGAAATTGGCGCGCGCGTTGAACATCGGCGTGTTCGAACCGTACAGGATTCGGTCCGCGCCGAAACGCGCGACGGCATGTTCGAGTTCGCCCAAGTGTTCGTAGTTCGAGATGTCGAAATACAGGTTGTCCGGCCACGGTTCGCCAACGGCCTCCGGCTGGCCGAATTTGAGGCCGAGCGCCACGATGTTGGCCTCCGGCCATGCGCGGGCCAATGCGCCAACCGCTTCCGGCGGCACATCCTGTATTTTGTACGGGCGAAATTGCCGTCGTAAATCTTCCATGGACATCTGGATGAAAACCGGCAAACGGCGCCGGGAGGCTTCGGCCATGATCGGCGCGACATCCGCGTCTTCCAGGGAATACGCATGATAGTTGGGATAGAGAACGATTCCGCGCATGCCGCATTCATCTATACAGCGCCGCAAGTCGTCCTGCCCGTTGGAAAAGCCCGGACACAACACAGCCAGAGGCATAAACCGAATACCGCCATCTGCGTGATTCGCGAGAAACGCGGCCAAGGCGTCGTTGCCATCCTGCGGGTTCAGATAGTGGACCGCGTCGAGCGACGAGACGGCGGCTGTTTGGACGCCCAATGCCATCAATGCCGCCAAAACGGCTTCGCCATTTCTTACGGGACGATACGGCCAATGGCCAATCTTTACATTGACGTCAAACATCGAGCCAACGCCTCACGTTTTCACCAAGGATCATCGCCTGTTCGCGTTCGCCCAGTTCTGCGGAGAGAACTTTGCTCATCTGTACGGCCATGTTGCGCCCCGGCGCATCCGAACCGAAGAAAAGGCGGTCCGGTCCAACGTGTTTCAGCAGCGTCTGCACGATTCCGTCCTCCGGCTCACCGCCCGAAATGTCCATGCAGACGTTTGGCGCGTCGCGCGCGATGCGCGCGGCCTCTTCCCATCGCCCGCTTGCGTGCGCGAACCATATGCGGAGATCCGGAAACCGCCGCGCGAGATTGACGACATGATGGCACGTTGATTCGCGGGTCATGTTGCCGGTCGCCTTGTTCCAGGCGTGGGCGAGTATGGGAGCGTTGTGCTCGATGCAGTATTCGACAATCGGATCGAGACGGAGATCGTCGGCGAATTGGGACACCCACAGTTTCACAAACCGGCAGCCGCCCCGCACGAGATGACGCCGTAACAGCGCCATGGACTTCTCGACATGATCCGCGCTCACGTAGACGCCGCCAATGAACCGTTCGGGATGTTGCGCGCACGCGTCCGAGATATCCGATGCGGCTTCTTCGAGATCCTGTTCCGATGGAAATTCGGCCCATGTTCGCCCAAGCGACGTAATGCACAGTCTATCTATCCCGCAACGGTCGGCGGCGGCGAGTATGGTCTCCAAATGCGTGCCGTCCGCGTTCAGAATGTGCACATGACAGTCAACAATCACGTGGCCGCCGCGCTCCCCCGCACCTGCGCGCGGAGTTCGTCGAAGAGGCGCTCTTCGCCGCCGCGATAGATAAGACCGTCGTCAACCCGCAAAGTTTCCTCGGCGGACAACGGCAGGAATTTGCCGTTGGCGCGGGCATATTCGACGCCGTCGTCGCCGAGCAGCCGTCCGCTTACAACGACCAGCCGGCGCGAAACCTTTTCCGCCTTGGCGCAGGCGGTCAAATCCTTTGAATCGGGTACAGGCCGAAGGTAGCGCACGGTGAGTTCGCCGGTTACGCATGATCGGGTGATGGCGCGCGCGGCGGCCCATGCCATGCACTCGTCAAGCAGCGCCGCGATCACGCCGCCATGCACCGTGTGCTCGTATCCGCAATGATGTTCGCGGGCATTCCAGCGGGCGCGGACCTCGCCGTCCTCGACGTAAAACCGCACCTGGAGTCCCGCGTGATTCGCTTCGCCACAGACGAAACAGGGGTGTGAATTGGGCAAATATTTTCGATGGTTGCTTCCGCTCATCGGATTTCCAGATTCTACAAAGACGCCTGCGCGAGGTCGTCGAGTTCCTGTTGGATGCTTTGCGTGACGGGAAACCGGAACCCCGTCTTTGGATCGAGATCGAGTTCCATCACTTTCATCGTAACGGGATGTTGATCGCGTTTCCACTGGTTGTACACGAACCGCTTGCCGAAATCCATCGTCCATGCGCGCAGTTGCTCCGGCTCATGATCCGAATAACGGTGGCACAGCACCCGCCAGCAATCCACAAGCGACATCCGGCGTTTTGCGAAGAGGTACATAAGATCGTCGAGCACGACATAGGGCATGAGATCGTCCTCGTCGCGCTGATCCGGCGCCAGTTCGGCGCTCGGCGGGATATCGAGCACATGTTTGAGCGACTGAATGCCGTCGCGGCGCACGAGGTATTCAAGCAGACGGCTGATAACGGTCTTTGGCACGTTGGCAATGGGGGAATAGCCGCCTTGGTTGTCGCCGCCTGTAGTTGTATAGCCGACCGCTGCTTCGCTGAGATTCGACGTGACCAGCAGCAATCCGCCGACGCTGTTCGCCCAGTTCAGCATCATGTTGCCGCGAACACGTGCTTGAAGGTTCTGCCGGGCAAGCGGTGTGATCTTGTCCACGCCTCCGGCGAGTTCGGCGGCTTTCTTCAACGCTACTTCCACCTCGTCCTCAATGGAAACAACCTGGAACGGCACACCGAGTTCTTCCGCGAGCGACCGCGCGGCATGCTCGGTGGCGCTGCTGCTGAATGCTTTGTTCGGCAGATAGACCGTACGGACCCGATCGGCGTAAAGATGCACTTCCCGCCCTTCTTTCAGGGCTTTTGCCGCATGTACCGCCATCAGCAGGCACAACGCGCTGTCGCGTCCGCCGGACAACGCCACCAGAAATCGCTGAAATGCGCCGACCTTCTCGAAATAATCGCGCAGACCCAGCACGAGCGCATCGAACAGTTCGTCGAGATACTGTTCCGGCGAAGCCCCTGTCGTTTGCGGTTCGGCGTCGAAGAAACTGCGCGGCATGCCGGCCACATAATCCGCCAGCGGCGCGGGATCGAAAGAACCTTGCGAAGTGTCCACGATTACTGTGCCATTCGTTCCCTGGCCGAATACGACGGCCTGCCGCCATGTCGAATTCTCCGCGCGGGCCCGGTCCACGGCATCCAAGTCAACGATACCATCCGCCAGCGTCCACGTCGCCTTCGACAACGCCGGTCCTTCGACGACCAGACGGTCCGGCGAAGCCACGAAGCCCCCGCCGTCGAATACCAGGCGGCTGCTGTCGCAACCCAGCAGGTTCGCATAGGCATACACACATGCGAGGTTCTCCGCCGCGTTGCGAACCAGCCGCCGTCGCTGCTCGTTTTTTCCCGGCGTGAACGGCGAGGCGCTGCTGTTGCAGATGATCTCGGCGCCGGCCATCGCGCGCGCCTGCGCCGGCGAATTCGCCGACCACAGATCCTCGCAGATTTCGCCGCTGGCCATGCCATAGGGAAGGCGGAAAACGAGGTCGCCCGCGGGAACGCCGTTGATCTCCGTGACACCTCCAACCCAGGGCGCCCAATTACGGCCTTCATAGAAAATGCTGTATGTCGGCAGGAATTTTTTCAATATCATGCCCCGGACCTGTCCCCCGTGAATCAGCGCCATCGCATTGTATACCATCGCGTCTTTTCGAACCGGCAATCCGACAAACACATCTATGCCGCTGCATTCTTTCGCGAGCGCCTCCAGCGCATCCCAACTCCGGCGCGCCACGTCCGGCCACCAAATCCGGTCGCCCAGACTGTACCCGGAGATGGCGAGTTCCGGCAATACGAGCAAATGGACACCCCGTTGGCGTGCTTCACCCACCACGGCCGCCAGCCGCCGCCCGTTTTCCACGAAATCGCCGACCTTCACCGAAACGGAACCGACGCCAATACGCACCAGTCTCATGTTGTTTTCTCCCGCGCAGTTCGCCGGCGCCTGACTGTTCGTGCCGCACAGTCCATGCGCTCTGTCATCATCTCGCTATTATAGCGCGCATGCCCGCCGCGATGCGCGTTGCGCCGTTTCACTTTTATCCTGGCGATTCAATACACTACTTTCATGATTTCGATTGCAGGCGATATCGTTCTCGACGAAAAGGAACTTTCGTTTTCCTTCATTCGATCATCCGGTCCGGGCGGCCAGAACGTCAACAAGGTCGCAACGGCCGTTCAACTTCGATTCAACGCGAGAACCAGTCCTTCGCTCCCGCCGCCTGTTCGGAGGCGTCTTCTCGGCCTTGCCGGAAGACGGGCCACCGAAACGGGGATTATCATAATTGAAGCACGGCGTTACCGCACACAGGAACAAAACCGGGATGACGCCATCGAACGGCTGGTTCGTTTGATTGACGCTGCGTCCCGGCCTCCCAAGCCTCGAAAAAAGACAAAGCCTACCCAAGCCGCGCGACAGCGGCGGATGAATGCAAAACGACAGCGCAGCGAAACGAAGAAATTGCGCGCCGCGGTAACCGGTCATTGCGATTGATCCCGGGCAGGCTACCAGAGGTATTTCCCGGTTTTCTACCAGAATTGCTGTCGGAATTATAAAACGGGAGCAAGACCTCTATCCGCACACGTGTCCCGCACCCCCTCTTCAGACGCCACGATGTTGTCCGAAGCACATCGCCTGGCCTCATCGCTGGCGGCGTTTTTATTTCAAGTAAACTGTCAGCATAAATCGTTGCCAGTCGTCCCGAACGGTTTTCACAAGGCGAACATCCCGAATGGTAGCGGCCATCGTATTCAAAATGCCGCGCATAATAAGCAGCGGATGAATCGAAAGGCGGTGTCCGCGCTTCGAAAACGCGGGTGGGTAGTCCGTCCAGCACCCGCGACGCCAAGGATCTTAGCGCTTCCCGTTCGGTGCCGATGAATACGGTCTTGGTCTTTGGGGCCACATACATCGTTAAGCCCGGCCATTCGTTGAATCGGGCGCTTTGCAGTCGGGCATCCGCGACTTCTTCCTGCCAGGGTGTCATGGACACCAGGCGTCCTAACAGCGGCGCGATGGCATCCGTGCGGGAAATTTCAGCCATCAGAAAGGCCTGGGGGACATTCTCTTCTGATGATGCCAATCCGAAGGCGATCTCGCCATTCAAGATCCCGGCGATCTGGCGGATGGCTTCCAAACGGCCGCCCGGGTCCCGGAAAATCTCCAGCCATGGTAACAAACGTGTCTCGACCATTCTGTGCATACAATCGCTTATTTGGAACGATCCCAGAATTCGGCAGTTTTCCGGGAGGCTCCGCGCCAAGTGTAAAGGTTTTGCTTCGCCGGCATAGGCGGCATAGGAAGGATGGGTCAAAAGGTTCAGCATGGATGTCCACTCGACACGATCCGGGGAGAGTCGAATTGTCGTGGCGGCGCATCCGGATCCGGCAAAAAGGTCTGGCGGACGTATCAGCATTTTTGACAAGGGCTTGTTGACGGGATCATTCGGTGAGTTTCCATAATGGAATACCGGTGTCAAATCCGGCATCAACGAAGCCAGGCGATCGATCCGGGAAACAATGACTACGTCATCGGCGCCTATCGGCGGCAAGTAACCAAACACCTCGCCGGCGGTCGGAGGCGCGTTCAATTGCGCCAGCGTTTCTTCGATCATCGCGGCGCGGTTCGAAATAAACAGCAACTGATCACAGAAAAGACCGTGCGCATGGCTGCCGTATATTTTCCAAGCGAGACAAACCATAATCTCTTCCCATTCCGAAAGCAACCGCCTGGCCGGCCCAAGTGTAGCGAGCCTATGCCGTCAGAAAGCCATCCTCGCGTTCACTTCTGAAATACCCGAAAAAATTTGGCGCGATCGCTGGGTAGGCAATCGCGCCGTGCGTTGGGGGAAGAACCCACGAAGGGGATTCGGGGGGGCTATGGATAAAACGCCTTATTCGGTGGGAGCGATATTTGACTTCCCTTTCGTCTCGATGATATCCGTTACAAACGAAAAAATCTGGCCCAAAATGCGCGAAATTTGATCACCCGGCGTTGTGTCGTTCGTGGCCTTGGCAACCGCAACGATCCGTAAATGTTTCATTTTTTACTCCTCCAATCCGTCCTGCTTTCCTTGCTGCTTTCACTTATAAATACTCCGCACCGCACCAAATGTTACACACGCCTCATGGCCGGAAAAGACCAAACGTTCCGAACCGGCCCTAAAAAAGTGCGCGCATTCGGAAGAAAACAAATGAACCGAGATGGAAAAAGAATGAGAATTCGGTTCTTGAGAGTACCGAGTTCTTGGATGCCTGAAGGTATCATACGGCAGTGCCGATTCGCAGGCCGGCCAACAAAAACGCCACATGCGCTGTAGAGCAACCAAGCCGCGCCTGGCCCGCGAAGCGGGCGCTGGAGTTTGCACATTTCGGTTCAAAGGGTCTTGTTCGCGACAGTCCAAGAAATCCGTCACGTGAAATTTCGCAAAGTCCCGAAGGGACGATTCGAACATAGCCCAGGAGAAACTCCTGGGACCCGGTAAAACGCCGCGAGATAGTCCCGTAGGGACGTATGAACTTATAATTGGCAGTTGAACGCGGCTCTTTCGACCAAACCATGGACGAGATGGATGTTGTGGACCCAGTGGGCTTCACCCTCAAGGAGATTGATTTTCTTGTCCATTTCGTCCATAAGGTCCACCACGTCCAGAGGATAGCACATAGAATCCGATCTTGACTGCCGAATCCAGGATGAAATCGAGATCATGGAAGGCGCAACGACGTTATGTAAAGGGTTCGTTGCTTGCGCGGTGGGCGGCATGGGGTCGAATGCGCGAACGATGTTTATGGAACTGTGTGAACGGCTTCAAACGTCCCTACGGGACTTTGTGCCGAGCACCGTCACATTCGGCCGAAATTCCAGAACAAGCGTCCTGGGCTATTCTCAGGGCGTCCCTACAGGACTTTGTGCCGATTGTCGTCTTATTCGAACGCGCCACAAATGTACAAACTCCAGGGTCCGCGAAGCGGGCGACAAGAATGTGGCCCAAGGCGGCCAGCGGGAGCCTTGGGTCAGCAAGCCACCCAACACAAGGCCCGGAGGAGGGCCGGCAAAGACTACAAGCGCTGCCGCCCCGTTTGGGGGCTGTACAAGGCGATGCGCCGCGTCCCGGCATTCCCTGCGGTCATGCCGGGCCACACTCCGGTCGCCCGCTTCGCGGGCTTGTCCGCCACGAGATGGTTTCCATCAGGCGGCGAACTCGGTACTCTCAAGTTCGGTTCTGGATTCGGAAAATTTACGGTCCGTGTGCCCCTTTCTCACCCTCGACCCCGGTAAAGCACATACGAAGAAGGTGGTGGAGACGGTCTTCGCGCACAGTATTTCGCGGACATCTACGTTTCGCTGCACTAAAAGAATGAACCGACTTGAGCAAATGATTGGGTGGAGGGAAATTCGCTGGGATAGCGGTTGAATTGGACGTGTCCGTCCATGTAGAGGGTATTGGCGCCGCCGGGGATGTGGTTGAACTGCGCCCGGCCCGACGAGTTCGCGGCGACCACGTCCCACATGACCGCTAGTTCGCTTTGCGCGTTTGCGGATGCGGCGGGATTGTTGATGTCCGTGACAAGAAAACGCTCGACGCCTTCGCGAAGGCGGTAAATTTTCGAGCCGCTGCCGTTGCCAAGCGGTTTGCCGGGCGTTGTCGTCACGAATTTCAGGAGATTGTGCTTGGCCGGATCGTCGAGATCGTTGTTCAGCGATCCGTCGTTGGCGGGATTCTCGTCGCCCAGGGGGCCTTGCAGAAACGAGGATCCCTGCTGGAACGAAATACAGGACATGAGATAGGCGATTTGTGCGCAAACCTTTGCGGAAGGCGTCACGCCGAACACGGCGGTGTCAATGACCGGATCGGTTTCGGATACCTTGTCGAACACGAAACCGTAGTACAGATAACTGGCGTCGGCATTCGACGGCATGCCGGCATACGCGCATTCCTGGCCTGGCCTGGCCCGCACGATTGCCAGCGGATTTCCGGATGCGGATTCGGGATCGGATGGGCAGATCAGGACGTTGAGGTCCGTAAGGCACTCCGGATAGATGGCCTGTATATGCGGCGCGAGTTCCGCCGCCTTGTCGGCCGGTTCGCAGCCCGAAGGCAATTGGCCGCCCCACGGTTCGTCGCCGTGAACGCGGGGAAACAAACCGCCGGATTCGCCCGCGTACATCTTGAACACAATGCCCATCTGTTTGAGATTGTTCGCGCAGGAGGAACGCCGCGCCGATTCGCGCGCACGCGACAAGGCCGGCAGCAGAATCGCGGCCAGAATGCCGATGATCGCAATTACCACCAGCAATTCGATCAACGTGAAACCAGATACGCAACGCGCGGTATGTCGCTGTACGCTTCTTTTCATGGCTGCCTCGCGGTTTTCAATTCAGATTGATATTATACACAATAAGCACATCGGCCTTTACAAATCGGCATGTTCGCGGTATTTTTTATGCGAAGCCGGACGCAGATGCGGATGGATTGCGGAACGTAGATGAGCGGAGAAAAGACCCACGCGTAGACCTTGTATAACCATTATGTCATTTGGCGTTGTAACCACATAATTCCTGCCGCAATGCCGCCCAAGAACAGCCCTGCGGCTATCCCAAGAAGCACAGGCAAGGTCCAAGTACGGCGGGGAGTCACATCAACCACGTGCGCTTCTGCCGGAAAGACGATGGTGAAGTCGCCGTCGGTCAAGTGTTCGTTGATTCGCACGTTTTCCACATCGAGGGCGAAATCCTCGATCAGCCATTCCAGGATAGGCACCTCGGTGTTCCTCTTCACGAGGAACTCGGCTTCCGATACTTTCCCGGCCTTCCGTGCCTCCACAAGCTCGGCCATCTGTGTCGGCTCGTTTTGCCATAGGATCGCCCGCGCCGCAATCGGAAACCAAACGTCATTCAGGCGCCGGTACTCGCCCAGTTCCACGCTTGTTCGCAGCCAACGAAATTCGGAGAGATCGCCAGGCCAGATCTTGGCAACCGCCTCTTCCATGGTTTTCGAGCATACCCAGGAACGTTCGAAACCAGTAACGAATCCTGATGGCGAGATGAGGATATCGAGCCGTTCCCGTTCGCCGGTACAAACGATTACGCGGTAATCTTCGCGACGGGCAAGTCGAATCTTGGCTATCGCAAAAAGGCTTTCAATTGCCGGCGCCTCCGCGATCTTGCCAAAAAGCCAACTCGGAGCCATAAGATGCTCGGACTTGAAGAACCAGTCTTCCTCTTTCCTTCCCGTGACTCCAGTCGTGACGCGCCTCCCGTCAGCGACGGAACGAATGCCGCTTTCCGTCACCTTGCCGTTAAGCAGTGCTTGTGTGGAAACATACCGCGTGCCGCCCTTTGCCGGTCTGTCCAGAGAGTAATATCTGTCTTTACCCTGAAAACGGTCATCCACCGTGAATACGCGCGGTTCATGCGGCTCAAGAACCGCCGGCCCGTCTGTCTGCGTGACCGTATATCTTCCCGCGAAACTCGTCAGACTCTTGCTCCAAACGAGTACCGACGCCTTGAGGACCTCGATATCGTCTGTGTTTGGAATCGGGCCATCCTGAGCCGAAACGGCCGCCGATGTCAATGAAAGCAGCAAAGCATAGTAGATGTGCGGAAAACGCATATAGACCTTACTCAACAAGCGTCTGCCTATCCCGGCTTATCAAACCACAAGACTCTAAGAAGCAACAATGGCGCCAAAGCGCCTTTGCTCAACACCACGTTCCAAATGCGGACATTCGCACGTCATTTTGCTTGCGTACTCGCCCGTAGCGACAGTTCTACGCTCATGAATACAGCGAAGTGGACTGAATTTATACTCGATGATAGGCACAGCATGGAGGAGGCTGCGGATTATGTGGATCCTGGCTGAGGGGGCAGCATTCTTCTGTGCTGCGCGTATCGCAGGCCGGATCTACATGAAAATTGGCATTTGGACAATTCCGATCGCATCCATTACAAGTGTTGGCCGTGTCGGCAACAGGTCTAACGTTGTCGTCCGTGTCCACACATGTGCGATAGGTCGCACCCGGATCTCTTACCTGGATCACATCAGGGCATCCATCGCAGCCGATTGATATTATGTGACATGTCGCTCCGCCCCCCGGATTTTCGCCGCAAGCCGCCGCGGCGCCGAGGCATCTGTATTGACAGCCGACATTCGTTACTACACAACATGCGCTAAGCAACAATAGCATAAATTGAATCAGCCGTTTCTTCATTACATATACCCTTCCTGCTTTCTATTCGCAGCTACTGAACCGCTCATTTGCGAAGTTTATCAAATCGTTGCCGATATGTCAAGAACAATATTTCAGATAAGAATATACAATATATATATATATATATAAGTATTATGATGTTATACAAACGACATGTCGCTGTGTGTTTTTTTCATGGCTGCCTCGCGGTTTTCAATTCGCTTTTACATTATATGCGATAAGCGCATCGCCATGGCGAATGAGCAACAACCCGTTCGCAATGGTGGGGTGCGCCCAATGATTTTCCGTGCCTTCCGTGACCGTAAACCGGCCGGTGCGCTGGAAACCCGCCGGATCGGGCTTGACGAGACTGACAACGCCTTCCTGGGGTCCTTCGTACAGATACAGCATGCCGTCGGCGTAGACGGTTACGGCTTGCCGGATTTCCGGCGCTTTCCACATCAGTTTGCCGGTGGCCATTTCGAGGCAGACGAACTGGCCCCGGTGCCGTCCGCCGTACAGATAGCCGTCCACGAGGATTACGCCATGATGCTGGCAATCGAGAACGCTATCCGTCCATTTCTGCGTCACCGACGACCCGTCCGGGGAGAGTTCAAGCGCGCCGCCGCCCGATCCGTAACCGGCGCTGTAATATACGAGACCCTTGTCGTAAATGGGCGCGCAGGCATGGATGTCGTATTTCGTGATGTGTTCATGTTTCCAAAGCAGAGCGCCGGTATCGGCATCCACGCCGACGACGAATTTGGCGGTTTCGGTCAGCAGGATTCGGCGGCCATTATGTACCGCTATTACCGGCGACACATACGCCGTCATATCGTCAATGCCTTTGGCGGCCCATACGGTTTCACCGGTCATTTTGTTCAGCGCGGCGACCCCGCCTTCCTTGCCGCCCGGCGTACAGATCACGCGATCGCCATCCACAAGCAGCGACTCGGAGAGATACCATTCGATGTTTGCCGCATGAAACCGTTCAAGGATATTGACGTTCCACAGCGTCGTGCGCACATCGAGATCGAGACAATACACGACGCCCAGCCCCGACAGGATATAGAGTCTGTTGCCGTCAATCGTCGGCGTTGAACGCGCGCCGGACGCCGCGTCGTTGACCGTTTCCTTCCCATACGGGATATCGCCAATGCGCTGGCCGTTCATGTCCAGAATATAGACATGGCCGGTCTGGTCATCCGTCATGCCCGCGACATAGATCCGGCCCTGAACCACGGCGGCGGACGAATACCCTTTGCCAAGTCCCTTTGCGATCCATGCCACGGGCGGACCGCCTTCCGGCCACGATTTCAACAACCCTTTTTCATCGAACTTTCCGTCGCCGTTCGGACCGCGGAACCGGGGTGCATCAGCCGCAAAAACCGCAGCGCCAATCAACAACGACAAGGCTATGGCGATAAATGTCTTCATCTTTTCCTCGTTTGACTGCTTGGTGAAAGGTGCTTACTTGGATATAGATAACCGTGTGGATGCGGAATTATTCCAGAATTGGAGGAAACGGACAACTTTAGTAACGGGCAACCACGTTCATCGGTTCTGAAAAAGAAGGCAGGACAACGTATTCTTTTCCGGGATCGAATTCCGTGAAGGGCGCGCCGTTGACTTCACATCGCGCCATCCGCTTGCCTTCGGGGTGGCGGAATCGCGCGATGATGCGGTTGGGCGGATTGCGCCGGGGCGGATCGAGAAGGAGGGTTATACGGTCTTCGGCGGTGTGGGATTCGAACGACAGGGTCATGGGGCCGAAATAGGTCGCGGCGTTTTCGATACCGATACGCTGTCCGTCGGCGAGCCAGTAGCGCGGGATGGCCGCGCCTACCCAGAGATCGTCTCCGCGTTCATGGACGAACATCATCCGAAGCCAATAGGTCGAATTGGCTTCATCCGATGTTTTGTAATGATCACCGCGGAAGTCGCCCATATTCGGCAAGGCGTGTTCGGTCATCATTCGCGTGTCGGGGAAATAACTGACGGCGAAGGCGTTGAAATAAGCGCGTAGAAAATGTGGAATTTCGTCGCGAAGGAGGTACGGAATCGGATTGCACAACAAGTTGGCCTGTTGCGAGATGCCGCCCCGGCTGAACCAGTGCCGGTCGAAATCGCCGCCTGTCAAATGGTATCCGAATTGTTCCGAAAGGTACAGATTGTCCTCGTAATCCTGGACGATCCAATCCGACATCCGTTCATTCGGATCGAGCAGGCCGCAACGGACCAGATGGATGGATCCTTCAAGGGTCTGCGTGATCCAGCCGAATGAGCGCCCGCGCCGGTGTACTTCGCTTGGAATTTGCGGGATCCAGCGGCCATTGCGTAAACGCACGACCGGTGAACGGTGCATCGCTTCCGTAAAGGCCGAGCGGATGTCCTTGCGGTACGATTCCGCCTCATTGAGCAGTTCCTCGCCTTCGGCATGGCCTGCCGCCTTCAAGGCGCGCGCGGCGTTGTCCATGCCCCACCATGCATATACGTTGTTCGACATCCAGCACCGCCAATCGGCGATGTCTTCGAGTGATCCCGGTGGCAGCAACCCGCGTTCGATGGCCCGCAGGGGTCTGCGCGCCGCCCATTCGATGGTTCGCGCCCGCTCGCGCCTGATCCAGCCGCATGCGTTCAGAATATTCGGTTTGGCGCGTTCGAGCCACGCCGCGTCGCGTGTGTACCAGTAATGTTCTCCGATGCACCAGAGCACCCAGCCATGATGTTGGTTGTAGCCGTTGTCGTCCTCGTAGCCGCCCGCGCTGTAAAACACGCCTTCGGCATCCCGGTAATCGCCCGGCAGCGGCCTTTTTCCCTGGTAATGGAGCCACGTTTCGATGGCCTCTTCCGCGCGTTGGTGAAATCCGCGCCGGTCGAGATCGGTAACCATCATACAGGCCTCGTTCGCATATACGCCGTAACCGAACGTGCCGACTTTGGCCATGTAACGGAGGCTGCCGGTTACTTCCCGTTCGGTGTTGATGAGCAGATGGGGCAGGTGTGCGTCGTAGAATTCGTTGATCATCGGTTCCGGCGTGCGAATCCGGGCGCCCGCTTCGATGCGCTTCTGCCAATACGAACGGATTGCTTCGAACGCCGCGTCGAAATGGACGGGGAGGACCCTATCCGTTTCCGGATCGTTTTTGTGCAATGTAATGAAGGGAATCACCATGTCGAGCACGCGCGAGGGGCCGCCGGGCGCGAGGTCCATTTCATAATGAACGGCATGGCCGTTTTCCGACAAGCCTTCCGTGTGGGACACAAGCATCCGCCAGTGTTCGCCGGCGGCAATTGCATGCCCGTCCACTACAAGAGACTCTGTTCCGCCGCCATCCTCGGATGTGATCCGCAGATGGGCGCGTGCCGGAACATGGGCGGCCGTTTCCATGGCAAAACGAACATACAGCGCCATGGGATCGTCCGCCAGAACACGTTCCCCATTACCGGGTATATCCGCGATGGGCGCGGCAAAGGCCGTCTGCGTATAACGGACGCCGTCTAGTTCCCACGTGGTGATGGCCATGGGCAGGCAGCCATCCACCAGCGTGCGATCCTTCATGGCTTCGGGCGGCAATCCGAATTCACACCGAATCTCATTACCCTGCCAATGGCAGCGGTCCGTGTCGCGCCCCGGCAGACGCCCGATCCAATTCCGGTTGCGAAAAACGTTGCACGCGCCGTCCAAACCGAAATGTTGCCGCGTGCCCTCGAAACTCAGCGGGATGTAATGCCGTCCTTTTTCCGGCATGTCGTTCCAAGCATTGGGAAAAGTCTGTTCTGGCATGTCGAAGACCCGGGAATGGATATCCTTGCCGGCGTTCAGGCAATCGTGGGCGGCCTTTTCGTAGACGATATCCACATCCGCCCGGTGCACAAGAACGCCGAAATCCGGCAGGAAAATATGCCCCCATTTGACGAGATCGGCCGGCGCGAACGAGAACGTTTCCTGAACGCCCCGCCATGTCACGATAGTTCCGTCGAACGAACCGTAGTGCTGTGTATCCGCATAATACAAGCACCCCTTACCGTCCTCGAAGGAGGCCATTGTTCCGTTGAAAACCTCAAAACGGCCGTTCATTGGTCTTCCATCGGATGTTTCCACGACAAATTCCAAAGGACGCCAGATGGTATCGGTATACGCCTCAATTTTTTTGATGGCGGGAAGGCTTTCCTGCCGTGGAATTCGCAATTTCAGCGTTGTGCGATAACGAGCGTCACACGATTTCAATTCGGGGAATTCGATGCGATTGGCCGGATTGAACGTAAACGTGGCTCGAGTTTCTTCAACGGCCACATTCGCGTCGGCTGTCCGCCATCGGCCCTTGTACCAGTCGCCGACATCGAACCAGCCGGATTGTCCGGCGCCGGAAGGCGCGCTGCGCGGGATTTCGCGGAACGGCCATGAACTCTGCCAATAGTGTAGGGCCAGCAGACCCGTATCCGGCGGCGTCTCGAATTCCACCACGACACGGTGCAATTCGCGGGGATCCTCCCAGATGATTGTGCAACCCTCTGCCTCCCGCAACATTTCCCCGAAGGGTACAATATCCATGACGATGCTCTCCGGCGGCAAGTTATCCGCGCCCGATGTCACCATCAGCGCAATGAAAAATGGGACAAACATGGCGGCATATTACAGGCATGGGCGCCGCTCAGGCAAGAACATCGAATCCCGACTATGGCCGCCCTGCGGGGAAAGGGGCATCGGCGGCATTCAATCCGCGTCAGCCGCGGAGATAGATGACGGTTCCAAGAAGCGCCAGGATACCCAGCGCGGCAAGAGAAAGGGCCGCCCCCATGAAGAACGGCCATGGCCGGTATGAAAACACGATTTCATGCGAACCGGCGGGTACCGCGACCCCGCGGAAAAGTCCGTTGGCTCGTAAAATCGGACAAGGGTTTCCGTCAATCGTGGCCTTCCATCCAGGATCGTGGGTGTCCGCCAGCACCGCAATACCGGGCTGCGGTGAATGGGTGCGCACGATTACGTGTTCGGCGCCATGGTCCTCAACCGAGCACGACAGGCCTTCCGGCAGATTCGGCAAAGGTGTGACGGCGGAATCGCGCGGACCGGGAACGACTGCCGCAAGTGTGTCGAATCCCGGACTATCGCGGTCTATCGTACATTCGCGAAGCCCATCAAAATCCGCCTGGCCCAGCAGATTGGCCGCGGCGGCGGCGCCATCCGCAATCCGCCATGATGGAACCCACAGGGCGCGCGGCCATGCGGTATGGTTTCGGAACAGGAGGGCCCCATCGTCGGTGTGCATGGAAGACAGTTGCAAGCCGCCGCGCGTGAAACGGCCTTCCGCAAGCGGACTTTCCGGCGCGACAACGATGGCGCGCACGGCCATGGCGTTCAGCAAACCCGGCAGTTCCGCTTCCGGCGCCAAAATGGCTTTTTGATGCAGACCCTCCGCTTTGGGAGCATCGCCGGTTCCCAGCCGCCTCCACCAGATGGCTTGATTGTGTGTAAGCGGAGCGAGTCCGCCCGCTTCATAGAGTCCCGGGCGAATCATGCCGAGCCGCGCGGGCAGTCCAAAATGGACCGGTGGCGCCGCGGACAGCATGCGGGCGCCTGAAGTTTGTTCCTCAACGAGGCGAAGCGTGCTGGCATGGCGTTGGTAGCACGCCGGCGCATCGGTGAAGGGGTGGGCGTAAAGATTCTCATTGGCGGTGGACAAATCCGCGAGAAAAGCCACGGCAAGCGCCAGTCCGGCTGCGACGGAAAACCATTTCCAACGAAGCACTACGACGGGAATCGCAACCGCCAGCAACATGGCCAGCCGTCCGCGTGTTTCCAAAGGGGAAACATAGAACAATATGGCGGCAACCAGGAAGAGAATTCCAGCCGCATAGCGGCGATGCAGTGCATGGACGCCGCGGCGTGTCAACAGTAACCGGTCAAATCCGAGCGCCGCCAGCGCCGCCAAAAAGAAGGATGCGGGAAACGCGGCGCATGCGTAAGGGAAGGAAGCCGGGAGCCGTTCGGGACCGATAAGCACAAGGGCCAGCAGGGCTGCGGCGGCCGGTACAAAGAAAAAAGCATCGCGCCGGGAGGCGTGGTGCATGAACGCCAGCGGGATCGCCGCCAACGCGGCCCCACCCATATAGACCAGATGCGGCAATGCGCCGGACTTTGGAATTATTATCTGCGCAACAAGTTCCTGGAGCGACATGGGCACGTGGGCGGGCAGCCCAACCGCCCAGAGGGCATCCCATGGCCGTTCCAGCCGAAGCAGCCAAGCAAGGGTTGGGATCCACTGCACAGATGAAACAGCCACGACAATAGCGGCTATGATGAGCAACCGTTCAAAACGCTCGCGCATGTTCGGTCCCTGCGAAGCATGGGGAGCGAAAAACCCCAAAAAGAGGCCATAGGCCAATGCGGCAAGCAGGATGCAAACGGAGAGGGAAGGCGTTCCGCACAACATAAGCGCCGCGCCCGCCAGTCCGGCCGGAACCGCACAACCAAAACGCGTCTGCCGCATGGCTTCGCGCATTCCCCAGAACAGGCATGGAGTCCAGGCCAGCGCCGCCGTGAGCGCCGGCCGTGACACTGCCGCCGCTGAAGCGCCGCAAAATGCGTAGAGGATTCCGCCAATCACGGCGGCCGTATAACCGAGATCGAGCGCGCGGGCGAACGCGACAAATCCGATGCCCATCATGGCAAGGCATAAAAATGCCTGAACGGCCATGGCCTGTTCGGTCGGAAGAAACAGAAAAACAGCGTTGATGGGCTGAAAAAGGGCGGTGGACGGCTGGGCCAGAAACGGCGTGCCGCACAATTCTTTCGCGTTCCATAGCGGAAGTTGGCCTGCCCGAAGGCGGCTGAATCCATAATGAAACGATGGATAAATGGATTGGTACAAGTCGGCGTTTTCATAGGCGGCGCCAATCGTGTCGGGATGAATCTGGATTTGATACCAGAAGACGGGCGCAACGGCAATGAAGAAGACCGCCACGCCGAACAGGCGAAGCAGCGAATAGCGTTTTCCCTCGAAGGAACATTCGCCCATTAGCGCAGCATCTCGCTCAGATGTACGCGGCGTGCTTCTTCCACCGCGCGCACGATTGCATAGGTGGACGCCAGACTGTTCAAATTGCGCCGTCCGCTGGTTTCCGGTTCCTCGCCGGTATCAATGGCGCGTCCGAATGCTTCGAGCAGATAGGCCTGGTGAACGCGAGGCCATTCGACAGGCCGTATTGCGCGTTTGCGGCCGGGCGTCTTCGAAAACGCCAGCGTGTCGTGTTCGCACAATAGCACGCCCTTCGATCCCTCGATGCGCCAATGGGCGTTCCACGGGGTTTCCCAGCCGGTCGAAACCCAACTTCCGAAATAATTCACGGCGATGCCGTTGGACATTTCGAGTTGCGCCATAATCGTCGCATCGCCCTGGTTCCAGTTCCATGGAGCATTGATGCTCACCGCGGACACGCTTGCCACGTCCGCGTCAAAAATGCACCGCATCATGTCCACGTGATGGATGGACATGTCGAGCACGAGAGGATAGGCCATTTCTTCGCGAAATCCGCCGAAATGCGGGCCTTTGTGGAAATGGACGCCCGCGTATCCCACCGTGCCCAGGCGCCCTTCCGAAACCCATCGTTTCATGGTCTGCACGACCGGTTGATACCGGTAATTCTGGGCCACCATGTAGATTCGCTTGTGTTTCGCCGCGCAGGCCACGAGAGCCTTTGCGTTTTTGAGATTGTCGGCCAGCGGTTTTTCCGACATGACGTGGAGTCCTGCCCTGATGGCCGCTTCGCATACGCCGCGCCGGAAACGCTGCGGCGTGACGTCGAGCAACGCATCTGCCTTGATACGCCGCAACGCTTCTTCGATCTGTGTGAAACATCGTGATTTCGGCAGGCCGTGCCGCTTAGCCGCGGCTTTCAAATGGTCCGGATTCGTATCAACATAGGCGGCCGCTTCCCACTCGTCCGATTCGGCTATCCGGTCCGTCCAGCACGTTCCCATGCCGCCGACACCCACCTGAATCATGCGCTTCATAACCGTTACCTCCCGATCTCGCGAATCATAACATAAAGCCCATGGCGCAGTTGTGATCGCATGCAGGGCAAACGCATAAATTCCGGGCAGATCACCCGCTTGCCGCTCTCGCACATCGTGCTCGTCATCGTGCTCGTCATCGTGCTCGTCATCGTGCTCGTCATCGTCATCGTCATCGTCATCGTCATCCTCATAGAATTTGCCGTCCATGATGGCAAGACGATGCCGCGATACCGGCAGATCCGAAATCATTTCAGCCCTTGTGAAAAGGTCGCCAGCCGCGTGGCGCAGACTGTCGAGTCTGTGCAAAGGCGTTTCTCCAGCGGATCCGCGCAGACTCGACAGTCTGCGCCACGTGTTTCGCTATACATTCACAATCTCTCAAGCCCGCAATCCATCTCGTTCTCACGCTGGTAATCGAAGCAATCAGGTGCGTTTGCCCTGCGATCGCATGTTGCATTTCAGCATCGCGGAAGTATAATCGTTTGCTTGCGTACTCTTCCTTTTGTATTCGGAATTTTGATAGGCTGGCCGCGCAAAGGGCGGCGGCCGCCCCAAAAAGACACGGAGCCGGTTTTTGATGAAACGACAAATAGTGTTTTGTTTCTTTACGACGCTGCCTGGAATGTTTTTTTTATGCTCTTGCGGAGGGCCGGAGCCGCCGGCAACCCTTCCGGCCGCGGCGCAAGCGGCGGCCAATCCCCATGAGGCCGGATCGCCCGTGGACGGCGACTGGCTGGTGCAACGGCTGTCCAACGAACCGGCGCATCTGAATCCGCTGACATCATCCGACGCTTATGCGTCGGGAATCATGTCGTATATTTTCGATTCGCTGGTCGAACGCGACAATGCCACATTGGCCATCAAGCCCAGCCTGGCCGAATCGTGGGAGATCGCGCCGGATCATTTGACGTATACGTTTCACCTGCGGGAAAACGTCGTTTTTTCCGACGGCCAGCCATTGACCGCGCAGGATGTCAAATTCACGTTCGACAAACTCATGGATCCCACGACAGATGCGGCGGCGCTTCGAAATTATTACCAGGATGTGACATCCTGTGACGTCCTTGACAGCCATTCCATTCGGTTTGTGTGCAAGAAGCCGTATTTCAAGCATCTGACCATGCTGGGCGATCTGCGCATCATCCCCGCGCATATTTACGGCCAAGGCGATTTCAATACACACCCGAACAACCGTCATCCTGTAGGATCCGGGCCGTATGTCTTTGAAAAATGGGACACGGGCCTGCAGATTGTCCTTGCGCGCAACGAGATGTATTGGAAAGCAAAGCCGCGTATTCTCAAATATGTTTATAAGATAATCACCGATGCGACCGCCGCGTTCCAGGTGCTTGACCGCCAGGAACTGGACACGATGACGCTAACGCCGGAGTTATACGTGAACCGGGCGTTGAAACCTGAATTTCAGGCGAAATTCACCACCTACAAATATTCGGCGCCGATGTACAACTACGTCGGATGGAACTTGCGGCGCCCGCAATTCCAGGACAAGTCGGTTCGGCACGCGTTGACGATGCTGCTGGATCGCAAACTCATCCTCGACACCATCTATTATGGGCTGGGCAAGGAAGTCACCGGAGAGGCCTTCGTCGAAAGCCCCGAATATGATTCTTCCATACAACCGCTGCCCTTCGATCCGGCAAAGGCGAAACAGATGCTCGACGCCGCGGGCTGGGTCTATTCCGAAAAAGACGGCGTCCGCATGAAAGACGGTGTGCCATTTCGTTTTGAAATGCTGATTCGGGCGTCGTCGCCGGAAGCGGAACAGGTCGCCACGGTATTCCAGGAAGAATTGAAGCGGGCAAACATCGCCATGAAGATACGGCCGCTCGAATGGGCCACCTTCCTGCAAAGCGTGGACGGGCGCAATTTCGACAGCGTTATTCTCGGTTGGTCCATTCCGCCCATCGAACAGGACCCGTACCAGGTATGGCACAGTTCGCAGGCGGAAAACGGGTCCAATTTCGTGGGCTTCGCCAACGCGGAAGCGGACCGGATCATGGAAGAGGCGCGGCTCGAATTCGACGAGGCGGCCCGGTTCAAAATGTACCACCGATTTCAGGCGATTCTGTACGACGAGCAACCATATACGTTCCTCTTCTGCCTCCAGGAATTGGACGCGGTCCACAAGCGTTTTCAGAACGTGAACATCTACAAATTCGGACTGGATTCGCGCGAATGGTGGGTTCCCGCCGGCGCACAGAAATACCGCTGAGCGGTTGTGAATGAACGACGAAATCCGTGGCGCGGACGGTCGTGTCTGCGTGGACTACAGAAAAAGCCCCTTTTATAGAACTGGCCGTCTGATTGATGAAGCGCCTCATGGGGTTTTGAAGGTGATCGTATGAAGCGTGTTTTGAAGTGGATTGTGTGCGTTCTGGCCGTATTGGCCGCGATACCGGTGCTCGTATCGCTCGGGATTATCGGCCATTATTACAGCATCGTCCTGTGGACGCCGGGGAATCTGAAAACCGGCGCGACGCCCGGGGAACTCGGCTCCAAGGTCAATGTGTTCGCGGCGACGGGAGGCTATCCGTTTTTGTGCGCGCACGACACGCCCGCGGCGACGACGCCGTTCGGCATGGTGCGCCTCGCGCCGGATACCGGCGCGCCCTGGTTCGGCTGGAACGGTTTGAACCGTTCGGGTTACTTCTATGGCGACAACAAGCTCCTCGGTTTCAGCCACACGCGGTTGGTCGGCGCCGATGCGCAGGAAGGCGGCGTGTTTCGCATTCTGCCGGCCGTCGAATCGCGCACGCAAAGGCTCTATGTGAAAGACCGGCGTCACGCCAAATTTTCGCACCGCGAGGAAACGGGCTTTCCGGGCTACTATGCCGTTCGCCTGCCGAAGGACGACGTCCTCGTCGAATTGACGGCAACGCCGCGCGTGGGCGTGCACCGCTACACGTTCCGGAAACCGGAGACGCCGCATTTGCTTGTTGACATCACGAGCGGTATCGGCAAGCAGCGCTGCGAAGACGGCGTGGTCCTGATCAAGCCGTCCGAACAGGCCATCGAAGGTTCCGTGCGGATATTCGGCTCGTTTTCGGGGCGGTATGGCGGACTCGACGTGTACTTCGCCGCGCATTTCAGCGAACCTTTCGCGAAATACGGCACATGGAAAGAAGGACGGCCAGCACCAGGCACGGATGGCGCGGCGGGAAAGGATATCGGCGCGGATCTGGGGTTCAACGCGAAAACGGTCGAAGTGCGGCTGGCGCTCTCCTATGTAAGCATCGAAAATGCGCGGCAGAATCTTGAGGCCGAAGCCGCCGGTAAGACATTTGATCAACTTGTGGATGCGGCCAAGGATGCGTGGGAAAAACGGCTGGCCACCATCCGTATCGAAGGCGGATCGAAGACACAGCAGCGTATCTTCTACACGAACCTGTACCACGCGTTTCTGATGCCGACCACCTTCAGCGATGTGAACGGCGACTACCTGGGTTTCGACAACGCGGTCCACAAGGCGGAAGGATTCACCTACTACACCGATTTCTCGTTGTGGGACACGTGGCGGACCGCCCATCCGCTCTACAACCTAATTGCGCGTAGTGATGCACGCGATATGATGATCTCGCTCGTGGACATGGCCAAAAAGGGAGGCGCCCTGCCGCGCTGGCCGTCGGGCCGCGGCTACACGAACTGCATGCTCGGCACACCCGCCGACATCGCCGTCACGGAAGCATGGATCAAGGGCATTCGCGACTTCGACGCCGAGGCGGCCTATCGAAGCATGCGCCAGGTGGCATTGGCGGGTCCTCCGGAAGGATCGCGTTTTGCCGGACGTCACGGGCTGGAGTGGTATTTGCGCCTGGGCTATTGTCCTTCGGACAAGACCGGCGACTGCGTCGCGGCCACGCTCGAATACGCCTACGAGGATTATGGCATCTCGCTCTTGGCCGAAGCGCTGGGATACAAGGAAGACGCAGAACTCTTCGCGAAGCGTTCGCGCAACTACCGGAACACCTGGAATCCGGCCACGCTGTATTTCGAGGGAAAAGATTCGGATGGGAACTTCCCGAAGGAGCGCAATCACCATATCCTGAGCTACGTGGATTTCAAGGGCCGGTACACGCGCGCCTACTGCGAGGGAAGCGGCGAGCAATGGCGCTGGTTCGTGCCTTTCGATCCCGAAGGCCTGATGTCGTTGTTTCCGAGCCGCGAGAGATTCGTCGAGGAACTTGAAACATATTTTGAACGGTCGCGCGCGGGCATCGGCGAACTGCCGAGTTCCTACTACTGGCACGGCAACGAACCGTACATTCACACGCCGTACCTGTTCAATGCCGCAGGACGCCCGGATCTTACACGGAAATGGGTCCGGTGGATTATAGAAACGAAACACAGCGACGACTACATCGGCCTCGACGGCAACGACGACGGCGGCACGCTTTCGTCGTGGCACACGTTCAGCGCGCTCGGATTCTATCCGCGCGCCGGCACGACGCGCTACGAACTCGGCGCGCCGTTGTTCAAAAAAGCCGAAGTCCAAATCGGCGGCAAGACGCTGACGATTATTGCGGACAACTATGACCCGAAGAACATCCATGTCAAGAAAGTGACCTTGAACGGCAAACCGCTGGATCGCCTCTATTTCACGCACGACGAAATCGCCGGCGGCGGTACGATCCGCTTCGAGATGATCGCAACTCCGGAAGAAGGATGAAGGATGACGGATGAAAAGGACACGGAATCGGCGGGGCGTGCTGGAAGGGTCGGGCGTATGCTCATGAGCGTGGCCACGATTGCTGTCTTGTCCTTCATCGGCTTCATGCTTGTTCTCTTCTTTGGCCAGCGCCGGCTTATCTTTCCCGTGTCGCATGAAATGTATCGTACGCCGGATCAAGCGCCCTACCGGCTGAAATACGAGGATCTGTGCCTGCCCGTTTCCGGCGGTAAAACCACCAACGCATGGTTTTTCCCTTGCGACAACGCCCGGTACACCGTGTTGTTCTGCCGCGGCAACGGCGGGACGCTGTCCGATTGGCTCGACGCAGGCGCAATGTTTCACAACGCGGGCTTTGCCATCCTGCTCTTCGATTACGGCGGCTATGGCCACAGCACGGGCCATCCGTCCGAGTCTCGATTGTACGAGGATGGCCGCGCCGCGTGGCAATGGCTTACGCGCGACCGCAAGATCCCTCCTGAAAACATTGTCATCATCGGCCACAGCATCGGTGGCGGCGTGGCCGCGCAATTGGCCACGGAGGTCAAACCCGCCGCCCTGATTCTGCAAAGCACGTTCACCTCGATCCCGGACGTCGCCCAGGAAATGCTGCCCTATCTGCCCGTCAAGCCTTTTATCCGCGACCGCTTCAATACAATCGAAAAACTGGGGCAAATCGCATGCCCGTTACTGGTCGTTCACAGTCCCAATGATTCGTTGATACCTTTCGCGCACGGACGCGCCCTTTTCGATCGAGCGCGCGAACCAAAACGGTTCCTCGAAATCCATGGCGACCACAATGAAGGTATGTTCAGCGCAAACTATATGAGCGGGATTGACTCGTTCCTCTCTTCCTTGCCCCAATAGACCGCCCAGCCTCGCTTGATTTGTGCATAAATCTCCCATGTGTGATTTGTGCACATGAATCGCGATAAACGCCGATGCCCAAGGAAGGGTAATCTGTTTCAATTTCGTAATTTATACGGATACCTCGGGGATTCATTTTGGCATGGCGCTTGCTTACAATATGCTGTGAAAATTGTAACAGCCTGTTTCGAGTGGTCATTGGCCGCTTGCGAAGCATCGGTTTCAAGGAGAATCAGGGCATGAACCTGAAAGAGATGGCGGACGCATTGGGATTGGAATGTCTGACGCCGGAGGTTTCGCTGGACAAGCCGTTGGTTGTGGCGGGGGGCTACTCGTCGGACTTGCTGAGCGATGTGCTGGCGCATGCGCCGCGCGGCGGCGTGTTGATTACGATTCAAGTCCACATGAACGTCATCGCCGTGGCGGTTCATGCCGAATTGGCGGCGGTCATTTTTCCGGCGGGCCGTCGTCCGGGCGAGGATGTTCGATCGATGGCGGTCAAAGAAGGGATAGCATTGTTTGCGACGCCGGAATGCGCGTTCGACGTGTCGGGACGTCTGTATGCGCTGGGCTTGCGCGGCACGCATGAGGAGTCGTGCGAACGCGCACGGTAAAGGATGCGCGGCAGTGAGATGCTACACGGCGGACTTGCATATACACACGGCGCTGTCGGCGTGTGCGGATGATGATATGACGCCGCCGGCGATTGTGGCGGCGGCGCTGAAACAGGGTTTGGACATGATAGCGATTTGCGATCACAACAGCGCGGGCAATGCGGCGGCGGTTCAAACGGCTGCCGGGGATGCGCTTTCGGTGATTGCCGGCATCGAAATCACGACGGCGGAAGAAGCGCACATATTGGGCTTGTTTCCCGATGTTGCCTCGGCCGAAGCCGCCGGCGGCCAAGTGCGCGAGACGCTTCCGTCCGTTCGGGATGCGGCGAAGATGTATGGACGGCAAATCGTGATGGACGCGGAAGGCCGGATGCTGGATATGGACGGCCGCATGTTGTTCATGGCGTCCGGATTTCCGTTGAGCGATGCCATTGCGCTTATCCGGCGCAACAGGGGATTGGCCGTTGCTTCCCATGTGGACCGTCCTTCTCATTCGGTGATTAGCCAACTCGGCCTGTTTCCGGCGGATGCCGGTTTCGACGCAATCGAAATATCCGCGGCGGGCATGAGTAACGGACGCGAGACCGAATTCGCATCGCTGGGGTTGCCGATGGTGTCCTCGTCGGACAGCCATTTTCTGGGCGATATCGGTTCGTGCCGCACGGTTTTTGCGCTGCACAAGGCCACGTTCGACGAATTGATGCAAGCCTTTCGCGGAGAAGGCGGGCGGCGTATCGCAGGCCGGGAGGGCGGCGCCTGTGTATGAGTTGTCGCTGCATATCCTCGACTTGATCGAAAACGCCATTCGGGCGGATGCGTCGGTAATCTCCGTGACAATTACCGAATGCCCCCAGGACGATCGTATCGAGATTCTCGTCGAAGACAACGGCACCGGCTTGCCGGTGGCGCCGGAGAACGCGCTCGATCCTTTTTTCACGACCAAGGAAGGCAAGCGGACGGGGCTTGGGCTCAGTCTTTTTCGCGCGGCGGCGGAACAGGCGGGCGGATCGCTCGTTATCGAAAAGTCTCCATTGGGCGGTGTGGCCGTCCGGGTAACGATGCGCCTGAAGGACATTGACCGTAAACCGCTGGGCGATCTGGCCGCGACGTTATCTTCGGTGGTCTGCACGAATCCGCACCTGGATCTCTGGTGCCGGTTCATTACGGACAATGGCGAGTGCGCGGTGCGTGTGTCGGATATTGCCAAGGAATTTCGCGCGAACGAGCGGTGCGGCCTGGCCATTGCACGGCGGGTCTCGGAAAAGATCCGCTGCGGGCTGGCCGCCATCGGGAGTTCGGCATGAAGGAAGTAGCCAGCAGGCACTCGTTTTGAAGACGGAAGTGCGCCGTTGTTGAAAAGGCGGTTGGTAGTAGCCAAACAGGAAAGGAAGAAGGAAATGACGGAACAGAAGGGATGTTGCACATGCGGCGAAGAGGCGTCGTTGGATGAACTCCTCGCACGGCTTGACGAAGTCATCGCCGAGTACCGCGACAAGCCCGGGGCGCTGATCCCGGTCTTGCAGATCGCGCAGGGCATCTTCGGCTATCTGCCGGAAGAAGCGCTGAAGAAAATCAGCCTGGGATTGAACAAATCGTACAGCGAGGTGGCGGGCGTCGTGGGGTTCTATTCGTTCTTTTCGACGGTTCCGCGCGGCAAACACATGATTCGTGTGTGCCTGGGGACGGCATGCTATGTGCGCGGCGGCAAGCAGGTGTTGGACGCGATCAAACAAAAATTGAATATAGATGTCGGTGGGACAACCGAGGATCGGACGTTTTCGCTCGACGTGGCGCGGTGTTTCGGCGCGTGCGGGCTGGCCCCCGCGATCATGATAGACGAGGAAGTCCATCAACGCGTGAAACCAGCAAAGATTCAGGCCATCCTCGATCAATACAGGGAACCGGCATTGGCGGCGGCGAAATAGGCCACAGGCCAATCATCAAGGAGAACAACCATGTCAAAGAAAATTGCAAGTCCCGCGGATCTCAAGGCCATTCGCGACAAAGCCAAGGCCGAAGTGGACCTGCGGAGCGGTCCGAAGGAAATCCAAATTACCGTGCACATGGGCACCTGCGGCATCGCGGCCGGCGCGCGCGACATCATGTCGAGCCTGATGGACGAACTGGGCACGGCCAACGCCGACAACGTGACGCTGCGGCAATCGGGCTGCGCGGGCCTGTGCGACCGTGAGCCGATGTTCACGCTGACCGACAAGTTCGGCCAGACGTTCCGCTACGGCAAGCTGGATCGCAACAAGGTCCATCGAATCGTGCAGGAACATATCCTGACGGGCAACCCGGTCGTGGATTTTCTGATTTCGAGATAACGGTTGGCGCGGTACGCGCTTGGACAATGGAAGCGCGCCGGTGCGAGGAACCGGGCGCCAATGAAAAAGGAGTTGAACAGCATGGGCAAGAAACGATCGCACATTCTGGTGTGCGCCGGCGCGGGATGCGTGGCTTCGGGAGCGCTCGAAGTCAGCGCGGCTGTGCAGACGGCGCTTCAGAAGGAAGGCCTGGCGGACGAGGTCAGCGTCATCGAGACGGGATGCCTGGGACCTTGCGCCGTGGGGCCGGTCATGGTGGTGTATCCCGATGGCGTTTTCTATCAGGGCGTGAAACCCGCCGACGCGGAAGAAGTGGTCAAGGAACATTTGTTGAAAGGCCGTGTCGTCGAACGGCTGGCGCATAAATCGGTGTCGTCGCAGATCGTTCCGGCGCTATCGGAAATCGGATTCTTCCGCGAACAGACGAAGGTCGTGTTGCGCAACTGCGGCGTGATCGATCCGACGAACATAGACGAATACATTGCGCGGGACGGCTATCAGGCGCTGGCGAAAGCGCTGACGGAAATGACACCCGAAGAAGTCGTGGATGTCGTGACGAAGTCCGGTTTGCGCGGACGCGGCGGCGCGGGATTCAGCACGGGTATGAAATGGAACTTCACGCGCAAGGCGCCGGGCGACAAGAAGTATGTCCTGTGCAACGCGGATGAAGGCGATCCGGGCGCGTTCATGGATCGCAGCGTGCTCGAAGGCGATCCGCACAGCGTGATCGAAGCGATGGCCATCGCGGCCTATGCCATCGGCTCCGACCAGGGCTACGTGTATGTCCGCGCCGAATATCCGCTGGCGGTCGAACGCCTCGGCAAGGCGTTGGAACAGGCTCGTGAATATGGCCTGCTTGGCGAAAACATCATGGGCACGGGTTTCAATTTCGACCTTGAAATCCGCATGGGATCGGGCGCGTTCGTGTGCGGCGAAGAAACGGCGCTGATGACTTCCATCGAAGGCAACCGCGGCGAGCCGCGTCCGCGCCCGCCGTTCCCGGCGATCAAAGGGCTGTGGGGAAAGCCGAGTCTGCTCAACAATGTCGAGACCTATGCGAACATTCCGGTTATCATCCTGAAAGGCGCCGAATGGTACGCCTCGATGGGTACCGAGAAAAGCAAAGGCACCAAAGTGTTCGCATTGGCGGGCGCCGTCAACAATACCGGCCTTGTCGAAATCCCGGTCGGCACGCCCCTGGGTGAAATCATTTACGACATCGGCGGAGGCATTCCGAACGGCAAGAAGTTCAAGGCCGCGCAAATGGGCGGTCCGTCGGGCGGCTGCATTCCGAAGGAACACCTGAATGTGCCGGTGGATTATGAGGCGCTGACGCAACTCGGCGCGATTATGGGTTCCGGCGGCCTCATCGTCATGGACGAGGACACGTGCATGGTGGATATGGCGCGGTTCTTCCTCGATTTTGTGCAGGACGAGTCTTGCGGGAAGTGCCCGCCGTGCCGCATCGGCACGAAGCGCATGCTCGAAATCGTCACGCGCATCTGCAACGGCGAAGGCGTCGAGGGTGATGTCGAAAAACTCATCGAACTCGGTGAACAAATCAAGGACACGGCATTGTGCGGCCTTGGCCAGACGGCTCCGAATCCGGTGCTTTCGACTATCCGCCATTTCCGCGAAGAGTACGACGAGCACATCCGGCAGAAGCACTGCCGCGCCGGTGTATGCCCCGGACTTGTCCGCGCGCCGTGTATGAGCGCGTGCCCCGCGAACGTCTATGTGCCCGGTTTCGTCTCGCTCGTGGCGGAAGGCCGTTACGAGGAAGCGCTCAAACTGCACCGTGAAACCAACCCGTTCGTTTCGATTTGCGCGCGAGTCTGTTTCCACACCTGTGAGGACAAGTGCCGGCGCAGCAATCTCGATCAATCCGTCGCCATCCGCGGCGTGAAACGTTTCATGGTCGAGCAGGAAACCAGCGTGCAGATGCCAAGCGTGCGCGAAAACGCCGCCAACGCGAAACGCAAAATCGCGATTGTCGGCGCGGGTCCGGCGGGTCTGACCTGCGCCTATTTCCTGGCGCGCCTTGGGTATCGTCCCGATGTGTTCGAGGCGGAGTCGGTTGCGGGCGGCATGCTCGTTCAGGCCATTCCGGCGTACCGGCTTCCGCGTGAAGAAGTGGCGCGGGAAATTCGTATGATCGAAAAGATGGGCGTTTCCATCCACACCGGCAAGCGTTTGGGCAAAGACTTTACGTTGTCGGGCCTGCGCGAACAGGGCTACGAAGCGGTGTTTGTCGCCGTCGGCGCCCCGAAGGGATCGAAACTGCGGATAGCCGGCGAGGATGCCGAAGGCGTCGCGGACGGGATGAAGTTCCTGCGCGAGTATAACCTGACCGGAACGGCGAAAGTCGGCGAGCGCGTGGCGGTCATCGGCGGCGGCAACGCGGCCATTGACGCGGCGCGCACGGCCTTGCGCCTTGGCGCGAAGTCGGTGACGATTCTGTACCGCCGGACACGCGAGGAAATGCCGGCCTACAAGGAAGAGATCGAAGAAGCCGAACGCGAAGGCGTGGTGATTCAGACACTGGTCGCTCCCGCTGAAATCGTAGTCGAAAACGGCAAGGCCGCCGGTGTGAAATGCAACCGGATGTTCCTGGGCGAGTTTGACAAAAGCGGCCGGCGCCGTCCGGAAGTTTCGGGCGACAGCACGTTCGTGCTCGAAGTGGATCAGGTTATCGCGGCCATCGGCCAATCGCTTGATACGGCGGAAGTGATGGACGGCGTTTCGTTGAACCTGACGGCGAGCAAGTACATCGCGGCGGATCCGTTGACTGGACAAACCTCGGTGCCGTGGGTGTTCTGCGGCGGTGACGCGGCGACGGGGCCGATGTCGGTGGCGGATGCCATCGGCGACGGCGAACGCGCGGCCGTTGGCATAGACAAATTCCTGACCGGCGAAGAGCACGCGTTCTGGCGCGATCTCGAACAAGTGGACACCGAATTTGATCCGGATGCCGATCCGGCTGACTATCCGCGGGCGAAGATGAAGATGATCCCCGTGAACAAACGCAAGAATAACTTCAATGAAGTGGAAGTCGCGTTGACGGAAGCGGCGGCGATTCGCGAGGCAAAGCGTTGCCTGCGCTGCGACTACCGCGCGACGTGTGATGTATAACCCGGCAAGCGCCGTTTGAGGAGAAAAAGAATGCCAACGTTGACTGTTGACGATGTCCGGGTGGAAGTCCCGGAAGGAACGTCAATCCTGAACGCCGCACAAAAAGCCGGCGTCAAGATTCCGACTTTGTGTTACTTGAAAGATGTGCAGGCCATCGGCGCGTGCCGCGTGTGCCTTGTCGAAGTGGAAGGCGCGCGGACGCTGGTGGCGTCATGTGTCACGCCCGTAACCGAAGGCATGAAGGTTTACACGCAACGCAAGCGCGTGCGCGAGGCCCGCAAGACGGTTGTCGAACTGTTGCTCTCCGATCATCAGGGCGATTGCCAGACGTGCGCCCGCAGCGCCGACTGCGAACTGCAGGAACTGGCGGCCGATCTCGGTATCCGCGACATCCGATTTCCCGGTGAGAAGAGCAAGAGTCTCATTGACGACTCGACGCCCGCGCTCATCCGGGACAGCGGCAAGTGCATCCTGTGCCGGCGTTGCGTGACGGTCTGCCGCGAGACGCAGGGAGTTGGGGGACTCTTTGCGCAAAACCGCGGGTTCGATACGGTGGTCGGGCCGGCGTTCTGCGGCGATCTCGACGACGTCGTGTGCGTGCAATGCGGCCAGTGCGGCGCGGTGTGTCCCGTCGGCGCGATTACCGAAAGAGACCAGATTGCGGAAGTCTGGGCGGCCCTTGAAGACCCGGCGAAGACCGTCGTGGTCCAGACGGCCCCAGCCATCCGCGCGGCGCTCGGCGAATGTTTCGGCAACCCGCCGGGAACGCTGGTCACGGGCAAGATGGTCAGCGCGCTGCGGCGGCTGGGATTCGACGCCGTGTTCGACACGAATTTCGCGGCGGACCTGACTATTCTCGAAGAGGGAACGGAACTCCTGACGCGCCTGAAGAAGGCGTTGGTGGACAAGGAGCCCGTAGCGCTGCCGATGTTCACGAGTTGCTCGCCGGGGTGGATCAAATTCATCGAGTATTTCTATCCGGAAATGCTGCCCAACGTTTCGACGTGCAAATCGCCGCAGCAAATGTTTGGCGCGCTGGCCAAGACGTACTATGCCGAAAAGATCGGCAAGAAGCCGGAGGACATGTTTGTCGTGTCCATTATGCCGTGCACCGCGAAGAAATTCGAGAGCCAGCGGCCCGAAATGAACGCCAGCGGCGTGCGCGACGTGGATGTGGTGCTGACGACGCGCGAACTTGGGCGCATGATTACGCAGGCGGGCATTGATTTCAACAGTCTGCCGGATGACCGGATGGATTCGCCGATGACCGAAGGATCGGGCGCGGCGGATATCTTCGCGAACACTGGCGGTGTGATGGAAGCGGCCCTGCGCACTGTGTACGAGATCGTCACCGGTATGCCGTTCCCGTTCGACAATCTTCATGTGACGCCGATCGCCGGCCTGGAAGGCATCAAGGAAGCCGCGGTGACCTTTACCGAAACGAAGCCCGAATGGTCCTTCCTGAAGGGCGTGACCGCAAAGGTCGCCGTGACGCACGGCCTCGGCAACGTCCATAAACTGATGGAGCGGATCAAGTCCGGCGCGGCCACGTATCACTTCATCGAAGTGATGACCTGCCCCGGCGGCTGCATCGGCGGAGGCGGACAGCCGCGCATGACCGACAACAGCGTCCGCCTTGCGCGCATCGCGGCCATCTACAAGGAAGACGAAGGCAAAAAGATCCGCAAGTCCCACGAAAATCCCGATATCACGCGGATCTATCAGGAGTTCCTCGGAGAACCCAACGGACACAAGGCGCACCAACTGCTCCACACGAAATATACCGAGCGTTCGCGCGTATAGCCGCGACACGGCGAAAGACAACGAACTGCGGGGCGCAAGGACATCAATCCTTGCGCCTCGCGCCTTTACCGGCAGAACTTTTCGGATGGACATGGATAAGCGCCGGAGGATGGCGAGTTGAATCGCCGGCATGCCGGCGATAGCATAGGGTTCGGAAGGTTTGGGAGAGTCGAGCCATGCTGTCCCGAAGGAAATTTCTGGAGGCCGTGGGAATGGGCGCGGCGTGTTGGGCCGGCCATGCGTGGAGCGCGGAAAAAGCGGCCGTTCAGCGCCCTAATTTCGTTTTTATCCTCGTGGACGATCTGGGCTGGCGCGATCTGGGCTGTTTCGGCAGCACATTTTACGAGACGCCGAATCTCGACCGGTTGGCGGGCGAGGGCGTGCGGTTCACCAGCGCTTACGCGGCGTGTCCGGTATGCAGTCCGACCCGCGCGAGCATCATGACCGGCAAGTATCCCGCGCGATTGGGAACCACGGATTACTTCGGAGCGCCGCAACCCGGCAAGGTGGCCCATCATTGGACGAAGAACAAACCGCTGCTTCCCGCGCCGTATCTCGATCATTTGCCGCTGGAGGAAACAACGATCGCCGAGGCATTGAAAGAAGCCGGATATGCGACCTTTTTCGCGGGCAAATGGCATCTGGGCGGCGACGGTTTCCTGCCCGAAGATCAAGGATTTGATATCAATAAAGGCGGCTACACATTTGGCGGGCCGCCAGGCGGTTATTTTTCGCCGTATAAAAATCCGAAACTCGAAAGCGGACCGCCGGGCGAACATCTGCCCGCCCGGCTTGCCGCGGAAACGGCGCGCTTCATACGTGAACACCGGGATGGCCCGTTTCTCGCGTATCTCTCGTTTTATTCGGTGCATGTCCCGCTTCAGGCTCGCGAGGATCTGAAAGCGAAATACGAAAAAAAAGCGGCGGCGCTGGGTTCCAAGGAACCGGTGTGGGGGAGGGAAGGCGAAAGGGATCTTCGCATGACGCAAAACCATCCCGTGTATGCCGGCATGGTCGAGGCGATGGATCAGGCCGTGGGAAACGTGCTGGATACGCTGGATGAACTCGGCATTGCGAATCATACCATCGTGATTTTCATGTCGGACAACGGAGGGCTAAGTACGGCCGAAGGCCATGCGACCTCGAACCTTCCCTTGCGCGCGGGCAAAGGATGGCTGTACGAAGGCGGCATCCGTGAGCCGATGATCGTGAAATGGCCCGGCGTGGCCAAACCGGGAACGGTCTGCGACGAACCCGTCATCAGCACGGACTTCTACCCGACGATGCTCGACATGGCCGGTCTGCCCGCAAGACCCCGGCAACATCTGGACGGCATGAGTTTTGTCCCGTTGCTCAAAGGCGGCAAAGCGCCGAAACGCGAAGCCCTCTATTGGCATTACCCGCATTACGGCAACCAGGGCGGAACGCCGGGCGCGGCGATTCGCGTGGGCGACTGGAAACTAATTGAATTCTTCGAGGATCGTCCCCCGGAACTCTATCATCTGCGTGACGATCTTTCCGAGAAACACGACTTGGCATCCAAAAAGACGGAGAAAGTACGCATGCTCCGCGCCATGTTGCACCGCTGGCAAAAGGACGTCGGCGCCCGGTTTCCGACGCCTAACCCTGCCGCACAATCATGATGGAGTGGGAATGGCCATGGATGATTGTATGGAACGGAGAAACTTTCTGAAAGGCGCCTTTCCTGCCGGGGCAGCGGCCGGGGCTGGAAGAGCGTGCCTTTCTCATGCAACTGGCGCAGGTGGACAAAAAGCGTCCCGTGTAAGCGGCTGATGAACCTTTTCCGGCCGGCAAAATAGGCAATCTTTCCATCAGCCGCATAATTTGCGGGGGAAACTTGATAGGCGGCTGGGCGCCCACTCGCTCGATGTCGTTCTCGAATGCGAGAAGGCAGGCGTCAATCCCGATTTTTATGTCAAGACCACTCTTGTCCAAATTACGAAGGCTCATCATCAACGCAAAGGCATAAACCTAAAATCGGCAGTTGAACGCGGCTCTTTCGACCAAACCATGGACGAGATGGACGTTGTGGACCCAGTGGGCTTCACCCGCAAGGGGATTGATTTTCTTGTCCATTTCGTCCACAAGGTCCACGACATCCAGAGGATAGCACGTAGAATCCGATCTTGACTGCCGAATCCAGGGTAAACTTGAAATCGGCAGTTGAACGCGGCTCTTTCGACCAAACCATGGACGAGATGGACGTTGTGGACCCAGTGGGCTTCACCCGCAAGGAGATTGATTTTCTTGTCCATTTCGTCCATAAGGTCCACCACGTCCAGAGGATAGCACATAGAATCCGATCTTGACTGCCGAATCTCAGGATAAAGAACTCGGAGAATTGAGGGGATTCCCCCATGAAAACTTCTCGGCCCGTGGACATAGACCTCATATTGGCGAAAGCGATTTCGTTTCCAGCCGCGCGGCTACGCGATCCTTGCCTTTGAAAAAAGTCTGATCACGTGGCGCAGACTGTCCAGTCTGCGTAAAAAGGGCTTTTTTCTGTGGATCTGCGCAGACTCGACAGTCTGCGCCATGGGTTTCGACATGGATTCACAACCTCTCTGCGCTCCTTTACGTTCCCGGCGTTGGATTCAATTTGGACAGCAGTATGTCAAGACACTTCATTCCAACGACTACTGGTCGCAGCGGTGACCCGAACAACCGGCCGAAGTCATCGAGGACTGCTGTGACAATTTCTGGTGCTACGATCCGGAAAAGACCATCGCGGCAATGAGATCGGTCGAAAAGCCGTGGATCGCGTTCAAAGTGCTTGCCGCAGGCGTCATCCAGCCGGAGATAGGATTCCGCTACGCCTTCGAAAACGGCGCGGACTACATTTGCGCCGGCATGTTCGATTTTCAAATTGCCGAAGACGCCGCCATTGCCCGGAGCATCCTTGGGGACGTTCGGCGCGCGCGTCCGTGGCGGGCTTGATCGCCGAAGAAGCAGAATCCGCGCGCGTTGCAACGGGCAATGTCTGTGCGCTACGATGCGCGAAAAACGGGAGGTTACCGGTTGTGGACGAGAGGCGGAGAACGGTGCGTCGGCATGCCGATCGCGAATTGCTCAAACGGGTGAACGAATTGCAGTCCATGCTCGATCGACGCGGAGAATCGGGCGGGGAATCGAGAAGCGAAAGCGCGGGCCATGCGCGGCGTCAGATCATTCGCCACAATTGCAAGGTCGCCATTGCGATGAAGGTGGGCGTTTCGTCGGGCTACGGTGACACGTGGGATGTGGCCTCCGTGCGCGTCAAGGGTCGAATCCTCGATCTGAGCACGGGCGGCGCTTCCTTGTTCACCGAGCAGCGCTTCGAGACAGGACAGGAACTCGCGTTGGTCATCCGTTTGCGTGACGGCGAGGACATCCATGCCAACAGCGCGGTCCGCTGGGTTAAAATGGTGCCGCAAAAGGGGGGATATGCATCCGGTGTGCAGTTTACGCACATGTCCGACAAGGACCGGCGGCTGGTCGGAAAATTTTTAGCCGAACTCGAACAGACCGCGGGACTTTGACGTATTGGACGGAATGTTTCCGGCCGGTTGTGCGCCGATGAAAAGGTTGCGTGTATTTGATTGCCAAGGCAATCGTAACAAGGTGGAGATCGCATGAAAGGCGGAAGATCCCTGATGTTCGCGATTCTCGGTCTATCCTGTTGTTTTCTGCGTGCGATGGCGGCCGATGACGCGGATCGCTTGCGCGTCATGACGTATAATATCCATCATGGCGAGGGCCAGGACGGCAAACTCGACCTCGACCGCATCGTTCGGATCATACGCGCGGCCAATCCGGACGTGGTCTGTCTGCAGGAAGTGGACCGCCGCCTTCCCCGGACAAACCGTCTCGATTTTCCGTCCGAATTTGCCAAACGGCTGGAAATGTCCGCCGTGTTCGAATGTAACTACGCTTTCGAGGGCGGGGAATATGGCAATGCGACGCTTACCCGTCTCGAAATCCTGTCGCATGAAAACATCGCGCTTCCCAATCCCGATCCGGCGGCCATCGAGCCTCGCGGATGCCTGAAAACGGTCGTGCGGACCCAAGCCGGGCCCATAGCGATATTCAATGCGCATCTCGGACTGAAATCCGGGGAACGCAACGCGCAGGCCAAGGCCTTGCTAACGCATATCGGGACGATCCCCGCGATCTTGGCCGGCGATTGGAATGAAGGCGTCGAAAAATCCGGTGTATCGCTGCTGCTCGCACGATTCAAGGACGCGCTGACGCTGGGCGGTGTACCGTCCACGCAAGACGGTCGCGCGCGTATCGATCACATTTTTGTTTCCGGTCTCTTCGACGTGGCGGCGGCACGCATCGTTTCGACGGCGGAAACGCCGGTTGCCTCGGATCATCTTCCCTTCGTGGTGGAATTGCGCTTGCCCGTGTCTGACGGCGTGCCGGAAAAAGAAGGCATTTACGATACCGATGACGATCGGGTAGTGGATGCGCTGCGATAAAAACGAAACCGATAATGATAACGAGGGTGTTGTCGTTCGCGAATAGCCGGCGGTGAAGGGTATTTTCGGAGTAGCGCGGCAAGGATCGGGTATGCCACCTTGGGGAACAGGAATGGAATCGAAGGTTTGTGGGGGATTCGTTCACGCGGCGGCGGTGTGGGGAATGGCCGCGCTGGGCTGTTTCTTGTTTCATCCTAAAATCGGCAGTTGAACGCGGCTCTTTCGACCAAACCATGGACGAGATGGACATTGTGGACCCAGTGGACTTCACCCGCAAGGGGATTGATTTTCTTGTCCATTTCGTCCACA
>Ga0101944_10001627_pt1 | contig 44010 bp, 35 predicted proteins | sample DewCreD2012metaG_FD_75245 | JGI IMG/M metagenome (GOLD analysis project Ga0101944, IMG submission 75245) | Hot spring sediment bacterial and archeal communities from British Columbia, Canada, to study Microbial Dark Matter (Phase II) - Dewar... ... | reverse complement strand
CGGTGCACTCCATTGACGAATCGGGCTCCGCGCCGTACCCTCCGGCTCAGTTCCCCCGGCCTGCCGGTGCCGCGCCGGCCAGGCCACGCACCCGATTTCACATGACAGGAGTCTCGATGCCGAGTCCCCTGCCGCTCCTGCTCCTCGTGCAGGACGCCGCGCCCGCGATCGTGCCCGCCGACACCGCGTGGATGCTCGTGGCCACCGGGCTGGTGCTGCTCATGACCCCCGCGCTCGCCTTCTTCTACGGCGGGCTCGTGCGGGCGAAGAACTCGCTCAACACGATGATGATGAGCTTCGCGGCGCTCGGGGCGGTGGGGATCACGTGGGCGGTGATCGCCTACAGCCTCGCCTTCGCGGAGGGGACCGCCTGGCTCGGCGGGACGGCCCACGCGCTCCTCGCCGGGGTGGGGACCGAGGCGAAGGGGACGATCCCGCACGTCCTCTTCATGGCGTACCAGGGGACCTTCGCGATCATCACGGCGGCGCTGATCTCGGGCGCGGTGGTCGAGCGGATGCGGTTCGGGCCGTACCTCGCGTTCATCGTGCTCTGGACGCTCGTGGTGTACGCCCCGGTCGCGCACTGGGTCTGGGGCGGCGGGTGGCTCATGACGAAGGGCGTGCTCGACTTCGCGGGCGGCACCGTCGTGCACATCAATGCCGGCATCTCGGCGGTCGTGGCGGCGCTCGTGCTCGGCTCCCGCAAGGACTACGGCCGGCAGGCGATCGTGCCGCACAACGTGCCCTTCGTGCTCCTCGGCGCCGGGCTCCTCTGGTTCGGGTGGTTCGGCTTCAACGGGGGGAGCGCCCTCGCGGCCAGCGAGCTCGCCGCACTGGCGTTCACCAACACCTTCCTCGCGCCGATGGCCACGCTGGTCGCCTGGATGCTGCTCGACTACCTCCGCACCGGCCACGCGACGGCGGTCGGCGGCGCGACCGGGGTCGTCGTCGGCCTGGTGGCGATCACCCCCGCGGCGGGCTTCGTGAGTCCCGCCGGCGCCCTCGCCCTCGGCGCCCTCGCGGCGCTGCCGAGCTACTTCGGGATCCTCTGGCGCTCGCGCACGCGGCTCGACGACTCGCTCGACGTCTTCGCGGGCCACGGCCTGGGCGGGCTCACCGGCGCGCTCCTCACCGGCGTCTTCGCCCGGAAGGCGTGGAACGCGGCCGGGAGCGACGGTCTCCTCGCGGGCAACCCCGGCCAGCTCGGCCTGCAGGCCCTCGGCGCCTCGGCGTCCCTGGTGTACGCGGGGCTCATGACCTTCGTGCTGCTGCGGCTCCTCGCGCTCCTGGTGCCGCTGCGCGCCACCGCCCGCACCGAGGGCAAGGGGATGGACGTCACCCAGCACGGCGAGGAGGCGTACGCCGACGGCGAGGGCTCGATCCTGGTGATGTCCGACGGCGCGTCCGTCGCGGCGATCACCCCGGCCATGACCCCCGAGCCCGCGGCGCGCTGACGCCGGGAGGACCCCCATGAAGCTCATCGTCGCGATCATCCGGCCCGACAAGCTGAGCGAGGTGCTGGAGGCGCTGTACCGCGCCGACGTCCGCGGGCTGACCGTGTCCAAGGTGCTCGGGCACGGCGGCGAGACCGACCGGGTCGAGACCTACCGCGGCACGACGGTCAAGGTGGAGTTGCAGGAGAAGGTGCGGCTCGAGATCGGGGTCTCCGATCACTTCGTGGACGTGACCGTGAAGGCCATCCTCGGCAGCGCCCGCACAGGCGAGGTCGGCGATGGGAAGGTGTTCGTGCTCGACGTCGAGCAGGTGCACCGCATCCGCACCGGTGAGCGCGACGAGGCCGCGGTGACGCCGCCGCTCGTCGGCCAGACCTGAGCGGGCACGTCCGCTGGCTGGGGCGCGCGACGCCGGGCCGAGGGTGGCCCGGCGTCGTGCCGTTCAGCCCTCGCTTTGCGCCGCCGCCGCGCCCTCCTCGGTCCACGGCATGAGCCGCCGCACGCGGCGGCCGGTGGTCTCGAGCAGCGAGGCGCGCGCGGCCGCGCGCGCCGCCGCGAGGGTGCCCCCGCCCTGCCGCTGCTCCGCGAGCCATTCCCTCGCGAACGCCCCGCCCCGGATCTCCGCCATGATCTCGCGCATCGCCGCGCGCGACGCCGCCGGCACCACGCGTGGCCCGCGCGTCGCGCCGCCGTAGCCGGCGGTCTCGCTGATCGAGCGGTGCATGAGGTCGAGCCCGCCCCGGTAGAGCAGGTCCACCACGAGCTTCAGCTCGTGGAAGCACTCGAAGTAGGCCACCTCCGGGCGCACGCCCGCCTCCACCAGCGTGTCGAACCCCGCCCGCACCAGCTCCACGACGCCGCCGCAGAGCACCGCCTGCTCGCCGAAGAGGTCGGCCTCCGTCTCCTCGCGGAAGGTCGTCTCGTACACGCCCGCGCGGGTGCAGCCGAGGGCGTGGAGGTACGCGACGCCGTCGGCCAGCGCGTGGCCGCTCGCGTCCTGGTGCACCGCCACGAGCCCCGGCACGCCGCGGCCGGCGGCGTACTCGGCCCGCAGCATCGGTCCCACGCCCTTCGGCGCGGCGAGCACCACGTCCACGCCGGGCGGCGCCGCGATCTCGCCGAAGTGCACGTTGAAGCCGTGCGCGAAGACGAGGGTCATCCCCGGCCGCAGCGCCGGCGCCACCTCGGCCTCGTGGATCGCGCGCATCGCCTGGTCGGGCACGAGCAGCGCGACGAGGTCGGCCCGGGCCACGGCCTCGGCGACGCGCCGCACGGGGAAGCCCGCCGCCACGGCGGCCTCCCACCCGCGCCCGCCGGGCCGCGCGCCGACCACGACGGCGATCCCGCTGTCGCGGAGGTTCTGGGCCTGCGCCTGGCCCTGGCTGCCGTAGCCGATCACGGCCACGCGACGGCCGGCGAGCCGGTCGGGCTCGGCGTCGGCGGCGCGGAAGAGGCGGGGGGACTCGGTGGGCATGCGGGGCTCCGGACCGGACGGGGAGACGACACGACGCCGAAAGCTAGCGGCCCCGCGCCCGGCACCCTTGACGCGCGCCGCCCCCGCCCCGAAGCTTCGACCCGATGCGCACGCCGCCCCGCAATCCGGCCCTGAATCGAAACGCCCTCCGCAAGCGCGGAGAGCGCGGGGGGGCCGTGGCGTAGCACCGACGTTCGCACGCACGCGCCGCCGCCCGCTCCCGGCCGAGGAGCGGGCGGCTCGTTTTTGTCCGGCACCCGGAGGCAGCCCCGTGGCCGACCCGCAGCTCGACCCGTACCGCGAACACGACGCCTGCGGCGTCGGGTTCGTGGCCCAGACCTCCGGCCTCCGCTCGCCCGAGGTGGTGCAGCTCGCCCTCGAGGCGCTGCGCCGCGTGGCGCACCGGGGCGCGGCGAGCGCCGACCACTCGGGCGACGGCGCGGGGCTGCTGACGCAGATCCCCTACCGGTTCGTGCGGCGGCAGACGCAGGAGCTCGGGCTCGCGCTCGACCCGCTCGCCACCTTCGCGATCGGCATGTGCTTCCTCCCGCCCGACCGCGCGGACGAGGCGGCGGCCCTCGTCGAGCAGGTGCTGCAGCACGACGGCCTCCCGCTCCTGGGCTGGCGCGCGGTGCCCGTGGACCCCGCGGCGCTCGGCCCCGGCGCGCGCGCGGCGATGCCGGCGATCCGGCAGGCGATCATCCGCCGGCCCGCCGGCTACCCGGACGACGACCAGTGGGAGCGCACCCTCTTCCTCGCGCGGCGCGAGATCGAGCGCCGCGCCGAGCGCGCGGGGCTCGAGGGGCTCTACGTCCCCTCGCTCTCCTGCCGCACGGTGGTGTACAAGGCGCTCTGCCAGGGCGCGAACCTCGCGCGCTTCTACCCGGACCTCGTCGCGCCGGACTTCGAGAGCGCGATCGCGATCTTCCACCAGCGCTACTCCACGAACACGCTGCCGAGCTGGCCGCTCTGCCAGCCGTTCCGCCTGCTGGCCCACAACGGCGAGATCAACACGCTCTGGGGCAACCGGAACGCGATGAGCATGCGCGCCCCGCTCCTCACCGCGCCGATGTGGGAGGGGAAGACGGAGCGGCTCGAGCAGATCATCTGGCCGAAGGGGAGCGACTCGGCCTCGCTCGACAACGCGCTCGAGCTCGTGGTGCGCTCGGGCCGCGAGCCGGTGCACGCCTCGATGATGCTGATCCCGCAGGCGTGGGAGAAGTACGCCGACGTGGACCCCGAGGTGCGGGCGTTCTACGAGTACCACCAGTGCGTCATCGAGCCGTGGGACGGCCCCGCGGCGATCGCCTTCAGCGACGGCCGCTCCGTCTGCGCGGCGGTGGACCGCAACGGCCTCCGCCCCTGCCGCTACAAGGTGCGCGGCGACGGGCTGGTGACGGTGGGGAGCGAGGTGGGGCTCTTCGACCCCGACCCCGCCGAGATCGTGGAGAGCGGCAAGGTCGGCCCGGGCGAGGTGCTGTGGGTGGACACGAGCCGCGGCAAGCTGCTGCGCAACCTCGAGGCGAAGCGCGAGATCGCGGGCCGCCGCCCCTACGCGAAGTGGGTGCGGCGCTACATGACGACGCTCGTCCCCGACCCCCTCGTCTCCGAGCCCGCCCCGACGGGCTCGCGGCTGCACGCGCGGCAGCGGCAGTTCGGCTACACCTTCGAGGACCTGCGGCTCGTGCTCGAGCCGATGGGCGCCGGCGCCCTCGACGCCGTCTGGAGCATGGGCGACGACGCGCCGATCCCGCCGCTCTCGCGGCTGCCGCACGGCGTGTACGCCTACCTGCGGCAGCGCTTCGCGCAGGTCACCAACCCGCCGATCGACCCGCTGCGCGAGGCGATGGTGATGTCGCTGCGCATGCACCTCGGCCGCCGCGGCTCGCCGCTGGTGGAGCGGCCCGCGTACGCGCGCATGCTGCGCATCGAGCACCCGGTGCTCCTCCCCGCCGAGATGGCGGCGCTGCGCAACACGCCGGGGTTCGGCGCCCGCGTCCTCGACGCCACCTGGGACCCGGCCCTCGGGCCGCAGGGGCTCCGGCCCGCGCTCGCCGTGCTCGCCGACCAGGCGGTGGCGGCCGTGAAGGGGGGCGCCCGCATCCTCGTCGTCTCCGACCGCGCCGCCGGCCCCGACCGCGCCCCGATCCCGATGCTGCTCGCCATCGGCGCGGTGCGCCGCCGGCTGGTGGACACGGGGCTCCGCGCCCGCGTGGGGCTCCTGGCCGAGGCGGGCGACGCCTTCGACATCCACCACCTCGCCTGCCTCGTGGGGTACGGCGCCGAGGCGGTGCACCCGTGGCTCGCGCTCGCCTCGGTGGAGCAGCTCTTCAGCGAGGAGCCGCACGGCCGCCTCGGCGCGGAGGAGCTCGCCGCGCGGCCCACTCCCGCGGAGGCGCAGGAGCGCTACCGCGCGGCCGCCGAGAAGGGGCTCCTCAAGATCATGTCGAAGATGGGGATCTCGACCCTGTCGTCGTACTGCGGGGCGCAGACCTTCGAGGCGCTCGGCCTGGGCGACGAGGTGATCGCGACCTGCTTCCGCGGCACCGTCTCGCCGATCGGCGGGCTGGGCTTCGAGGAGCTCGCCGAGGACGCCCTCGCGCGGCACCGCGCGGCCTGGGACGCCGGCGACACCGCGTCGCTCCCCGACTACGGCCGCGTGCGCTTCCGCAAGGACGGGGAGGAGCACGCCTGGGCCCCGCCGGTGGTGGTGGCGCTGCAGAAGGCGGCGACGAGCGGCCGGGCGGAGGACTACGAGGGGTTCCTGCAGCGGCAGCGCGCCCAGCGCCCCGGCACCCTGCGGGACCTGCTGCGCCTGCGCGCGGCGCCGGTGCCCGTGCCGCTCGCGGAGGTGGAACCCGCCCGCCGCATCGCCCAGCGCTTCGTGTCGAGCGCGATGTCCCTCGGCGCGCTCTCGCCCGAGGCGCACGCCACGCTCACCATCGCCATGAACCGCCTCGGCGCGCGCTCCAACAGCGGCGAGGGCGGCGAGGACCCGGCGCACTACCACGCCCCGGCCGGCGGCGACCGGCTCGACAACCGCATCAAGCAGGTCGCCTCGGCGCGCTTCGGCGTGACGACGGAGTACCTGGTGCGCGCCGAGGAGCTCGAGATCAAGATCGTGCAGGGCGCCAAGCCCGGCGAGGGCGGCCAGCTCCCCGCGCACAAGGTCACCGGGCTCATCGCGCGGCTGCGCCACGCGGTGCCGGGGATCAGCCTCATCTCGCCCCCGCCGCACCACGACATCTACTCCATCGAGGACCTGGCGCAGCTCATCCACGACCTCAAGACGGTGAACCCCCGCGCCCGCGTGGGGGTGAAGCTCGTCGCCGAGGCGGGGGTCGGCACCGTCGCCGCCGGCGTGGCGAAGGCGTACGCCGACTACGTGCTGATCGCCGGCCACAGCGGCGGCACCGGCGCGTCGCCGCTCTCGTCCATCAAGCATGCCGGCGCCCCGTGGGAGCTGGGGCTCGCCGAGGCGCAGGGGATGCTCGTGAAGCACGGGCTGCGGCACCGCGTCGAGGTGCGCGTGGACGGCGGGTTCCGCACCGGGCGCGACGTGGTGGTCGCGGCGCTCCTCGGCGCCGAGAGCTTCGGTTTCGGCACCGCGCCGCTGGTGGCGCTCGGCTGCCTCATGGCGCGCCAGTGCCACCTCAACACCTGCCCCACCGGCGTCGCCACGCAGCGCGACGACCTGCGCAAGAAGTTCAAGGGGACGCCGGAGCAGGTGGTGCACTACTTCCTGCTGCTCGCCGAGGAGGTGCGCGAGCACCTGGCCCGGCTCGGCGCGCGCACGCTCGACGAGATCGTCGGGCGCGCCGACCTGCTCGAGCGCGAGGAGCACCCCGAGGTCCCGCGCGCGCAGATGCTCGACCTCTCGGTGCTCCTCACGCGCCACCACCCCGGCCCCGGCACGGCGGTCCGCCGCACCGAGGCCCGCAACGACCGCCCCGGCGCCGTCCGCCTCGACGACGAGCTGCTGCCGGAGATGGTGGCGGCGCTCGAGGCGCGCGGCAGCTACAGGTGGCGGGGCCCCATCCGCAACCACCACCTCACCGTCGGCGCGCGGCTCGCGGGCGCCATCGCCGACCGCGTGGGCGACGCCGGCCTCGCCCCCGGCAGCGTGCACCTGAGCTTCGAGGGGCCGGCCGGCCAGGGGTTCGGCGCCTTCGCCTGCCGCGGGATGCGGCTCGACCTCGAGGGCGAGGCCAACGACTACGTCGGCAAGGGGCTCTCGGGCGGCGAGCTGGCGATCCGGCCCTTCCGCACCGCCGCGTACGGCAACGAGACGCACCGGCACCTGATCCTGGGCAACGTGGCGCTCTACGGCGCCACCGGCGGGCGGCTCTTCGCCGCGGGCCGCGCCGGCGACCGCTTCGCCGTGCGGAACTCGGGCGCGATCGCCGTCATCGAGGGCGCCGAGAACCACTGCTGCGAGTACATGACGGGCGGCATCGTGGTCGTGCTCGGCCGCGCCGGCCGCAACTTCGGCGCGGGGATGTCGAACGGCGTCGCCTACGTGCTCGACGAGGAGGGCACCTTCCCGACCCGCGTGAACTTCGAGATGGTGACGCTCGACGAGCTGGACGGCGAGGACGAGCGCGTGGTGCTGGCCCTCGTGCGCGAGCACGAGCGCCGCACCGCGAGCCCGCGGGCGCGCCAGCTGCTCGCCGCCTGGGAGACCTGGCGCCCCCTCTTCCGCCGCGTCGCGCCGCGCGGCGCCCGGTACCTCGCCCAGGTCCGCGCGCTGGTGCTCGGCGAGGAGTCGCGGCGCGGGGGCGAGCCGGTGGCGGTGTAGCGGCCTAGAAGAGGCCGCTGACCCTCATCGCGAAGAAGCCGTAGAAGAGCGCGAAGAGGCCACCCTCCCAGCGCGAGACCCGCTTGTCCTGGGTCAGCAGGTAGAAGAGCAGCGCCCCGCCGAGGAACACCGGCAGCGGGAGCGCCAGGATCGCGGGCGGCACCGCCACGCCGCCCACCAGCGCCGCGGTGCCGGCGACCCCGAGCGCGTTGAAGACGCAGGAGCCGAGGATGTTGCCGAGCGCCACGTCGGCCTTCCCGTGACGCGCCGCCACGGCGCTCGTCACGAGTTCCGGCAGCGTCGTCCCGAGCGAGAGCAGCGTCACTGCGAGGATGGACGGCGGGACCCCGGCCCCCGTGGCGATCGCCTCGAGCGCCCCGATCGTGAAGCGCGCGCCGAGGTAGATCCCCCCCGCCCCGGCCGCGGCGAGGGCGAGGTCCGCCGCCCGCACGCGCGCGCCGGGCGCGGGCACGCCATGGCCGTCGAGGCTCACGTCGGCCTCCGTCCGCCCCTCCGTGAGCAGGTACGCGACGTAGAGGACGTAGGTGAGCACCAGGAAGACCCCCTCGCCGCGGCCGATGCCGCCGTCCCACATCGCGAGCACCAGCAGGAACGCCGACCCCACCAGGAAGTGCAGGTCGATGAAGAGGTACTGCTCGCCGAGCCGGATCCCGCGCGGCGTGGCCATCGCCACGGCCGCGAGCACGAGCAGCAGGTTGGAGATGTTGGCCCCGAGCACGTTGCCCGCCACGATCTCGGACGTGCCGCCGGTCACGGCGACCACCGACGAGACGAGCTCGGGCAGCGAGGTGCCGACCGAGACGATGAGCACGCCCACGGCGAAGGGGGACATGCCGAGCGCGAGCCCGATCGCCTCGGCGGCCCGCGTGAAGAGCCGGGCCGCGACGAGCAGGCCGGCGAGGCTGCCGGCGAAGAGGAGGAGGCTGGCAATCATGCGGCCAGTATAGGGCGGCCCGGGCGGTCGAGACACCCGGCCCGTGCATCTTTCCCGCATGCCGCCCGATCCGGCGCCGCCCCCCGTGGCCTGGCACGCCCTCGAGACCGCGGAGGTCGCGGCCCGGCTCGGGGTCGATCCCGCCTACGGCCTCGACGAGACCGAGGCCGCGCGGAGGCTCGCGGCCGACGGCCCCAACGCGCTCGTCGAGGGCCGCGCCCGCGGGCTCGGCCGCATCGTCGCGGCCCAGTTCGCGAGCACCATCGTCGCGGTGCTGCTCGCGGCGGCGGCGATCTCGCTCGCGCTGGGCGAGCGGGCCGATGCCGTCGCCATCGTCGTCATCGTCCTCCTCAACGCCGCCCTCGGCGCCGCGCAGGAGCGCCGGGCGGAACGCGCCCTCGAGGCGCTCCGCGCCCTCGCCACGCCCAGCGTGCGCGTCCGCCGCGGCGGCACGGAACGCCGCTGCCCCGCCACCGAGCTCGTGCGCGGCGACGTGGTGCTGCTGGAGGCGGGGCTGGTCGTGCCCGCCGACGGGCGCGTCGTGGAGTCGGCCGGCCTGCAGCTGCAGGAGGCCGCCCTCACCGGCGAGTCGCAGCCGGTCGAGAAGGCGAGCCCGGCGATGGCCGCCGCGACCCCGCTCGCCGAGCGCGCGGGGATGGCGTGGCGCGGCACGGCGGTGACGCGGGGCACCGGCGCGCTGCTCGTCACCGCCACGGGGATGCGCACCGAGCTCGGGCGCATCGCCCGCCTCATGCACGAGGTGGAGGCCCCCGAGACGCCGCTGCAGCGCCGCCTCGCGCACCTCGGGCGCCAGCTCGCGGCGGCGGCGCTCGTCATCGTCGCCCTCGTGCTCGCGCTGGGCCTCGCCCTCGGCGAGGAGCCGCGGGCGATGCTGCTCACGAGCCTGAGCCTCGCCGTCGCCATCATCCCCGAAGGGCTGCCCGCCGTCGCGACCATCACCCTCGCGCTCGGCGCGCAGCGCATGCTGCGCCGGCAGGCGCTCATCCGGCGGCTGCCCGCCGTGGAGGCGCTCGGCTCGGTCACCACGATCTGCGCCGACAAGACCGGCACCCTCACGCAGAACCGCCTGACCGTCGCCGTGCTCGACGTCGCGGGCCACGAACTCGACCTCGAGGAGCTGCTGCGCCCGGCGCCCCGCGTGCAGGCCGCGCCGCCCGCGCTCCCCCGCGACGAGCTGCGGGTGCTGCTGGCCGCCGGGGCCCTCTGCAACGACGCCGCGCCCGTCACGGGCCGCGACGGCACCCCCGCGCTCGGCGGCGACCCCACCGACGTGGCGCTCGCGACGGCCGCGGCGTTCTACGGGCTCGACAAGCGGGCGCTCGACACCGCGTTCCCGCGCGTCGGCGCCCTGCCGTTCGACAGCGAGCGCCGCCGCATGACCACGATCCATCGCGTGGGAGCCGGGGCGCCGGCCTGGTGGCCCCTCGCGGGCGCGGCGGCGGTCGCCGTCACCAAGGGCGCGGTGGACGCGCTCGTCCCGCGTTGCACCGCGGTGCTCGCCGACGGCGCGCTCGTGCCGCTCGACGACCGCTGGCGCGCCCGCATCGCCGCCGCGCAGGACCGCCTCGCCGGCGCGCAGCGCCGGGTGCTGGGGGTCGCGATGCGCCCGCTCGCCGACGCCGCCGACCCGGCGCCCGAGGAGGGGCTCGCCTTCGTGGGGCTCGTGGGGTTCGTGGACCCGCCGCGCCCCGAGGCGCTCGACGCGGTGCGCACCTGCCGCGCCGCCGGCATCACGCCGGTGATGATCACCGGCGACCACCCGCTCACGGCGAGCCGCGTGGCGGCGGAACTCGGGATCGCCGACGACGGCCGCGTGGTGACCGGCGACGAGCTCGAGCGCACCCCGCCCGAAGCGCTCCCCGCGCTCGTGGCCGGCGCCCGCGTGTACGCGCGCGTGCTGCCGGAGCAGAAGCTGCGCATCGTCGAGGCGCTGCAGGCGCGCGGCGAGATCGTGGCCATGACGGGCGACGGCGTGAACGACGCCCCCGCCCTCCGCCGCGCCGACATCGGCGTGGCGATGGGGCTCGGCGGCACCGACGTGGCGAAGGAGGCAGGCGCCATGGTGCTGCTCGACGACAACTTCGCCACGATCGTCGCCGCGGTGCGCGAGGGGCGCGTGATCTTCGACAACCTGCGGCGGTTCGTCACCTACATCCTCGCGAGCAACTCCGGCGAGGTGCTCACCGTGCTGCTGGCGCTGCTCGCGGGGATGCCGCTCCCCCTGCTGCCGCTGCAGATCCTCTGGATCAACCTCGTCACCGACGGGCTGCCGGCGCTGGCACTCGGGCTCGAGCCGGGGGAGCCGGGGGTGATGCGGCGCCCGCCACGGCCCCCGCGGGAACCGGTGCTCGACCGCGAGCTGACCCTGCACGTGGCGTGGGCGGGCGTCACCATGGCGGCGCTCACGCTCCTCCCGGCGTGGCACGCACGGCGCGCGGGCAGCCCCGACTGGCAGACGCTGGCGTTCACGACCCTGACACTGGCCCAGATGGGCCACGCCCTCGCCATCCGCTCCCGCCGGGCGTCGTTCTTCACCCTCGGCGCGCGCACGAACCCGCACCTGCTGGCCGCGGTCGGGCTGACGCTGGCCCTGCAGGTCCTGGCGATCTACTGGGCGCCGCTCCAGCAGCTGCTGCACACGCGCCCGCTGCCGGCGGCGGAACTCGGCGTCGCCGTGCTCGCGGCGTCGGGGATCTTCTGGCTCGTGGAGCTCGAGAAGCTCCTGCGGCGGCGGGCGGACCGCCGGCACGAGGGCGGGCGCTGATCCCGCGTCGGGCCGGCGCCGGGCCGCCCGTTGCGGGACCGCGCACGTGGCCGCTAACTTGCTGGTCAGCAAGCAAGCATCATGGCCACCAGGCTCCCCACGCCCGACCGGGCCCGCGACGCCGCCCGCAGCCGCGAGGCGATCCTCGACGCCGCCGAGCGGCTCTTCGCCGCCCGCGGCTTCGAGGCGACGAGCCTCCAGGAGGTCGGCGAGGCCGCCGGCCTCTCCCGCGGCTCCCCCGGCTACTTCTTCGGCACGAAGCAGGAGCTGTACGAGGCGGTGCTGGCGCGCTGCTACGCCCGCGCCACGCAGGCGGTGCGGTCGGGCCTCGCGCGCGCGCTCAAGAGCGGCGAGCCCGCCGACGTGGTGCTCGCCGGCGCCGTCGGCGAGTACTTCGACTTCCTCACCGCCAACGAGCCCTTCATGCGCCTGCTCGAGTGGGAGGCGCTCGGCGGCGGCCGGGTGGTCGCCGGCCTCCCCCCGCACGCCGAGGCGCTGCAGGAGGCGCTGACCGCGCTCGTCACGGAGCTGGGGCTCTCGCGCCACCGGCGCGCCGAGGCAGCGCACCTGCTCCTCAGCGTCATGGCGCTCTGCTGGTTCCCCGTCATCCACGCCACCACCCTCCTGCCCGGCATGGGGCTCGACCCCGCGTCGCCGTCGTTCCGCGCGGAGCGGCGGCGCCACGTCGTCGAGCTGGTGCGGCAGGGGATGTCGTCCATCATCCGCACGCGCGCCGCAAGGAGGCCCGCATGACCGACGTGCTCGCCACGCCCAGCCGCCCCCCTGCCCCCGAGCCCCCCCCGGTGCTCGCCACCGAGCAGGAGGCCCGCGAGGTCGCGGAGGCCGCGCGCGAGAAGGACTGGCAGGCGCCGAGCTTCGTGCGCCGGATGTTCGAGGGGAAGCTGGAGCTGGGGCTCGTCCACCCGTTCCCGCAGCAGGACCCCGCCGACATCGCCAAGGCGAAGCCGTTCATGGACCGCCTGCGGCGCTTCCTCGAGACGCGGGTGGACAGCGACCGGATCGACCGCGAGGGGAAGATCCCCGCCGAGGTGATCGACGAGCTGCGCGCGATGGGCGCCTTCGGGATCAAGATCCCCGAGGAGTACGGCGGCCTCGGCCTCTCGCAGACGAGCTACACGCACGCCATCGGCCTCGTCACGAGCCAGGACGGCTCGCTCACGGCGCTCCTCTCGGCGGCGCAGAGCATCGGCGTGCCGGGCCCCCTCAAGATGTTCGGCACGGCGGAGCAGAAGGCGAAGTACCTGCCGCGCCTCGCGAAGGGCGCCATCTCGGCGTTCGCCCTCACCGAGCCCAACGTCGGCTCCGACCCCGCCGCGATGGCCACCTCCGCCACCCTGTCCGCCGACGGCACGCACTGGGTGCTCAACGGCGAGAAGCTCTGGTGCACCAACGGCACGGTGGCCGAGCTGATGGTCGTCATGGCCCGCACCGGGCCGAAGCGGATCACGGCCTTCATCGTGGAGACCGCCTGGCCCGGCGTGGAGGTGGTGCAGCGGCTCCACTTCATGGGGCTCAAGGGGATCGAGAACGGCGTCATCCGCTTCACCGACGTGAAGGTGCCGGCCGAGAACGTCCTCTGGGGCGAGGGGAAGGGACTCAAGCTCGCGCTGATCACCCTCAACACCGGCCGGCTCACCCTCCCCGCCTCCTGCGCGGCCGGCGCCAAGCGCTGCCTCGAGATCGTGCGCCGCTGGGCGGCGAACCGGGTGCAGTGGGGGCAGGCGGTCGGCAAGCACGACGCGGTGGCGCAGAAGATCGGCCGCATGGCCGCCGACACCTACGCGCTCGAGGCGGTGAGCGACCTGAGCTCGCTCCTCGCCGACCGGGGCGACGTGGACATCCGCCTCGAGGCGGCGCTCGCCAAGATGTGGAACACCGAGGTCGGCTGGCGGATCGTGGACGACACCCTGCAGGTGAAGGGCGGCCGCGGCTACGAGACCGCCGACTCGCTGCGCAGCCGCGGCGAGCGCCCCGACCCGGTGGAGCGGATGATGCGCGACTTCCGCATCAACCTGATCTTCGAGGGCAGCTCGGAGATCATGCGGCTCTTCATCGCGCGCGAGGCGGTGGACACGCACTTCAAGCTCGCCGGGGCGCTGATCGATCCGAAGGCGCCGCTGGGCGCCAAGGTGCAGGCGCTCCTGCGCTCGGCGGCGTTCTATGCCACGTGGTATCCGGCGCTCTGGCTCCCGGTCCGCGGGTGGTTCGGGATGGGCGAGTTCGGGCCGCTCACGGGCCACATGCGCTTCGTGGAGCGGCGAAGCCGCAAGCTCGCGCGCACCATCTTCCACTGCATGGTGCGGTTCGGGCCGAAGCTCGAGAAGCGGCAGGCGGTGCTGGGTCGCCTCGTCGAGATCGGGGCGGAGCTCTTCGCGATGACCGCCACGTGCAGCCGCGCCGCGACCGCGCACCGCGCGAACCCCGCCGACCGCGGCCCGGTGGAACTGGCCGACGTCTTCTGCCGGCAGGCGGCGCGGCGGGTGGACGAGAAGTTCGCCGCGGTCTGGCGGAACGACGACGTGGCGACCTCCGCGCTCGCCCGGAAGTTCCTCGACGGGGCGTACCCCATGCTCGAGGAGGGGATCGCGGCGCGGGGGGACTGAGGCCGGGCCGCCGGCATCCGAGCCCTGTCCACGGGGCGTCACGCGCGCAGACGATGCAGTTCAGCGTGATCATCCGCCGCCCGGTCCGGCCGCTACCCGTCAGCGGCACGTCGGTCTGGCCGCTGCCGAAGCCGGAGGGGAGACGCCCGGGGCCTCTCGCCTGGGTGGGACTCGTCACGCGCATGCCGTCATTGCCGGTTGAGGACGATGAGGAAGTCGTCCACGAACGTCGTGATCGGGTCGTCGCCGATCGCGTCGATGCGCGTGGACGAGCGCGTGCCGCGCACGGTGAAGAAGTTCACGCCCGGCCGCCCGCAGGAGCCCGTGAAGGCCGTGCTGTTCCGGTCGTTGTTCGCGGGCAGCACGGTGCACTGGAAGTCCGTGCCGGGGAATGACACGTACTGCACGGTGCCGAGGTTGACGAAGGCCTCGCTGTCGAACTGCAGCTCCCACGCGTACTCCGAGACGGCGGGCGGGACGAACCGGCGATTCGTGATCGTGCCCACCCACCTCCCCTCCCACGGGTCGGTGGACGGTGGCGGTGGTGGTGGCTGCGGTGACGCGGTCACGGAGATCGTCACGGTCACCGTGACCGTCTGCGTGCCGCTCGTGACCGTGATGGTGACCGTCGAGGTGCCCGTAGCGGTCGGCGTGCCCGAGATCACCCCGGTGGCGGGGTTGAGCGTCAGCCCCGCCGGCAGCGCCCCACCCGTCACCACGAAGCCGTAGCTGCCGGTGCCGCCGGAGGCCTGGATCGCCAGCGAGAACGGCTGGCCCAGCACGCCGCTCCCTGCCGGGGCCGACGCGGTGAGCGGCGGCACCACGCGCAGCGTGAGCGCGCGCTCGTCGGCGTCGCCGTCGCTGGTGACGCGCACGTCGAAGGTGGACGTCCCTGCCGTGGTCGGCGTGCCGGCCAGGGTGCCGTTCGTGGCGAGCGCCAGCCCGGCCGGCAGCGTGCCACCCGTCACGGTCCAGGCGCGCTGGCTGCCGCCGCCCTCGGCCTGCAGGGTGACCGAGTAGGCGCGGCCGGCGACGGCGTCCGGCAGCGACGTGGTGGTGACGCGCAGCGTCGGCTGCAGGTCGAGCGTGAGCCGCGCGAGCTCGAGCGTCGGGGGGTAGTCGAACAGCTGGTCGTCCACCGGGCAGCCGGTCCCGGTGCGGCGAACCACGAGCGTGATCGTGGCGGCCCCCTCGCTCGGCACGCCCGCGGCGGTGCGGAGTTCGGCGATCGTCCGCGTCAGCAGCGGCGAGGGATACGTGCCACCGCCCGGCGCGAGGCGCGCCAGCTCGGTGCTGCCGGTCGTGATGACGAGTTGCTCGTTCGCGACGGCGCCGTTGATCGGGCAGCGGATCGCCCGCGCGCTGCCCTGCAGCAGCAGCCGCCGCGCGCGCGACGCCACGGACCGCGTGAGCTGGGTCACCTGCGCACCCGGCGACGCTCCCCCGGCGACCGCCGCCTCGACCAGCGGCGCGTTGTCGGCGTCCTCGATGCGCACCAGCAGCGGCGTGCCGCAGAAGTGCACGTCGGCGCCGAGGTCGGCGGTGGAGATCCCGGGGAGCCCCTGGATCGTCTGTGCAAAGCCGAAGAGCTGACGGTACTGGCTCCAGTCACCGTCGGCGCGGCACTGTCCGAACGCGGGTTCCCGCACCCGCGCCACGTTCCGTCCCACGGTCGCGAAGGCGTCGCTCTGCAGGGCAGGCAGCCCCGCCTGCGCGAACCAGGTCCCTATCTGGATCCCGTCCTTGGCCTTGGCCACGAGCTCGGCCGCGCCCGCCCGCGTGGTCGCATCGATGCGCGACAGCTCGGCGTCGATGAACGCCAGCGTCGTCGCGCCCTGCTGCGACAGCGCCCCGCCGAGGTCCGGGACACCCGCCGCGCACGCCTCCGCCGGCGGGGCTCCCGGGGCGAACGCGTCCACGAACGCCTCCCGGCGGGCTGCCCATTCGAACATGGGCGCCGCGTTCGCCTTGAACTGCGAGATCGTCTCGCTGACCGTCGCGCGGAAGACGGTCACCGCCGCGTCGTACCTGGCGCACAGCGCGTTGCCCCAGTCGATCGCCACCTGGCGCACCGTGGCATCGCCCTGCGGCGACGCGAGCTGGAAGGCCGCGCGCATGGCCAGCTCGGCGCGGTCCGCGCCCAGCAGCTGCTGGTCGAGGGTGCTCCCGCTGGCCATGAGGGCGATCGCGTCACGTGCCGCCTGGAGCCGGCCCGCGAGGTCGGCCGGAAGGACGACGAGCTCCGCGCTCCCGTCGGCGGCTCGTGCCGCGGCCGGCGGCGCGCCGGGATCCGCACCCGACCTGAAGTTCACGGCGGGGGGCTGAAGGCCACCGAGGACGAATCCGGACAGCCGCGCGCGCAGCACGCGGCTGCCGGCATCGATCTCGGTCGGCAGCGGGACGGCCGCCGGCGTGAGCAGCACGAACGCCTCGGCCGCGCGCGGCGCCGAGCCACCAGGCAGCGTCAGCTCCAGCACCGCGGGGCGATCGAACGTCACGTCGGCGGGTGCGACCGAGAAGCGCGCCCGCTCGCCGGCCCCGGCCGCAGTGCCGGGCGTGATGGTGATCGACACCGGCGAAGCCAGCGCGCCGGAGGGCACGGTGAGGGTCACCCGTGCACCGCCCCCGAGCTCCGCCGTCACCGCCCCGCCCTGCGGGCCGATCGATGCGGTCCCCGTCGAGGGCGGCGTCGTGTTCGGCGCCACGGGCTCGCCGCCACACGCGGCGGCGAGAAGGAGGAGCAGCGGGGCAGCGGTCTGGATGCGCATGGCAGCGGATCGGGGACGGAGGAATGCGCTGAGCGGCAGCACGGCTCACGCGCTCGGCTGGCGGCCAGTTTGGACCTCGAGCCACTCGCGGAGATGGCGGATCATCTCCTCGGTGGACGCGAACACCCGCTTCTCACCCACCCCGAGCAGTTCGATCAGGCCGGCCAGCTCCGCCGGCCCGTCCACGGCACCTACGCGCAGCATGAAGTACCGGCTGGCGGAGGACCAAGGCGAGTAGTCAGGCTGGGGCATGGGCGCCTCTGGCGGGAAGACAGTGTCGGACACATTTTGCGGCATCCCTGCCAATTCCCCGCCAAATGCGCCGTCAAATGACTGTCGGCCAACACTTTGACGCGCCTAGACTCGTGCTCCTCACCCTCGGCGTGCTCGAGCTCCGCCGGGGCGAGGCGGTGCTTCTGGCGCGGCGACGAAAGGAGCTGGGGCTGCTCGCCTGGCTCGTGGACCGGGACGGCGCCACCGTCACTCGCGCTGAGCTGGCCGAGCTCCTCTGGCCCGACCGCGACGAGGAGCGCGCCCGGCGCTCGCTGCGGCAGGCGCTGAGCGAACTGCGCCAGGTGCTGGGTACCGGGCTCGAGAGCGATGGCCCGGAAGTCCGGCTCGCCCCGGGCAGCGTCGTCCTCGATGCCGAGGTCTTCGAGCGCGAAGTGGCGGAGGGGCAGCACGACGCGGCGCTGGCCCGGTGGACCGGCGAGTTCCTTCCCGGGCTCGACGACGTCGCGAGTCCGGCCTTCCGCCAGTGGCTGGAGGGCGAGCGGGAACGGCTGCGCCGCCGGCTGGAGCAGGCCGCCGAGTCGCTCATCGCCGACGCGACCGCGCGTGGCGCCTGGCCGCGCGCCGCGGCGGTGGCGCGGCGGTGGACCGCCTGTGTCCCCCTGTCGGCCCGGGCGCATGAGCGCCGGGTCGAGGTGCTGCTCGATGGGGGCGCGCTCGACGAGGCACGCGACGCCCTCGCCGAGGCCCGGGCCGCGCTCGCGCCGGAGGCGGACGACACCTTGCCGCCCGGGCTGCAGCGGCTGGCGGGTCGCGTGACCTCGGGGGACGCCCGGACCGCCGCCAACCAGCCGACCGCGCATTCCCCCGACTTCATCGACCCGCGCGACATGATCGGCTCGCTGATGCACCGCTTCGCGTCGGTGCGCCGTGGCGGGAGCGCGTGTGTCCGGGTGGAGGGCGAGGAGGGGACGGGACGCACGCGCCTGCTGCGGGAGTTCCTCGATCGCGCGCAGCGGGGGGAGACGCGCCCCGTCGTGCTGCACGCCCGCGCGCGGCCGAGCGAGCGCGACCGGGATGGCGCCCTGCTCGAGCGGCTGCTGTCCCCGCTCACCGGGGCGCCCGGCCTCGCCGCCACCCCGCCCGAGGCCCTGGCCGCGATCGCCCGCGTGGTCCCGGCGCTGCCCGAGCGCTTCCCGGGGCTCCCCGCCGACGGCGGCGCACTCGCCGACGCCGTCGCCCGCGCGCTCGGCGAGGTCGCCGAAGAGCAGCCGGTGGTGATCGCGGTCGACGACCTCGCGTCGGCGGATGCGCTCTCGACCCGGGTCGTCGCCCGCCTGCTCCGGGACCCCGTGCCCGGGACGATGCTGCTCGTGACGGGGCGCCCGGGCGAGCTCGCGGGCGGCGAGATCGGCCCTGCGCTCATGGACGGCGAGGCCGCGGCGGTGCGGCTGCAGCCGCTCGACCCCGCCGGCGTGGCGCGGATGCTCCGCTCGATGCTGCCGCTCGCGCCCTCGGACGTCGAGCCGCTGGCGTCGCGGCTCCACGCCGAGACCGGTGGCGTGCCGGGCAGCGTCCGCGACGTGGCGGACGCGCTCGTGGACGAAGGGCTGCTGCGGCTCTCCACGGGGGGCACCTGGCGGCTCGCGCGCGACCTCGCGGACCTTCCGGCCGGTGCCCTGATGGATGCGCGGGCCCGCGCGGAGCGCCAGCTCGGCCGGCTCGACCCCGAGGCCCGCGCCGTACTCGAGTCGGCCGCGGTGCTCGACCGGCCGGTGCCCCCCGCGGTGCTGGGCGCGATGAGCGGGGCCGGGCCGGTGCTGCCCGACGCCATCGGCACGCTGCTGCTGCGCCACCTGCTGCGCGAGCCGATGCCGGGCACCTATGAGGTGGCCAGCGACGTCCTCCGCCGTGCCGTGGGCGACCGCCTGCCGCCGGTAAGGCGGCGCGCGCTCCACCGCGCGGCTGCGAGGGCGCTGGCGGCGTCCGTCCCGTCGTCCCGCGAGGCGGTCGCCCGGCACCGCCGGGCCGGCGGCGGCCCGTGGCGCGCCATGCTCGACGAGCGGCCGGGGTGGGTGGTCGCCGGCGCCGGCGCCGCGCTCGCGATCGCCACCGCCGCCGTGATGCTGCCGTCGCGGGCGCCCGCCGCTGGCCCCGGCGACGGCACGCCGATCGTCCTCGCCGACGTGCCGCCCGCCGCGAACGACTCGCTGACCGCGCGCGCCATCCAGACCGCCGCGACGATCGACCTGCAGGCGGCACCGGGGCTCGCCGTGCTCCCGCGCTCGCTCGTGCGCGACGTGCTGCAGCGGATGGGACGCGAGCCCCTGGCCCCGATGGACGAGATGCTGGCCCTCGAGGTCGCGGAGCGGGCGGGCGCCGCGTACGCGCTGGCCCTGGAGGCGACGCCCGCCAACGGCACGTGGGTGCTCTCCGCGCGCCTGCTCGAGCCGGCCACCGGGCGCGCGCGCTGGAGCGGCCGGGAGACGGTGCGTGACGAGGCCCAGCTCATCCGCGCGCTCGACCGCCTGCTGGTGCGGGTGCGGCGCGAGGCCGCGGGCCGCGATCCGGCGCGCCGGCCGCTGCCCGACGTGACGACGCCGTCGCTCGCCGCGCTCCGCGCCTATGCCGAAGGACGCCGCGACTTCGAGCGGCGCGAGTACCAGTCGGCGGAGGCCGCATGGCAGCGCGCCGTCGCGCTCGACAGCGGCTTCGCGCTCGCGTGGGCCGCCCTCGCAGACTTCGCTTACACCCGGCGCAACGACCCGGTGACGGCCGAGGCGTACCTCGCGCGGGCGCGGCGCGCGGAGGATCGCCTCACCGAGCGCGAGGCGCTCGCGCTGCAGGTCACCGACGCGCGCCTGCGCGGCCCGGCCACGCGCCACGTCGAGCTCGCGCGGCGGCTCGCGGAGGCGTATCCGGACCGCTCCACCTGGTTCAATTACGGGACGGTACTCATGGGCGCCGACCGGTGCGGCGAGGCGCTGCCCGCGCTGCGCGAGGCGCTGCGGCGCGACACGGCGTTCGTGGGCGCCTGGATCAACGTCGCGACCTGCCAGCAGAAGCTCGAGCGGTTCGACTCGGCCCTCGTCGCCTACGAGTCCGCTGCGCGCCTCGACTCCACGGTGCGCCTCGACCCGGGGTACAACCAGGAGTGGGGCACGGCGCTCGTCCGCGCCGGCCGGCTCGCCGACGCGGAGGCGCTGCACCGGCTTCTCCTCGCTTCCCCGGAGCCGCTCCGCCAGTCGCGCGGCTACCGGTCGCTCGGCTACCTCGCCCTCTGGCGCCAGCGACCGCAGGAGGCCGAGCAGGCGTTCGCGGACGCGCTCGCCCGCGTCCGGGACCGCGGCGACGTGGTGACGCTCCGCTCGCACCTCCTGCGCGCGCAGGCGCTCGAGCTGGCCGGCAGTCCCGCGGCCGCCCGGCGCGAGCTGGACGCGGCCGCGCGGCTCGTGGCCGGCGGCCTCTCCACGGAAGCGCCGTTCCTCTTCTACGCCGCGATGGAACTGCACCGGCACGGGATGGCGCCGGGTGCCGGCCTCGCGGAAGGCGCGATCGCGAAGGTAGCGCGCCCCTCGCGCACGCCCGATGCCGCCGTCGCCGCCATGCTCGCCGCGCGCCGCGAGCTGGCCGCCGGCCGGCCGCGCGAGGCGCTCGACTCGCTCCGCGGCCCCGCGCCCGCCTCCCTCGCACCGTACGCGCTCGCCCTTCGCCGCCGCGCGTACGCCGCCCTCGGCGCCCGCGACACGGCGGCGATGCTGCTCGACTCGCTGGTGCGGCTGCCGGTCTATGGCTACGAGGCGCAGGCGTTCCGCATGCTCGAACTCCGCGAGGCGCAGCGGGAGCCGCCCCGCTGACCGGAAACGAGACGGCCGGCCCGGGAATCCCGGGCCGGCCGTCTCGCGCCGTGGTTCCGCCTGCTACTTGCCGAGGCGGGTGACGTTCTCGGCGGCGGGCCCCTTCTGCCCCTGCACGATGTCGAACTCCACGCGCTCGCCGTCGGTCAGGCTCTTGAAGCCCTGGCCGCTGATGGCGGAGTGATGGACGAAGCAGTCCTTGCCGCCGCCATCGGGGGTGATGAAGCCGAAGCCCTTCGCGTCATTGAACCACTTCACGGTGCCAGTCGAACGCATGCGAACCGCTCCCTGTTCCGGCGTAATCGGCATGCGTCGCCGCACCGACTACGGACGTTCGTGATTGATCGCCCGTCACGACGGGCCGGCCGCCGCACCGGGGTGCGACGATCGCGACACGGAGATTGGTGATGAGGACTCCGGCGCCGGGGGCACGCGCGCCAGTGCGCGTGCGACGCGACCCCGCAGGGTATCACCCGGTGACCGCCCGCGCAATCGCGCGCCCGGCTCAGTGCTGGTGCTGGCCGCCCGCGGCGGCGCCGGCCTTTCCGCCGCCGTCCTTCCTGCAGGCGCAGTCGCACCCCTTTCCGGCGGCCGCGCCGCCGGCCCCGCCGCCGCCGTGGGAGGCATGCTCGCCACCCCCGCCCATGTCGTGCCCGCCGCCCCCCATCCCACCCTCCTTCGCCTCGCGCATGACGTGCAGCGACTCGGTGCCCTTGAGCTGGGCGTGCGTGGCATCCACGTGGAAGCCCTTCGGGCCGGCCATCCGCACCACGAAGCGCCCGCCGCCCGCCGGCGCGAAGCCGAGCTGCGAGAGGTCCCAGGCGTAGGTCGAGTGCCGGGCGAAGTACTCCTCCTGCGCCGTCACGAGCTTCGTGAGGTCGAGGCGCAGCGCCCCCAGCGCCTTCTCGGCGGCCGGTGTCGCGGCAGTCGCGACGGTCACGCGGTGCACGGTGACCTGGGCGGTGGCGGGGGCCGCGCCGGCCAGGACGGCGACGGCGGCGAGGACGACGGCGGGGCGGCGCATCGAATGGGCTCCGGGAGCGGGGGGCGTCGCTTATGATTCGCCCCAGTACGATGGACGCGCGGCGGGCGCGCGTCCAGAGACCCCACGGCAGGCAGGCGACGATGGCGATTGCGGAAGGACGCACCCTCCCGTTCACGGGCCCCGAGGCCGTGGACCGCGCGGTGCTCGAGACCTTTCCCTACGAGGGTCCGGAGCAGCAGATCGTCACCGAGACCCGCGAGTTCAGCGCCGTCTGCCCCTACTCCGGGCTCCCCGACTACGCGCTGCTCACGATCCGCTACGTCCCCGCCGGCCGCTGCGTGGAGCTGAAGAGCCTCAAGTACTACGTGACGAGCTACCGCAACGTGGGGATCTACCAGGAGCACGCGACCGCGAAGATCGCCGAGGACCTCTTCGCGGTGCTGGCGCCGAAGTCGCTCACCGTCTCGACGGTGTACAACGTGCGCGGCGGGTTCGAGACGACCTGCAGCGTGACGCTCCCCGCCGCCGGCTGAGCGCCGCCGCCCGCGCGCTCACGCGCCGGGCGCGACGCCCGAGGCCTCCAGCAGCAGCTCCGCCATCTCCGCCAGCCCGTCGGCGGCGGGGATGACCGCGCGCCACTCCACGGGCAGCGCCGCGTCACCGTTCCGCGCGCCCACCAGCGCCCCCACCGTCATGGCGAGGTCCGCGTCGCCCGCCGCCGCGTCGAGCGCGTGGTCCGGCCGCGGCTCGTGGTACGCGAGCCAGAGCGCCCGCACCGCCGTCGCCCCCGCCGCGGGCAGGCCCCGCACCGCCGCGTCCACCTCGCCGGCGCGCACGAGCGGGAGGCGTCGCAGCGCGTCGAGCAGCGGGAGCGGCGACTCGTTGTTGCGCAGCGCCTCGATCACGTCGAGGACGAAGTCGCGCCACCCCGCCACGAAGCGCGCCACGGCCACGTTCACCGCGGCCGCGCCCCACGCGGCGACCGGGTCGGCGTGCGTGAGGAGCGCGGCGTGCCAGGTGGCGGACAGCAGGTGCCGCGGCGACCCGGCGAAGCGGAGCGCGACGGGCACGAGCCGCGGCAGGAGCGCGGCGTCGGCGCGGCCGTCCACCACCTCGGGCGGCGGGGGCGCGTGGTACGCGTCGAAGAACCCGAGGGCCTCGCGCGTCCACGCGCCGAGTGCCGTCGGCTGGCGCCGCGCCTCGGCGGCCCAGGCCGTCATGAGCCGCTCGAAATCGGGCTGCGGCTGCAGCAGCGCCTCGCCGAGCAGCGCCGCGAGCAGCGGCTCGCCGCCGGGCTGGTCCGGCGGGGCGCCGCCCGCGGCGACGGCGGCCCGCGCGCGGCCGGCGGCGAGCCCGAGCAGGGCGCCGCGGGCGCGGTCGGCGGGGGCGAGGGCAGGGGCCGGCATGACCCCATGATAACGGCCCCGCGGCCGCGCTATCTTGCGCATCATCCCTCCCGTCTCACCCGCTCGACCGAGGACCGGACGCGTGCCCACCGACTCGCTGACCGTCACCGACAACCGCACCGGCCGGCAGTACGAACTGCCGATCCACGAGGGCGCGATCCGCGCCGCCGACCTGCGCCAGATCAGGACCGGCGCCGACGACTTCGGGCTCCTCGCCTACGACCCGGCGTTCATGAACACCGCCGCCTGCCGCAGCGCGATCACCTTCATCGACGGCGACCGCGGCATCCTGCGCTACCGCGGCTACCCCATCGAGCAGATCGCCGAGAAGTGCAGCTTCCTCGAGGTCGCGTACCTGCTCTGCGAGGGCGAGCTGCCGACCCGCGCCCAGCTCGACCGGTGGGTGGACGACGTCCGCTACCACACCTACGTCCACACCAACATCACCAAGTTCCTCGAGGGGTTCCGCTACGACGCGCACCCGATGGGGATGCTCCTCGGCGTCTGCGGCGCGCTCTCGACCTTCTACCCCGACGCGAAGGACATCCACGACCCCGCCAACCGCTACCTGCAGCGGGTGCGGATGGTCGCGAAGCTCCCCACGATCGCGGCGTTCATCTTCCGCCACTCCCGCGGGCTGCCGTACGTCTTCCCGCGCAACGACCTCGAGTACATCCCGAACTTCGTCAACATGACGTTCGCGGTGGGCGGCGAGCACCAGCCGAACCCGGTGCTCCAGCGCGCGCTCGAGATCCTGCTCATCCTGCACGCCGACCACGAGCAGAACTGCTCCACGAGCGCCGTGCGCGCCGTCGGCTCCTCGCACGTGGACCCGTTCTCGGCGGTCTCGGCCGGGATCGCGGCGCTCTACGGCCCGCTGCACGGGGGCGCCAACGAGGCGGTGCTCACCATGCTCGACGAGATCGGCGACAAGCGGCACATCCCCGCCTTCATCGAGCGGGTGAAGAGCGGCCAGGGCGGGCGGCTCATGGGCTTCGGCCACCGGGTGTACAAGTCGTACGACCCGCGCGCGAGGCTCATCAAGAAGGTGGCCTACGACGTCTTCGAGCAGACCGGGCTCAACCCCAAGCTCGAGATCGCCCTCGAGCTGGAGCGGATCGCGCTCGAGGACGAGTACTTTATCGCGCGGAAGCTGTACCCGAACGTGGACTTCTACTCGGGGATCATCTACCAGGCGATGGGCTACCCGACCGACTACTTCACCGTGCTCTTCGCGCTGGGGCGGCTGCCGGGGTGGCTCGCGCAGTGGGAGGAGATGCTCGGCGACAAGGAGCAGAAGATCGCCCGCCCGCGGCAGCTCTACGTCGGCGCCGCGGAGCGGGAGTTCGTGCCGATGGCGATGCGGAAGTGAGCTACTCGCCCTCGAGGTAGGTGTACCCCTCGAGCCCCGCGACGAAGTCGGCGATGAACGAGTTGGCCAGCGCGCGGTCGAGGCCGCGCGCGGCCCCCACCTTCCGGCGGAAGGTGGCGAGCAGGTCGGAGGCGTGGAACTGCACGTAGTTCAGCACCTCCGTCACCGTGTCGCCGTGCACGAGGTCGGTCACCTCGTACCCCGTGTCCGTCAGCTCCACGTGCACGGCGTTGGTGTCGCCGAAGAGGTTGTGCAGGTCGCCCAGGATCTCCTGGTACGCCCCGGTGAGGAAGATCCCGAGGATGTACGGCTCGCCGTCGCGGTACGGGTGCAGCTCGAGCGACGGCTTCCCCTTCCGCCCCCCCACGAAGCGGTCGATCACCCCGTCGGAGTCGCAGGTCACGTCCTGCAGCGTCCCCCGCCGCGTCGGCCGCTCCGTCAGCCGGTGGATCGGCATGATGGGGAAGAGCTGGTCGATCGCCCAGTTGTCGGGGAGCGACTGGAAGAGGGAGAAGTTGCAGAAGTAGCGGTCCACCAGCGTGGCGTCGAGGTGGGCCGCGATCTCGGGGAAGCTCCCCTTGTCGTCGCCCAGCAGCCGCTGGATCGCCGCCATCGTGGCGAGGTAGTACTCCTCCGCCGCCGCCTTGTCGCGCAGCGAGAAGACCCCGCTCGCGAAGAACTCCTGCGCCCGCTCCTTGGCGAAGACGGCGTCGTGGAACGCCTCCTCCACCGTCTCCATCGAGAGGGCGTCGAGGTTCTCCTTCAGCTCGTGCAGGAGGGTGTGGCCGTCGTCGGCGAGCGGCGGCGGCGCGGGGTCCGACTGCGACTCCACGTCGATGACGTTCAGGAGCAGCAGCGCGTGGTGCGCCGTGATCGCGCGCCCCGACTCCGAGATGAGGTGCGGCATCGGCAGCTCCTCGTCCCGGCACCGGTTGCCGATCGTGTACACCACGTCGGCCGCGTACTCGCGCATCGTGTAGTTGACGCTCGCGGTGCGCGTGCTCCGCGAGCCGTCGTAGTCCACCCCCAGCCCGCCGCCCACGTCCACGTGGGTGATGTCGAAGCCCAGGCGCCGCAGCTCGACGTAGTACCGCGAGACCTCCTCGAGCCCCGCCTTCACGAAGCGGATGTCCGTGATCTGGCTGCCGAGGTGGAAGTGGACGAGCTTGAGCAGGTGCGTCCGCCCCTCGCGCTCCAGCCGGTCGAGGAGGCGCGTCAGCTCCGGCGCCGCGAGGCCGAACTTCGACTTCTCGCCCCCCGATTTCGCCCACCGCCCCGACCCCTCGGTCGCGAGCTTGATCCGCACCCCCATGGTGGGCACCACGTCCAGCTCCTCGGCCACGCGCAGGAGCACGTCGAGCTCGTTCAGCTGCTCCAGCACCACGAAGACCTGGTGCCCCACCTTCTGGCCCATCAGGGCGAGGCGCATGAACTCCTCGTCCTTGTAGCCGTTGCAGACGATGACGTGGTCGCTCGACTCCTGCAGCCCCAGCACCGCCATCAGCTCCGGCTTGCTCCCGCACTCGAGCCCGACGCCGTGCTTGGCGCCGAACTCGACGACCTCCTGCACGACGTGCCGCTGCTGGTTGACCTTGATCGGGTAGACGGTGGTGTAGCTCCCCTCGTACCCGAACTCCTCCATCGCCCGCCGGAACTGCTCGGCCAGCGCCTCGATCCGCGACTTGAGGATGTCGGAGAAGCGGATGAGGAGCGGGAGCCCGACCCCCTGCGCGCTCAGGTCCATCGCGAGCGTGTAGAGGTCGAGCGCGCGCCTGGGGTTCGCGTCGGGGTGCACCTGCACGTGCCCCTCCGCGTTGACGCGGAAATAGCCGAGCCCCCAGCCGGCCATGTTGTACAGCTTCTCGGCGTCCTTCACGGTCCAGCTGGCGGTCGGCGCGACGGTCGTGGCGATGGGGCGCTCCAGGTGGAAGTGCGACGCCGGTAAAATAGGGATCGCCGCCCGCGCCGAAAGCGGCACGCCGCCGGCGGCGCCCGCCGGGCACCCTCCACCGCCTCCCGGGTAGAGCGCTGATGACCCTCGCGACCCCCTCCCGTCCCGCCGCGGCGCCGGGGACCGGCCTGCCGGTCGTCGTGGTCGGCGCCGGCCTCGCCGGCCTTGCCTGCGCCCGCGCGCTCGCGGCGGCGGGGCGGCGGGTGCGGCTGCTCGAGCGCGGCGACGGGCCCGGCGGCCGCGTGCGCACCGACGTGGTGGACGGCTTCCGGCTCGACCGCGGGTTCCAGGTGCTGCTCACCGCGTACCCCGAGGCGCGGATCCAGCTCGACTACGTCGCGCTCGACCTGCGGCGGTTCTACCCCGGCGCGCTCGTGCGCGCCGAGGGGCGGTTCCACCGCGTCGCCGACCCGTTCCGCCAGCCGCTCGACGCGCTCCGCTCGCTCGGGAACCCGGTCGGCAGCCTGCGCGACAAGCTGCGCGTCCTGTCGCTCCGCAGCCGCGCGCTCGAGGGGACCCTCGCCCAGCTCTGGCGCCGCCCCGCGACCACGGCGCTGCAGGAACTCGTGCGCCAGGGCTTCTCGCCACGGATGATCGAGCGCTTCTTCCGCCCCTTCCTCGGCGGGATCTTCCTCTCGCGCGACCTCGACACGTCGAGCCGCATGCTCGACTTCGTGATGCGGATGATGGCCGAGGGCGACACCGCGGTGCCGGCGCGCGGGATGGGGGCGATCAGCGAGCAGCTCGCCGCCACGCTCCCTGCGGGCACCCTCCGGCTCGGCGCCGAGGTGACCGCCGTCGCGCCCGACGGCGTCACCCTCGCCGGCGGCGAGCGGCTCCCCGCGGCCGCCGTGGTCGTGGCCACGGAGGGCGACGTCGCCGCGCGGCTGCTCGGCCTGCCGGCCCCGCCGCCGCCCCGCTCCACCGCCACGCTCTGGTTCGCCGCCAGCGCCTCGCCCGTGGGCGCGCCGATCCTCGTGCTCGACGGCGAGGGCGACGGCCCCGTGAACAACCTCGCCGTGCTGAGCGACGTGGCGCCGGCCTACGCCCCGCCCGGGCAGGCGCTGGTCGCCGCCAGCGTGCCCGGGATGCCCGCCGCCGACGACGCGGAACTCGAGCGGCAGGTGCGGGCGCAGCTCGTGCGCTGGTACGGGCCCGCGGCCACCTGGCGGCTGCTCCGCGTGGACCGGATCCGCTGGGCGCAGCCGGCGCAGTCGCCGGCCGACCTCGAGCCGGTCGCGAAGCCCGCGCGCCTGGCACCGGGACTCTTTATCGCGGGCGACCACCGCGACACCGCCTCGATCCATGGCGCGCTCGCGAGCGGCCGCCGCGCCGCCGAGGCGGCGCTGGCCGACCTCGCCGCCACCCCCTGACCGCTACACTTCGGCTGGACCTCGACCCGGGAGACCGATGGGCTGGAGCATCACGCTGGGCACGATCCGCGGCACCGCGATCCGCATGCACCTCACCTTCCTGCTGCTCGTGGGGCTCTACGCCTGGTCCGGATACCGCCTGGGCGGGCCGGTCGGCGCGGGACAGGCGGTGGGGCTGCTGCTGGCCCTCTTCGCGTGCGTCCTCGCGCACGAGTTCGGCCACATCCTGATGGCCGGCCACTACGGGGTGCGCACCCCCGACGTGCTCCTCCTTCCGATCGGCGGCGTCGCGCGCCTCGAGCGGATGCCCGACGAGCCGAGGCAGGAGTTCTTCATCGCGCTGGCGGGGCCGCTCGTGACCCTCGCGATCGTCGTGGCCCTGTACGGCGTCATCCGGCTCACGGGCGGCGTCCCCGTCATCGGCTTCCGCGACGTCGGGGAGCGCGGCTTCCTGGACGAGCTCATGCGCATCAACGCGTGGCTCCTGCTCTTCAACCTCCTGCCCGCCTTCCCGATGGACGGCGGGCGCGTGCTCCGCTCGCTCCTCGCCGCGCGCCTCGGCCTGGGCCGCGCCACGCGGATCGCCGCCTCGATCGGGCAGGGGCTCGCGTTCCTGATGGGGCTCGTCGGGCTCACCACGGGGAACGCGATCCTCGCCCTGATCGGCTTCTTCATCTTCCTCGGCGCCGCCTCCGAGGCGAGCGCGGTGCAGACGAAGCTGCAGGGCAGCGGGCTCACCGTCGGCGACATGATGATCACCGACTTCCGCGCCCTCCCGCGCTACGCCCCGCTGCGCGACGCGGTGAACCTGCTCCTCGCCGGCGAGCAGCGCGAGTTCCCGGTGGTGGACCACCTCGGCGCCGTGACCGGCATCCTCACGCGCGACCTCCTCATCAAGGCGCTCGCCGACCGCGGCCCCGAGTCGTCGGTGGAGGACGCGATGCGCGGCGACATCGCCCCGCTCGCCCCCGACCTCGGCTTCGAGCCGGCGCTCGAGCGGCTGCGCGCGACCGGGCTCGGCGCGCTCCCGGTGGTGGACGGCCGCGGCGCGCTCGTGGGGCTCCTGACCATGGACAACGTGACCGACCTCCTCCTCGTGCGCGGGGCGCTGCGGCGTGCCTGACGCCACGACGCCCGCGGGGAGCGGGATCCGCGTGGTCGAGCGGCGCACGCCGATGCCGGCGAGCGCCGAGGCGGTGTACGCCTGGCACGAGCGCCCTGGCGCGTTCGAGCGGCTGGCGCCGCCGTGGGAACACGTGGAGCTGCTCGAGCGGAGCGGCGGGCTGGGCGACGGCTCGCGCACGGCGCTCCGGGTGCGGCTCGCGCCGCTCGTCCACCGCCGGTGGGTGGCGGTGCACCGCGAGCACGTGGCCGGCCGGCAGTTCGTGGACGAGCAGGTGGAGGGGCCGTTCTCGATGTGGCGGCACCTGCACCGCTTCGAGCCGCGCCCCGACGGCACCTGCGACATGCTCGACCGGGTGGAGTACACGCCCCCGTTCGGCCTCCTCGGCGCCATCGCCGACCACTGGACGATCCGCCGCCAGGTGGAGGCGATGCTCCGCTATCGCCACGCCACCCTCGCGGCCGACCTCGCGGCCCACGCCCTGTTTCCCGGACGGTCGCTCCACGTGCTCGTGTCGGGCGCGAGCGGGCTCGTGGGCCGCGCACTCTGCGCCTTCCTCACCAGCGGCGGCCACCGCGTGCGGCGGCTCGTGCGCCGGCCCGCGCGCGGCGCGCACGAGGCGGCGTGGGACCCCGCGCGCGGCACGATCGACGCCGCGGCATTCGACGGCATCGACGCCGTGGTGCACCTGGCCGGCGAGAACGTCGCCGCCGGCCGGTGGAGCGCGGCGCAGAGGGCGCGCATCCGCGACAGCCGCACCCAGGGCACGGCGCTCCTCGCGCAGGCCGCGGCGCGGGCGGCGGTGAGGCCTGCCGTCTTCGTCTCCGCCTCCGCCAACGGCATCTACGGCGACCGCGGCGACGAGCCGCTCACCGAGGCGGCGGCGCCCGGGCACGGCTTCCTCGCCGACGTCGCGACCGCATGGGAGGGGGCCCTGCAGCCCGCGCACGAGGCCGGGATCCGCACGGTGGTGCTCCGCTTCGGGGTGGTGCTGTCGCCGCAGGGCGGCGCGCTGCAGCGGCTCTGGCCGCTCTTCCGCCTCGGGCTCGGCGGGCGCGTGGGGAGCGGGCGCCAGTGGATGAGCTGGCTCTCGGTGGACGACGCGGTGGGGATGATCCACGCGGCGCTGCTCCGCGAGACCATGCGCGGCGCCTACAACGCCGTCGCCCCCGAGCCGGTCACCAACGCCGCGTTCACCCGGGCGCTGGCCGACGCGGTGCACCGGCCGGCCCTTTTCCCGGTGCCAGCCTTCCTGCTGCGGCTCGTCTTCGGCGAGATGGCTCAGGCGACGCTGCTCGCGAGCAGCCGCACGGTGCCCGCCCGGCTCGAGGCCGAGGGGTTCCGCTTCCGGCACCGCACCCTCCGCGAGGCGCTCGCGCACCTGCTGCCGTAGGCCGGCACGCGTTACGGGATCGAGGCGCAGCCGTCACGATTCCGTCGCCGGGCCCCCCGACCTTGGGGCTCGATGCGGACGCGGACCGCACCACTCGCCACGCAGGTCGTGCTGCTGGTCGTCGACGGGCTGCGGCCCGACGCGGTGACCGCCGACCTGGCCCCGTCGCTGCACGCGCTGGCGGAGCGCGGCTGGCAGACGGTGGCCCGCACCGTCACCCCCAGCGTCACCATGGCGGCGCTCACCTCCCTCGGTTCGGGGGTGTCGCCCGCGCGGCACGGCTTCACCGCGCCCCGGTTCCCCTCGCTCGCGCGCTTCGGCCGGCTGCGGCCCCTCCCCCGCGAGCTGCGGCGTCACGGCCGCAGCAGCATCCTCGTGGTGCGCGACCTCCCGCCCACGCATCGCCTCCTCGCGCGCGGGCTGCTGGGGTTCGCAGGCTTCGGCGGCATCGCCACCGGGGGCGCCACGCCGTGGAGCGTGGCCGACGCGGCGGTGCGCGCGGCGCGGACGACGGCGTTCACCGCGGTGTACGTGGACGACTGCGACCGTGCCGGCCACGCGCACGGCTGGATGAGCGGCCCCTACCTCGAGGCGGTGGCGCGGGTGGACCGCGCGGTGGCGCTGCTGGCGGTGGTGCTGGAGCGGGCGGGGTGCCTGCTGCTGGTGACCGCCGATCACGGGGGCGGCGGGGTGCAGCCGGACGACCACGACCAGCCGCACCCCCTGAACGAGTCGATCCCCCTCATCGCCGCCGGCCGCATGGTGCCGGGAGGGATGCGCTGCACGTCACCGGCGCACCTCCTCGACATCCCGCCCACCATCCTCGCCGCCCTCGGCGTCCCGGCGCCCCCCTGCTGGGAGGGGCGGCCGCTGCGAACGCTGCTCGAGGGGGAGCTGGTGCTTCGCTGACCAGCCGGGACGGCGGAACGCCGATCAGGGCGGCCCCGCCTAAGCCATCTCGAGTCCCGGCAGGTCACCGTCGAGACGCTCGACCGCCGCTCCGCAAAGCAGCGACTGCACGGCCCCGCGCTCACGGCCATGTCACGCGCCATGCGAGGAGCGCTGGCACCGGATCCAACCGAATCGCGACGAGGCGATCACCGTGCATCGACAGGAAGTTCACCGACTCCGGGAGCCGGATGGATCCGAGGTAGGCGAGGTCCGAGAGCCGATAGACGTCCACGACGCGCCCCGGGTCGCCCGTGGTCCCCTCGTAGAGCACGAGCAGGCGCTCCCGGTCGCAGGCGATGGACCGGCTGGCAAGCTTCGAGTCAGGCGCGCGGCGATGACCGGTGAGCGTCCGCCCCCCCTCACGGAACGAGATCTCGACCGACCGAGGTGGAGGTACCGGGTCGATCGACTCACGCACCACCGGCGGCCCGAGGCCGGGCGGCAGGACGATCAGGTACGAGGCGTAGGCGTAGGCGACGGCAACATGACCGGACGGGCAGGCCAGCAGCTTGGTGGACGCGGCGTCCGAGAACTGCGGATCCCGATACTCCGGCACCGGCGGCGGGACCTGCCGCACTTCCGCGCCGGTGGTGCCGTCGAACAGGTGCAGGAAGGTCCCACCGCCACCGCCCGGCGTCGCCACGAAGCGCCCGTCGGCGAGCGGCGCCACCTTGAAGAGCGTGCGCGGCGCCGGATACGTCCGCCGCAGCTGCCCGTCCGCCGCGCGAACCTGGATCCGGCCGTTGCCGAGGTCGTACTGCCACAGGTCGCCCGTGCGGTGGTCGAGCACCTGGTGCGAGACGGTTCGATGCTCGCCCGGACCTGCGCCCGCCCGACCCACGCGCCAGCGGAGCGCACCCGCGTAGTCGAATGCGACGACCTGCTGCTCGTCGTAGACGTAGACCAGCGAATCCGCCGCCACGGGGTGGTGCGGGAAGACGAGCACCCGGTCGTCGGAGACGCGGGAGAAGAGCACCGTCAGCCGCGCCGGGTACGGGCGGCGAGGTTCGCGCTGGGCCGCGGACTCGTTGCCGAGCCCCACGACGGCAACCGACGCGCACGCGAGGATGCCGCCGCACCAGACCCACCCTTGGCCGCTCGCCATCGGTCAGGGGTTCCGGAGGCAGAGCACCGTGTGCAGTTCGTCCCGCTTGTAGCTGAAGCAGACGTCCTCGGCCCCGAGGCAGTTGTTCATGTAGCAGGTCCCGCCCCAGCTCCACGGGTCGGACGACGCGGCCGCGACCGGCCGGGCCCGGAGTCCGACGAGAATGGCGACGGCGAGCACGACGACGGTGAGCGAGACGGTGCGACGAGCGGACATCGGGAGGCCTCCTTGCCTGGATGTGGTAGGTGACGGTGGAGGCCGCACGCGGCGAGCTCCCCGTCGATGCTTACGATGCGACGCGGGGGGGGACCGTCAAGAGCCGGAATCCGGTCACCCTCCGTTGTGCGACGAACCGCCGCTCAGGGCGGCCCCGCCGACGCCATCTCGAGTCCCGGCAGGTCACCGTCGAGACGCTCGACCGCTTCCCCCGCCAGCACCGACCGCACGGCCCCGCGCTTCACGATGATGAGGACCGGCTGCGACAGGCCCATGGCCGCGACCTGCGCGCGCCACTGCCCGCCGGGGTCCTCGACCAGAGGGAAGGCAATCCCGAGGTCGCGCCCGAGCGCCGCGCGGGCAGAATCGCCCGGCAGTTCCGCGAGCAGCACGCCGCGCACGCGCAGTGGTGCGTGTGTGGCCAGCGAGTTCAGCCGCGCCAGCAGCGCCTCGCCCAGCGCGCACGACCTGGGGTCGAAGATGAGCAGCGCGCCGGTCCGGCCGCCGAGCTCCGCGATCGCGGCCTCCGGCCACCTCGCCGGCGGCGAGGGTTCCTCGCCAGGCGCCGCGCACCCGGCAACGATGCCCGCCAGCACGACCAGCATCCAGCTCGCGCCGGCGGGACGATGTGCCGACCGATAGCCCGCGCTCACGGCCAGGTCACCCGCCAGGCGAAGAGGGCCGGCACGGGATCGAGTCGCAGCGCGACGAGTCGATCACCATGCACGGAGATGGAGAGCACCGGCTCCGGCAGCTCGAAGGACCCGAGATAGGCGAGGTCGGTGAGACGATAGACATCCACCGTGCGCCCGGGCTCGCTGGTGCTCCCCACGTAGAGGACGAGCACGCGTGCGCGGTCGCAGGTGATGGAGTTGGTGGCCCGCTTCGCGTCCGGCGCGCGGCGATGGCCGACGAGCGTCCGGCCCCCCTCGCGAAGAGGTACCTCGACGGATCGAGGTGGGGTCACCGGGTCGATCGCGTCCCGCACTACCGGCGGATGCAACTGGCTCGGCAACGCATGGAGGTAGGAAGCGTAGGCATAACCGATCACCAACTGCCCCGCCGGGCAGGGCGCGACCCACGCCGACGCCGCGAAGGAGAACATCGGGTCGGCATATTCCTCCAGGGGCGGCGGCACCTGCTGCACCTCGTCACCGCTTGCACCGTCGTAGACATGCAGGAAGGTGCCCCCGCCACCGCCCGGCACCCCCGCAAAGCGCCCATCAGCGAGCGGCGCCACCTTGAAGAGCGTGCGGCGCGCCGGGTACGAGCGCTTCAGGCGGCCGTCACGCGCCCTGACCTGGATGCGCCCGTTGCCGAGGTCGTACTGCCACAGGTCACCCGTACGGTGATCGAGCGCGAGGCTCGTGATCACGCGGTGTTCGCCGGGGCCGGAACCCTCGCGTCCGACGGCCCAGAGCCGGCGACCGTCGTACGAGAACGCCACGAGCTGCCGTTCGGCCATCTCCATCAGGTAGATCGCCGAGTCCCCGGCGACGAGGTGCACCGGCGAGAGCAGCACCCGGTCGTCGGAGACCAGGGAGAAGAGCGGGGAGAGCCGCGCCGCGTACGGCCGGCGCGGCTCCCGCTGTGCCGCCACCTCACTCGAGGCCACGATCACCAGGACCGACGCCAGCGCCAGCTCGACGAGACGCCGGTCGCGGCGCATCGCCACGCGCAAGCTCAGTTCCGGATGCGGAGGACCGTCGTGAGCTCGTCCCGCTTGCAGGAGAAGCACTCTTCCCGCCAACCAGTGCAGTTGTTCATGTAGCAGGTCCCGCCCCAGCTCCACGGGTCGGACGACGCGGCCGCGACCGGCCGCGTCCGAAGTCCGACGAGAATGGCGACGGTGAGCATGACGACGAGCGAGAAACGGCGACGAGCGGACATCGGGAGGCCTCCTTGCCTGGATGTGGTGGGCGACGGGGACGCGCAGCCGGGGCGCGCGCTCCGTCGTGCCCTACGAGGTGACGCGGGGGGGGGGGGACCGTCAAGAGCCGGAATCCGGTCACTTCACCTCCCCCGTCACCCCACCGCCCGCCGCAGGAAGAACCGCAGCCCCAGCCCCCAGAAGAGCGCCGAGAGCGCCGCGAGGGCCGCGACCACGGCGGCGAGCGGCATGTGCGGCAGCCCCGGCGTCAGCGCGGCGCGCATCCCCTCCGACACGTACACGAGCGGGTTCACCAGCACGAGCACCTGGATCACCGGCGCCACGTGCAGCCCCGCCCACGGGTAGTAGGCGCAGCCGAAGAAGACCATCGGGCCGACGATCACGCTGAACATGAGCCCGATCTGCGGCGGGCTGATGGCGGTGCCGAGGACGAGGCCCAGCGTGGCGAAGGTGGCGGCGCCGAGCAGCACGATGCCCAGCACCACCAGGGCGCTCTGCGGCGCGAGGCCCGGGATCGGGCCCATGATGAGCCGGGCCACCGGGAGCACGAACAGCACGGCGAGGATGCCCTGCAGGACGCCGTTCACCACCTTCTCGGCGGCGACGAGCGCCGTCGGCACCGGGGCGAGCAGGCGGTCCTCGATCTCGCGCGTGACGCCGAACTCCGACACCATCGGCAGCGCCACCGACTGCACGCTCGAGAAGGCGAGGCTCAGTGCCAGGATCCCCGGCACGAGCGCCGCCCCGTACTCGCGGCTCACGAACCCCATCTTCGGCAGCAGGTAGCCGAAGACCACCACGAACATGAGCGGCTGCAGCGCCGTGCGGACGAGCACCAGCGGCAGCTCGCGCCGCGCCACGTGCAGGTCGCGGCGCAGGAGCGCCAGGAAGACCGCCGCGGGCGACGGCGTGGGCGGGGCGGACGCGGGCACCATCAGTCGAGCCTCCGGCCGGTGAGCGAGATGAACAGGCTCTCGAGCGACGGGGCCTCCATCTCGACGTGCCGCACCTCGCGCCCCGCGCGCTCCGCGGCGCGGATGAGCGCGGGCACCGCCTCGCCGCCGCGCGTGGCGTAGGCGCGGAGCACCGGCCCGTCGGCCTCGACCCGCGCGAAGGCGCCGTCGGCCCCCGCCTCGCGCGCGGCAGCGGCGGCATCGCCGTCGAGCCGCAGCTCGAGGAGCGTGCCGCCCGGGATGCGCGCCTTGAGCGCCGCCGGGGTGTCGCAGGCCAGCAGCTCCCCCCGGTCGATGATCGCCACGCGCTCGCAGAGGCGGTCCGCCTCCTCCATGTAGTGCGTGGTCATCACGATCGTGCGGCCCGCCGCGTGGAGCCGGCGCAGGATCTCCCAGAGCGCCAGCCGCGCCTGCGGGTCGAGCCCCACCGTGGGCTCGTCGAGGAAGATCACCGCCGGCTCGTGCACCAGCGCCCGCGCGATCATGAGCCGCTGCTGCTGGCCCCCCGAGAGCGCCTCGACCGGCGCGTCCTCGCGCCCGGCGATCTCGAGCTGCGCCAGCAGCTCGCGCGCGCGGCGCTCCGCCGGGGCGCGCGGGATGCCGAAATAGGCGGCGTGGAAGCGGAGGTTCTCGAGCACCGTGAGTGCGCGGTCGGGGTTCGCGCGCTGGGGCACGACGCCGATCCGCTGCCGCACCGCCGCCGGCTCCCGCACCACGTCGGCCCCGGCGACCCGCGCCTCGCCGGCGCTCGGCCGCGCGCGCGTGGTCAGGATGCTGAGCGTGGTCGTCTTCCCCGCCCCGTTCGGGCCCAGGAGCCCGAAGAACTCGCCGGCGCGCACCTCGAGGTCGAGACCGCGGAGCGCCTCGACCGCACCGCCCCGCGGCAGCGGGTACGCCTTGCGGAGGCCGCGCGTGACGATGGCGGGTTCGGGCGGCATCGGGATCCCGGGCTGGAGGCGCCCTGAACATACGACGCCCCGCCAGCGACGGCCCGGATGGGGCCTTACAATTGGGCCATGTCGCGCCCCGCCGTGGTGCTCCTGTCGGGAGGGATGGACTCCGCCACCGCCGCCGCCGTCGCGCGGCGCGACGGGTTCACGGTCCACGCCCTGACCGCCCGCTACGGCCAGCGCCACGCCGCCGAGCTCGAGGCGGCGCGCCGCGTGGCCGCGGCGCTGGGCGTCGCGAGCCACGTGGTGGTGGACGTGGACCTCCGCGCCATCGGCGGCTCGGCCCTCACCGCCGACGTCGCCGTGCCCGTGCACCGCTCGCTCGACGAGATCGGCACCAGCGTCCCCGTCACGTACGTCCCCGCGCGCAACACCGTCCTGCTGGCGCTCGCGCTCGGCTACGCCGAGACGCTGGGGGCCTTCGACCTCGTCATCGGCGCCAACGCCCTCGACTACTCCGGCTACCCCGACTGCCGTCCCGCATACCTCGAGGCCTTCGAGCGGCTCGCCAACCTCGCCACGAAGGCGGCGGTCGAGGGCCGCGGCACCTTCCGCGTGCACGCCCCCCTGCTCGCGCTGACCAAGGCGCAGATCATCGCCCTCGGCCGCGAGCTCGGCGTGGACTATGCCCTCACCAGCACCTGCTACCAGCCCGACGCGGCCGGCCGCGCCTGCGGCGCCTGCGACGCCTGCCTGCTGCGGCTGAAGGGCTTCCGCGAGCTGGGCCTCACCGACCCGGCGGCCTACCGGTGAGCTACGCGGTCAAGGAGCTGTACTACACGCTGCAGGGCGAGGGGGCGCACGCCGGCCGGCCGGCGGTCTTCCTCCGCTTCGCCGGCTGCAACCTCTGGACGGGGCGCGAGGAGGACCGCGCCACCGCGACCTGCCGCTTCTGCGACACCGAGTTCGTCGGCACCGACGGCCCGGGCGGCGGGAAGTTCCCCTCGCCCGGCGCGCTCGCGGACGCGGTCGCCGCACGGTGGCCGACGGTCGCCGGCGGGCGGCCGTACGTGGTCTGCACCGGCGGCGAGCCGCTCCTGCAGCTCGACGCCCCGCTCGTCGCCGCGCTGCACGCGCACGGGTTCGAGGTGGGCGTGGAGACCAACGGCACGCAGCCCGCGCCCCCCGGCCTCGACTGGACCTGCGTGAGCCCCAAGGCGGGCGCGCCGCTGGTGCTCGCCACGGGCGACGAGCTGAAGCTCGTCTTCCCGCAGCCGGGCGCGGAGCCGGAGCGGTTCGCGCACCTCGACTTCCGGCACTTCTTCCTCCAGCCGATGGACGGCCCCGCGCGCGACGCCAACACCGCCGCCGCCACGCGCTACTGCCTCGCGCATCCCCGCTGGCGACTGAGTCTGCAGACGCATAAGCTTCTCGGCATTCCGTAGCCGCGGGGCCCCTCCCGCCGCGCCCCGCCCACCTCACGCCAGGGCATGCACGGGTACTCCGACCGCGTCAACCACGCCTTCGCGTTCACCGCCAAGCACTACCTGCGGAGGGCGCCCGCGGCAGCGGGGATGGGCTACCTCGCCCATCCGTCGAACACGGCGGTCATCCTGGCGCGCTACGGGGTGGACGAGACCACCCTGGTCGCCGGGATCCTGCATCACGTGCTCGAGGAGGCCGCACGGGACGCCGAGCGTGCCGCGCTGGAGCGCAAGATCGGGCAGAAGTTCGGGCCGGTCGTGCTCGCTGTCGCGCGCGAGGCCATGGCGCCGCAGCCCGACGAGGCCGGCGGCTGGATGGCCGCGCGCCACGCGCTCGCCGCGCACGTGCTGAGCGCCGAGCCCCGCGCGCTCGACATCCTCGTGGCCGACGAGATCCATCTCTGCGGCCAGTCGATCTCCACCGCGCGCCGCCTCGGCCCCGAGTACGTCCTGCACGCCGGCCGGCTCGCGGCGAGCGAGATGATGCAGGGCCACCGCCGCGTGCTCGAGGCGCTCGAGGGCCGCGACGACTGGCCGCGGCGACCGATGCTCGACGAGTACCGCGCCCTCACGACCGAGCTGCTCCGCGCCCTGCGGGCCCCGGAGGCCGACGCGTGACCCGCCGGCTCCCCCTCCTCGGCGCCGCCCTGCTCCTTGGCGCCGCCTGCGTCTCGATGCCGCCCGGCCCGCCACCGGCGCACCCGATCCGCTTCCTCTCGATCAACGACGTCTACGTCGCCGACACCCTCGGCGACGGACTGGGCGGGCTGGCGCGGGTCGCCTCGGTCCGCCAGCGGCTCTCGGAACTCGGGCCCGTGATCTTCGTCGCCGCCGGCGACCTGCTGTCCCCGAGCCTGCTCGGCAAGTACTACGCGGGCCGCCAGATGGTCGAGGCGCTGAACGCCGCGAAGCTCGACTACGCCACCTTCGGCAACCACGATTTCGACCTCGCGGAGGCGGATCTCCTCGCGCGCCTCGGGGAGTCGAAGTTCAAGTGGCTCTCCGCCAACTGCACCCGGGCCGACGGCAGCGCCTTCCCCAACACGGTGCCGTGGGACACGGTGCGCGTGCGCAACGAGCTCGTCGGCCTCCTCGGGCTCACCATGGCGGGGCCGTACCGCCGCCACGTGCGCTGCACGGACCCCGACAGCGCCGCGCGTCCGGCGCTGGCCCAGCTCGAGGCGGCGGGCGCGACGCTCGTCGTGGCGGTCACCCACCGGCGGATGGCCGACGACCTCGCGTTCCTCGGCCGCGAGCGGATGGTGCAGCTCGTCCTCGGTGGCCACGAGCACGCCGCCGCCGACAGCTCGCGCTCCGGCCGCCACGTCCTCAAGGCTGACGCCAACGCCCGCTCCGCCCAGTTCGCCACCCTCTGGGGCGGGCGCGACCGCTGGCAGTCGGCCACGCGCCTGCTGCGCATCGACCGCACGATCGCGTTCGACACCGCCGTGCGCCCGGTCGTGGACCGGTGGCGCGACAGCCTGGTGGCGCGGCTGGGGGCGCCGCGGGTGGTCGCCCGCGTCGTGGCGCCGCTCGACCTGCACGACGAGGTGCAGCGCCGCACGCAGACCGCCTTCGGCAGCCTCGTGACCGACGCGATCCGCGCCGGCACCGGCGCCGACGTGGCGCTGCTCCACGCGGGCGCCATGCGGTACGACGACCTCCTCCCCGAGGGCCCCGCCACGAACTGGGACGTCGAGGGCATCTTCCTCTTCGCCGACGAGACGCGGATCGTCCGCGTCCCCGTCACCGGCGCGCGGCTGCGCGAGCTCCTCGAGCACGGCATCGGGCAGGCGGGCTCGGGCGGGTACCCGCAGCTCTCCGGCGTGCAGCTCCGGGTGGCCCCGGCGCGACCGGCCGGGGGCCGCCTGGTCGGCGACGTGCTCCGTCCAGACGGGACGCCCATCGCGCCCGTAGCGCGCGTGACGCTCGCCCTCCCGGCGTACCTCGCCTGCGAGGGCGGCGACGGCTATCGGCTGCCTGAGGCCGCCGAGGCCTGCGCCGGCCGGGACGACGCGCCCCGGACGGTGGACCTCCTGCTGCGGCATGTCGAGGAGCGGCTGGGCGGGCGGATCGAGGGACGGGCGGAGGGCCGGGTGATCCTGGTGGGCGGATGAGGGCCACCCCCCTGGAAGCGCGAATCCCGGCGCGCCGACGAGGCGCTACCGGGACGACAGCTTTCGCAGGATTGATCACCCAGTCTGCAAAGCTGGAAAACCCTGGGGCCCTTTCGGGCTATGTCAACTGTGGCGAAGATTATGCGTAACATGTGGTCCATGCAACCCCCCGCTTCCTGTCGCCACCCCTCCCGCCCGGCCGCTGGGTGACGGTCCCCGTCAACGCCCTCGGCACCCTGCCCACCGAACTCGCGGCTGCCTGCCGGCGCGCCACGAGCGATCGCGACCTGTTCGAGCAGTGCCGGCGCGTCCTCGCGACGCATTTCCGCAGTGACCACATCTGGTTCGCGGTGCATCCGCGCCTGGGCGTTCCCCACTTCGTCGGCCCGACGCTCGACGGGGCGGTCGCGCGCGAGGAGATCGTGCGTTCTCCCACGGACCGCTTCGAGGTGCAGCTCCTGGCCGACCCGGATACCGCCGACCTGATGCGGCCCGTCGCCTTGCCGCTGAGCGCAAGCCTGGCGGTCGTTCTGGAGCTGCACGAGTGGGTGGTCGGGAACAGCGCCGGCGCGGCCGGGGCGACGGCGCAGCTTCGCGCGCTGCGGCAGGTGACGCGGCTCCTCTCGGCGATCGACTCGGTGGAGCGGACCTCGCAGCTCGTCGTGGACTTCCTGACGCAGGTGAGCGGCTCCGCCTGGGGAGCGCTCTACCGCCGGGTCGGCGACCGCTACCAGCCCGACGGGGTCTCCGCGCCGCACCGGGCGCCGCCCCTCCCCACGCTCCCGCCCGAGGTGCTCGAGGCCTCGTACACGCGCGGCACCTCCGAGGCCGGCGACCGGCTCCCGCACGCCTCGGTGATCGTGCCGCTCGAGGCGGCCGGCGAGCGCCGCGGCGTCCTCGTGCTCGGCCCGCGGGTGGACGAGGAGAAGTACGCCCAGGCCGACAAGGCGCTCCTCGACACCCTCGCGATCGCGAGCGCGATGGCCCTGAAGAACGCCGAGCTGGTGGACCGGCTGACCAACGCGGCCACGACCGACGAGCTGACCGGGCTGCTCAACCGCCGCGCCCTCGAGGAGCGCCTCGAGACCGAGATCGACCGGTCGGCGCGCCATCACCTGAGCGTCGCGATCGTCCTCGTGGACGTGGACCGCCTGAAGCAGATCAACGACACCCTGGGCCACGCCGCGGGCGACTACCTGCTCAGGGCGGTCGGCGAGGTGCTGCGGCGCGAGGCTCGGGGGCTCGACGTGGTCGGCCGGCTCGGCGGCGACGAGTTCCTCGTCGTCCTCCCGATGACCACCGCGCGCGAGGCCCGCGTCTACGTGGACCGCGTGAAGCAGGGGATGCGCGAGATCGACCGGCGCCGCCCCGACCTCGCGCCCTGCCGCGCCAGCATGGGGATCGCCCAGGCCACGCAGCACGGGCGCAACGGCTCCGAACTGCTGCGCGCCGCCGACGCCGCGCTCTACGCGGGCAAGCGCTCGGGCGGCGATGCCGTCGTGACCGCCGGCGAGTGATCGCGCCGGACCCCACCGAGCTCTTCCGCCGGGTCGAGCGGGGCCTCTCGGGACGCTACCGGCCGGAGCGCATCGTCGCGCTCTCGCCCGAGCGGGTGCTCCTCCTCGCGCGCGACCTGCGCCTCGAGCGGCCGGTGAGCCTGCGGCTGCTGCTCGACCCCGACCCGGACATGGCCGAGTGGTTCGTGCGCGAGTCGCAGGCGCTCGGGCAGCTCGACCATCCCGCCGTCCGCCACATCTACGACGTCGGCGTCCTCGAGGGCGCCGCCTACCGCATCGGCAACTGGATCGACGGCGAGAGCCTCGAGGAGGCGGTGAGCCGCGGGCCGCGGCTCGTGCCCGCCGTCCTCGCGCTCGCGCGCGACCTCCTCGGCGCCTTCGAGCACGCGCAGGCGCAGGGGATCCTGGTGCGCCGCGCCGTGCCCGCGGGCATCCTGCAGACGCCCGGCGGCCGCAGCGTCGTGACCGACCTCCGCTTCTCGAGCCACGCCCTGCCCGCGATCCCGCCGAGCGTGCGGCCCACGGGCCTCGCGTTCATGGCGCCCGAGATCCGGGACGGCGCGCGCGGCGAGCCGTCGGCCGACTGCTACGCCGCCGGGGCGCTGCTGTACTACGCGCTGACGGGGCGCGAGCCGGCGGCGGAGCCCGAGGCGATCGTGCCGCCCTCCGCGCTGCGCCCCACCACGCCGCGCAGCGTCGAGCGGATCATCCTGCGCGCGCTCGCGCGGGAGCCGCGCGCGCGCTACCTGAGCCCGGCCGAGATGCTCGAGGACCTCGCGGCCGAGGCGGGCACCTACGATGCCGCCGCGGTCAACCCCTCCGCCGCCATGGCGGCGGCGGCGCAGGAGGACCCGCAGGCCTGGGAAGGCCGCCTGCGGCGCGCGCTGGGCGACGACTACGAGCTGCTCGCCTTCCTCGGCCAGGGCGGCTTCGGGCGGGTGTACAAGGTGCGCGACCTGCACCTCGAGCGGCTCGTCGCGCTCAAGGTGCTGCACCCGGCGCTGACGCAGGATCCCGAGGTGGTGGAGCGCTTCATGCGCGAGGCCCAGCTCGCCGGCCGGCTGAACCACGCCAACATCGTGAACATCTACGACATCCAGCGCCGCTCCGGGCTCCTCTGGTACACCATGGAGTACGTGACCGGGCCGAGCGTGGCGCAGCGCGTGGAGCGCGAGGGGCCGCTCCCGGTGCCGGTCGTGGTCTCGATGCTGCGCGAGGGGTGCGCCGCCCTGACCCTCGCGCACGATGCCGGGCTCGTGCACCGCGACCTGAAGCCCGAGAACCTGCTCTTCGAGCAGGACGGGAGCCTCCGCATCACCGACTTCGGGCTCGCGCTCGCGCTGCGCGGCGCCGGCCGCTTCGGCGGCGCCACGAGCCAGAGCGGCACGCCCCAGTTCGCGAGCCCCGAGCAGCTCCTCGGCGAGCGCGTGGACCAGCGCACCGACCTCTACAGCCTGGCCGCCACCGCCTGCTTCGCGCTCCTGGGCGAGCCGCCGTTCCCCGGTGCCACGCCGCAGCAGGTGCTCGCGAAGCAGCTCGCCGACGCGCTGCCCGACCTGCGCGCGGCGCGGCCCGACGTGCCGGCGCCGCTCGAGGCGGTGCTCCGCCACGCCCTGCGCTCCGACCCGGCCCGGCGCTTCACCGACGCGCGCGCGCTGCGCGAGGCGATCGACGTCGCGATGGAGGAGGCGGAGCGGCTCGCCGAGCGCGACTGGGCGCGCACCGCCGCCCGCTGGCTCGGGCTCGAGACCCCTTGATTCGGCGCGGGGGCGATGCACATTTCGGCGACTTCACGCCCCAGACGACGTTCGTGGTTCCTGCGTCATTCCCCGTCCACAGCACCCCCCGCGGCCCGGACGGCATCCGCCCCGGCCGCGTCCAGCGATCGGCGACCCGGGACAGGCCCGTGGTCACCGTCGGCCGGTCATGCCCGTCGCGGCGGCCGGCGCAGCCCATCACCACGGAGTAGCGGCATGGCACGCACGGTCGGCACGGTCAAGTGGTTCAACGACGCGAAGGGCTTCGGCTTCATCACGCCCGAGAATGGCGAGAAGGACTGCTTCGTCCATCACTCGGCGATCCGGATGGAGGGCTTCCGCTCGCTCGCCGAGGGCGAGCGCGTGGAGTTCGACCTGGTGCAGGGCGCCAAGGGCCCGGCCGCGGAGAACGTCACGAAGGTGAAGTAGCCGGCACCGGCCTGCCACGCGAACGGGCCGCCGCGTCCCCCCGGGGAGCGGCGGCCCGCTTCGTTCCGGCGCGGCGCCGGGGTCTACTTGTGGCGGTAGATGACGCGACCGCGGGTGAGATCGTAGGGCGAGAGCACCACGCTGACCCGGT